>Ga0210016_1002112_pt1 | contig 18258 bp, 19 predicted proteins | sample CryGeyCG2014_300_FD_185454 | JGI IMG/M metagenome (GOLD analysis project Ga0210016, IMG submission 185454) | Groundwater microbial communities from aquifer - Crystal Geyser CG02_land_8/20/14_3.00 (SPAdes) (version 2) | ecosystem: Environmental > Aquatic > Deep subsurface > Groundwater | place... | reverse complement strand
CACCCCCACCCCTCCCTCCCCCGTCGAGGGGGAGGAGTAAAAGCGAGGGGCATTTTCATATAAACCCCCATGCCCAAAAGGGGCACAACGAAGCATGAAAATCACCCCCACCCCAGCCCGTCGAGGGGGAGGGAATAATGCCGCATCATCACGACGTTTCGACGGCAAAGGGGGAGAGGTAAAGGAAAGGGGCATTTTCATATAAACGTGATATAGTGCCATTCAGCCCTGACTCTACTCGTCAACAAAGATGCCTTTTTCTCCTCTTTGCAGGCGGAGATTGTTTGCGAGGTCTTTTATGCCGTAGAGGTCACTGCAGCCTCCGGTGTCCAGGAATATCCCGAGATTGGATGCCTGCCTTCCCCCTTCATAAGTGAGATCCCCTCCATATCCAAATCCCATGGAGCTTGCCGTGTACCGGTCTTTTCCATATCCGTCGTAGAAAAACCCGATGGCATTCTGTGCTGCGGCACCCATGGCCAGATCTCCTCCTTCATATACATCGTCTCCTTCAAAATCCAGGGCGCAGGCAAATGCCATATCCCAAGCTCCGCCTTGGCTCGCAGCGATGCGGGCGGTATAACTGTCTGAGCCCTTACGGTCAAGAATGATACCTGCGGCAAGGTGGGCGGCGCTCCCTTGACAGTAGCGGCTTCCTACATAGCGGTCGTTTCCTGCATCATCCATGAGAACTCCCAGCCCCAGATAGTAGCCTGTGCCCTGGGAAAAATTGCCTGCAATGTAGATATCGTCTCCAGCCGTGTCATGAAGTATCCCCACCCCGCCTGCGGCCTTTCCCCGCAATCCCCAGGCTGCCCCCTGTGCTACCGTGTGATATACCCCCGGGGTGCCGTAGGTAGAGCCGTATTTTACTCCGGCGGTGTAAAGATCGTTTCCTGAAATATCGAGAAGCAATCCCCTTCCTCCCGGCCCCCCGAAGCCCTGGATATATTTTGCGCCTGAATACTTGTCGTCTCCTCTTCCGTCAAGCAGTAATCCATTTCCGAAAAGGGCTGCGCCCTGAGATATCTCCTGGGCGCTGTAAAGGTCATTTCCCTGTAAGTCAATAAGACATCCGATCCCGAGAAAACCTGAACCCTGGCTGAGGATCGAACCGCTGTAGGTATCTTCTCCTTCAATATCCATAAGGATGCCCACGCCCATAATTCCCGATCCCATGGAACCCGTTCTGGTGCTCATGTACGAGTCGTTTCCTTTGACGTCAATTACGATGGAGGCAGAAGGGGTCATCCTGCTTATCTCCAAGCCATTGCCTTCATAGACCGGCGATCCGGAGTTGTTCAGATAAGTGTCGTCTCCGCCAAGGTCTATTATGACGGCGGTATCTTTCGTATAGACATTAGATCCCGGTCCTCCGATTACAATTAGCCCGGATCTGCTTTGCCTCGATAAGAGGATTTCTCCGCCCAATGATCGGCCTTTCTTTTGAACACTTTCGAAACTATCGGCGCGGGAGGAAAGATACCTCAGAATGCCGATGTGCTCCACAGAAAATAGCCAGGCCAGGCTCATAAAGGCTTCTCTAATTTCATTACTATCCACCTTTGAGGCAATGCGGATAAATCGCGTCAAATCTTCATCTTTGAGAAGGCCAGGGGAAATGAAATTGCTGAGAAAAGCGAGCGAGTAAGTGAGCAGGGTCTTGTATTCATCTTCGGAAAGCCCGGAAAATGCATTTCTTATGTGGCCTCCAGCCTCTTCCAGGATAGAGGCAATCAGATCGGCATAAGCTGTAAGATCAATATGATCAAAGTTCTTCGGTGAATGGAATAAGGAGAGATTGTTGTGAGAGACCACTTTCATGAAACGAGTCATGATAGGTAACATGCCGGGCTCAATCCCTCCCGGCCACAAGGGATCCCGGGGAGTGAAGACCATATCCGAAATGAACCGGCTGATATCAAGGGGATTTGAGAGTATCCGTCTTATTTCGCCTGAAATGCATGGTACATCTTCAGTGTCAACTTTTGATCTGAAAAGAGTTTCCAGACCTAAAGCCGCACTTGCCGTTTCAGTGCTTGAGGTAACGAGCTTTCTAAGGGAATCGCAGGCTGCCGTAAGCCGATCAGGGTCTTGGTGAAGGGGCATTTGAAGGGGTAAGCATCCGGAGAGCTGACAGGCCATCAGTGCCAGAATGAAGATAATAGGCTTTAACCTGAAGGCTCTCATGAGCCTGCGCTATCTTCCAAGGGCTAGTGAAACGTCTGAAAGAAGCCGGAGCGCCTCTTCTGCCTTTTGGGAATCCATCGAGCCCATTCCGCAGGCCGGTGTAAGGAGGGATTGCCTTTTTAAGGTATCTGCGCTGAATCCTTCGCTACAAAGCCTCTCCAGCCCGGCTGAAAGCCTGGATACCAAATCTCCCGGTCTTTCGCCGCCTCTGAATTCCGATGTGGGAACGATCCCCCAGGCTATTATTCCCCCCCTGCTCAAAAACTCCAATATCTTGTCGTGGTATAGAATAAAATAATCAAGGTAACCGAATGCATCGAAATTAATTATATCAAAGCCGGCATCCAGGAGCATGGCCCAGTCCGTGTTTCCACAGCAGTGCACCCCGACCAAAACATCGCTTCTTTCCTTGAGATATCCTATCATTCTGCTCATGACATCGGATACCTGCTCTGCCTGAACCGTGCAGAATGCCGATCCGAATCCGGCCAGGTAAGGCTCATCAAAAAATATTATCGGCTTTCTTCCGCATGAAGCAAGCAACCGAGTCTGCCACAAGGCCTTTGCGCAAAGACCTGATACAATGGCTTCAAATATCTCGGTGTTGTGAAGTGCTGCCCTTCCGTCCCGGTCAACGACACCTGCGGCGAAGGTGAAAGGCCCGACCGTCTGCCCCTTGATAAATCCTCCGTTGCCGTATTGGCCTGATATTGCAAGATCAATCATCTTGTATAGTCCGGGGGCAAAATTCCTGCTTATAGCAAATGCGTCAAGGTCATCTGAGAGATAGCTTTCATAGAAGGGAGTCAGGTGGGATTCCCTGTCCTTAACCTCTGCTACCGTGACGGAACCCAGTCTCTCATCTACTGAAAGAAAAGTAAGTCCCTCAGTAAATTGAAGGAGCATATTCTCAAGGTTGCTTCTCTTTACGAATTGGGGCCAGAAGGGGACGAATGGAAGGATGCCGAAGATATCCCTGCAGGTGGTTTCCACATCTGTAAAGGGAACGCTTCCTATCCCCGTAGCAGCAAAATTGAACGATAAGGTGTCATTAGCCAGCATTTGCTGATTTCCTGATTCTCTCCAACCAATCCTCAAGTACAGCCGTCAGATAAACTGCCCTCCGGGTTTCCTCTCCGGTCGGCTCAGATGCTTCGGGCCGGGAGAGGGGGGACTTGATTTCAGTCAACCTCTGCCTTATGGCATCGTCCCGGGGAGAGTTCTCAATCATCTTCTCATAGATGGCTATCGCCTCTGCTTTGCGACCCTGGGAGAGGTAAAGTTCTGCTATGGTCGGCGTAGCAAGCTCGGAAGCCGAAAGGGCTTCTTCCTGATCGGATATTTCATCGAGTGTGTCAGTCGGATCAGGGGCTCTTCTTTTACTATTGAAGGAAGCCGGATGCATCCTGCAGGCATCTGAAAGCCTCTTTAATTCCGCTTCTATCAGTCGGTATTCCTGTTCGGCGGAACACAGAAAGCCCATTTCAAGATAGGCCTCTGCCAGCAACGTCCTTGTTTGGATATCACCGGGGCAGAAGGCCAGCAACTTAATACACCTGTCTGCTATCTCTCCCCATCTTTCCTGCTCTTTCAAATGCAGAAGAAAAGGTGTCAGAGAGCCTGTAGAACACACACCTGATTGTTTTTCATCCATCGGCCTGGCCAGTTCGCAACCTCTCCCTTAAATCAAGCGGGATGTAATTCAAAAACGCTAAAATTGCTTTTTTCAGTTAGAGGCTTCCTTACGCGCAAATTTGAAAAGGACTTCATTTTGCTTAAGCATATTGAGTTCCCGCCTCGCAACCGACTCCACATACTGCAGATCGTCCCTAAGCAGTTTGATCTCAGAAATAAGCGCTCTGTTTTCTTTTTCGAGTGTGCTTATTTTCTCCAAGTAAAGTTCCCGCTCATTTCTTTCCCTGTAGAGGCTTAGAAAGCCGTTATCGTTAAGACCCAGCCAGACCCCGGTAATGATTATTATAAGGATCATGATCAGAACGGATGGGGATATCTTTTTTAGGTGCTTCATCGTTTCTTTTTAGTGTCCTTGCGCTGCGCCGCCATGACAATGGAGCTTATGCCTGAATTTCTCGCCATATCCATCAGCTCAATAACCTTTCCGTATGCCGTATCCCTGTCTGCTTCAACCACAAGAGCGGAGGAAGCCTGTGAGAATCCCTTCAGGATATCAGGCAGGCCCTTTTCGCTGAGTACTGCACCATTATGATATAGGAGACCATCTTTGTCTATAACAATGATATTTCTCTTCGAGGCGGCGTTATAATTGCTGCTTTGAGTCTTAGGGAGAGTGACCGTTATCCCCACAGCCTGATCAAAATGTGAGGTCGTTACAAGAAAGATCAGCAGGAGAAATACAATATCAATAAGGGGAGTGATCCCCAGTCTGGTATCTTCTTCTATCTGCCTTTCAAACTTCATGACAGTCTGCTCTATGATTGCCTGTTCCGCCCGCCCCGGCAATGATCTTTCCGGTCGGTTGATGGCGTTCGATAAGCTCCACTATCTTTATTGAACTCTCCTCCATGTCGCTTATTATGGAGTTCACCCTCTCTCTCAGGAATCTATAGCAGACAAGGGCCGGTATTGCAACGCAGAGGCCTGCGGCGGTTGTGATCAGGGCCTCGGCTATCCCTGCTGCAAGGGGTGCCGTGGCTGCGGTTGCCTGGAGGGATAGGGCATTAAATATCTTTATCATGCCTGATACGGTGCCAAGGAGCCCCAGCAACGGGGAAAGGTTTGCTATAGTGGAAAGGATGCCTACGTTTTTTTCCAGTATCCGAGCTTCTCTGCTTCCTCTCTCCTCAACTGCTTCCTTTACCAGCCAGAAGCCGCCCTGCCATTTTTTTAGACCTGAAAGAAACACCTTTGCTATCGGGGCGGAATAGCCTTTGCAGAGAAACACCGCCTCCGGAATCTTATTCTTTTGAAGGAGCGTTTCTATATGCTCCATGAAGTCCGGGGGTATTACCCTGCTTCGGCGCAACGCCCACATCCTTTCAAGAAAAACGCCGCATGCCGCAATGGAGCAAAGCACAATGGGGTACATGAAAACCCCTCCCCGCGAAATCAGGTCAAGCATCCTTTACCCTCAACTCATAAACTTTCTTAGGGAAGATAACACAAGGCCGGCGCATAGAGGAATACAAAAAAAACTATAGGCTAGATTCCAGAGTAACGTCGGCCCCGTTATCAAGGTTGGCACTTTCTTATAAGGTCAGGACCGTATCTCCTGCAACATGAAGAGGATGTAGGAGACGGCAAAACAGATAAGTGTCAGGGCTATCAGGGCCGTGACATGAGGAAATACCACGATAAGGCTCTGTGACAGGCTCAAGGGATTCTGAAACCGTGAAGACAGTATCTGCTCCAGAGGGGTCATAAAGAGCATCGTGCCGGTCGTCTTCCTCATCGGGTCTATTATGGTTGTAGTGGCCTCGGAGTAAAGCACCATGGGAGACAAGAGGGAAAGTCCTTCCTTTATTCGAACGTTCCTCATGATTGTTTCGGCTTGAACGTCTTGCTTTTCAATGGGTGCTATGGAGTCTGCAACGGCCTCGGCCCCCAGGGTCACAAAAAAGGATAGGAATATCCATAATGCCACGGATGCAAGAGCTGATGTCGCTATGCTCCTGAAGGCGATGGAAAACAATATTGAAACTCCCAGCCAGAGCGAAATGTAAAATACGCTCATAATGAGATAAACCGCTATACGCCAGATCTCCTCAAAGGTCGGTACTATCCCTACTATGCTGAGGCCGAATCCGGTTATGACCATCACAATGGCAACCAGCATCACCAGGATGGTTACCACGCCCGCAAGGAATTTGCCGTTTATTACCGCGTCTCTGAAGATGGGCTGGGATACGATCTTGATAAGGGTCCCGTGGGCCCTCTCCCTGTTTATTGAATCGAAGCCAAGCACCAGGCCGATCAGGGGGCCGAAGAAGGCCACGAACTGAACCATGGAAAAAACAGCCCCCGGGGTGCTGAAGAGCATCAAGTAAGGGAACCTTGTCTTTGAAAGGGCCTCCAGATTATCACTCAACTGCATGCCCGCCATGTAGCTCGTGATGAAACTGACCATTGCGATCAGAGCAAATAATATAACAAAACGGTAACTGCTGAAATGGTCAGACAACTCCTTCCTGAATATAGCACAAAGACCAGTCATATCAGACCTCTTTAAAGTATTTCATGTAGATGTCTTCAAGGGAGAATCGCCCATCTTCGATTCCAAGACTCTCTTTCGCCAGGGACGCCATGGAGCCGGCGGCGATCATACTGCCCTTGAGCATTATGCCTACCCTATGTGATATCTTCTGTACCTGAGTAAGATCGTGGGATGAAATCAGAACCGTCATCCTTCTCTCCTTGTTTAGGGACCTGATAAGCTCTATAAGTTGAGCTGCTCCCTCAGGGTCTAATCCAAGGGTGGGTTCATCCAGGATCATCAGCCTTGGCTCCTTGATGAGCACCTCGGCGATTCCCAGGCGCTGCCTCATTCCCCGGGAAAAGGCGCCCACCTTTTTCCTGATTTGTTCGGTCAGCCCCACCGTCTCAAGGGATCTCCGTATCCGTTCACTTCTTACGTCCGCCGGAATGCCGTTCAACTCCGCTATATAATCGAGGCCTTGAAGAGGAGTTAGGTCAGAGTAAAATCCCATATTTTCGGGAAGATATCCGACCAGGCGTTTGACATCCCTCGAATTTCTAACCGGATCAAGCCCGCATACGGTTGCGGCGCCGGAAGACGGCGTGGTAAGCCCGAGGAGCATCAGTATGGTGGTGGTCTTGCCTGCTCCGTTAGGCCCGAGGAAGCTGAAGACCTCTCCCTCTTCAACCTGGAAACTGAGATCCCTTACGGCAGTCTGCGAACCATATTTTTTGGTGATATTTATGGTCTCTATTATGGCTGCAGGTTCCATGTCTAACGCCTTCCAAGGCCGATAAACAGGGCTACAAGTCCCGCCAGTACCAGCAGGATGACCCCTATCCCTACCCAGCCCCACAGAGTCGAGGCCTGCACGGTAACTCTCAGTTCAACTGTCTTGGATACCCTTCCTGACTCTACGCTCAGGCCTACGGAATAATCGCCCACAAGCGCGTTTTCTGCAGGAGTGATAACAACCTCTATTTGCTTGATCTCTTCAGTGTTGAGCACATCAATTCTCTCAGGATCAAAGCTGACCTTCCAATTTTCCGGCTTCAGTGAGAAGAGCTGAACGTTGGTCAATGGAGAGGAGCCTGTATTCTTGATATAAAAAGATATGTTGGACTCACGACCACGAACGGCAGGGAGAGACAGGAGGCCGTTTACCGTCCCAGCATCCATTTTCTGGATGCCTTTAAGGATCACCTTCAGCTCGGCCTCGCCCTTGGCCTCGGGAGAGTTAACCTTGATTCCTATCGCATATTCCCCGGGCTTGGCCAAAGGATATGGCTTTACCTCAACGGCGACGGTCTGACTCTGGTTTGGTTTGAGACGCAGGCTCGAAATAAGTTTTTCATCGTAGGCAGGTTTGAAGTTGATCTCCCATCTCTCTGGGGCCTGGGCCGCGAGGTTGAATATCCCCTCCTTATCGAGCTTGCTCTCCACCTCAAGGGAAAACTCGAACTTTCCGTCCGTGGGCCCACTCAAGACCGGATATGATGTCGCTATATTGACCCCCTTGGGCTTTGCCTCCTCGCTTATTCCTTCCACAATTACCGTGATCCGGCAGGCGGATTTTTGAGAGCCGTCAAGGCTGGCAGCGGCTATTGCGAAATTGTACTGTCCGGCGGCAATTTCTCCTTCAGGCTCCAGATGAAGAGTGATGCTTTTGGATTTCTCAGGCTCAACATAGGTCCCTGTTATTCCGAAACCGTATGTCTTAAGTCTTGCTTTCCAGCCCGTTGCTACCTCGGTAAGAACAAGATTAACCAGTTCGTCCTGCTTGCCTTTGTTCTTCACGGTCAAATCAAGTGACAGCTCCTGCGCTCGGGGGATTACGACTCCTGTATATTCCGGTGCAACAAAAATTCCCCTTATCGAGTTATCCTTTTTTGCTTCATCAGCACGGAGCGACAGCGGAACAGCCGTACTGACCAGCAGGGCAATAAAAAGCATTAAAGCTGCACGGATCCTCCAGATTGATCCTTTCAAAATCATTCTACCGACCTCCTTTAGTCATCTTTTGATGTAGAGTGCTTTTCAAGGGTGTCGAGACTATACCCGGCCTTCTTGTAGTCTTCAAGAGCTCTGTTTTTAAGCGATGGGTCTTTTGTGTGCTCGGAATGCTTGTCGGCAAGTTCGGCTGCGTGACTCCACATGCCTTCTCGCTCATAGCCGGCTATCTTATCCGCCACGCGGGCGTACTCCGGAGATACCTCCATCACAGCGGAATGGCACGCGGAGATTATTCTTCTTATTGGCCTTCCGCATCCGGGACATACGGAAAGAGGGGTGGAGTTGACTGCCTGTATTTCCTCAAATCGACGAACACACATGCGGCAGCCCTTTTTAGGCTCCAGGCTTTCATATTCGTAGATGGGCAACCGGCAAACATCCTCCTTCCCAAATAACTTTATTCGCTTTCTTTCCTTATCTCATAAGGTTGAGGTCCGTCGCCCGGGAAGGGCATAGGAAGTGCCGGGAGAACTGTCTCTCCCGGCATTGTAATGCAGAGTGTTTATTAATACATGTCTTCAGAAGGCATCTGCTGAGCCGCAGGTTTCTTGGGTGCGGGCTTTTCTGCGACCATCGCCTCAGTGGTCAATAGGAGACCAGCCACGGAAGCTGCGTTTTGAAGCGCAAACCTTGTCACCTTCGTCGGGTCAATGATGCCTGCCGCAATGAGATTTTCGTATTTGCCTGCCTCGGCGTTGAAGCCGAAGTCATCACTGCCGCCAATGACCTTCTGTACTACAACGGAGCCCTCGAATCCGGCGTTATTGGCAATCTGCCTTACCGGCTCTTCCAGTGCCCTCTTTACCAGATTGGCTCCAAGCTGCATGTCGCCATCTAATTTCAAAAATTCAAGCGCCTTTAAGGCCCTTATATAAGCAACACCTCCGCCAGGCACTATTCCTTCTTCCACGGCGGCCCTGGTTGCGTTGAGGGCGTCTTCCACCCTGTCTTTCTTCTCTTTCATCTCCGCCTCAGTGGCAGCCCCGACGTTTATAACGGCTACGCCGCCTATGAGTTTTGCAAGGCGCTCCTGAAGTTTCTCTCTGTCGTAATCACTGGTGGTTTCGTCTATCTGGGCCCTTATCTGCTTAACCCTTCCTTCAAGGGCCTGCCTGCTTCCTCCACCGTCAACAATGGTGGTGTTGTCTTTGTCAATCGAAATCCTCTTTGCGGTTCCGAGGTCGTTGAGGGTTATCTTCTCGAGCTTGACTCCGAGATCCTCGCTTATTACCTGGCCGCCTGTGAGGATAGCAATATCCTCCAGCATCGCCTTGCGTCTGTCTCCGAATCCGGGCGCCTTTACCGCAACACACTGGAGGGTGCCGCGCAGCTTGTTGACTACCAGCGTTGCAAGTGCCTCTCCTTCCACATCCTCGGCGATGATAAGAAGGGGCTTGCTCATTCTTGCGATCTGCTCAAGTATGGGGACAAGGTCCTTCATGTTGCTGATCTTTTTTTCGTTGAGCAGGATGTAGGCATTTTCAAGATGGGCTTCCATCTTTTCGGGATCGGTTACAAAATATGGGCTGAGATAGCCTCGGTCGAACTGCATTCCTTCGACTATATCAAGGGTCGTATCCATGCTTTTTGCTTCTTCCACCGTAATGACACCCTCTTTACCTACCTTCTCCATGGCCTCAGAGATGATGTCGCCTATGGTGGAATCGTTATTGGCGGATATGGTGCCGACCTGAGCGATCTCTTTCTTTTCCTTGGTGGGCTTTGAAATCTTCTTGAGTTCGGCTGTTACGGCCTCAACAGCCTTGTCAATACCCTTCTTGATGGCCATGGGGTTGGCTCCGGCTGCTACAAGCTTGGAACCTTCCCTGTAAATGGCCTGGGCCAGGATGGTAGCAGTGGTTGTTCCATCTCCCGCTACGTCGGAAGTCTTTGAAGCGACCTCCTTGACCATCTGTGCCCCCATGTTCTCGAACTTATCCTCAAGCTCTACTTCCTTTGCGACTGTGACGCCGTCCTTGCTGATCTTGGGGGACCCCCAGGATTTCTCTATTATTACATTGCGGCCTTTTGGACCGAGTGTAACCTTTACTACGTCCGCAAGGGTATCAACACCCTTTGTGAGTTTTTCCCTTGCCGCGGCGCTGTATTTAATCTCCTTGGCTGCCATTACTTATTCCTCCTGAAACTCTATTCAACTATGGCCAGAATATCATCTTCCCGCATTATGATGTGCTCGACGCCATCCATCTTTATCTCGTTTCCCGCATACTTGCTGAAGAGCACCTTATCGCCTTCCTTTACGGTAAGAGGCATGCGCTCACCCTTTTCGTTGAGCTTTCCTGTCCCCACTGCTATGATCTTTCCCTCCTGGGGCTTCTCTTTAGCGGTATCAGGAATGATTATTCCTCCTGCGGTCTTCTGTTCCCCTTCAAGTCTCAAAACCAGTACCCTGTCGTTTAATGGCCTAACCTTCATGCTAGAAAAACCTCCTTAGATATTTATGCAGAAATTAAGTAAACGCCCTCATGGGCGCACCAAAACAAAAACATTCTTCAATCCTTAGAAAAAATTCATTAACTATTTAGTTTTACAGGAATATCTTTACATAGACGTCTAAAATTAATCACCAATATCTTATTGTCAAGTCACTCCTAGGGTCAACTGCAATGTTTTCAAAGGAAAAAGAGCTTGACACTAAATCCGGTGTGGACGTACCGTCCCATCAGTGCGATCTATCTTCGAAGGGGGTATCTATGGGGCGTCTTGCGAAGTTCACGGTTTTTGTCATCTCTTTCTTGGCTTTCACGGCAGGAGACTTCTCAAGGGATAACCTGCGCCTCATGAGTTTATCGCCAGCAGCCGATGAAGGATATGCCGATGTTAAAAATAGAATTGACCTTTCGGCCTATACGGATATGAGGGGATCGGGCTATCTTTCTAGCGGGCAGGTGATTTCCAAAGGGGTTGTGAAGGAGGCCCAGAGCGGTTTCGTACTTATCGGGAAAGGTGACAGGATATATGTCAGTCTGGCCGAAGGTGAGAGCTGTACTTCTGGAAGAACCCTTACGGTGGGCAGGGTGAGGTCGGAGGTGCGCTCCCCTGCCACAGGTCAACCGGCTGGTTTTGTGGTGGATTTCCTTGGAACGGCAAGGCTGGAAGGCCTCATTGCCGAATATGGTTGCGCAGCTGTCTTGACTGAGAGCTTTGTGCCGATCGCAGCAGGAGATATTCTTATGGAGCCGAGGGGGATGGAGGAGCATTGCATAGAGCCTGTCTTGATCGAAAAGGAGATAGGCGCCACTATTCTTGCTGCAAAGGAATCCATGGATATGATAAGCCAGTTTTCCGTGGTCTATCTCAATGCCGGATCTTCCGTGGGGCTCACAAGGGGTATGATAATGAATATCTATGAAGGCCGCCCGGATATCATTATAGGTCATTTGATTATTACAGACGTTTATCCCGAAACTGCAACAGCGGTTGTTACGGATACTCTGAGGGAATTTCATCCCGGTGCGAAGACCAGAGCTTCGGACAAAAGACAAGTGGAACAAGTCCTAAGAAAGGCATCACTCTGCTCTCCCGAAAGAGGGCGTTAGAATACCTTGACAAATATTTCAGCGTTGTAACATATCACTGACTCCTAGTGGACAACATCCGACAAGAAATATTTACTATTTTAGCCGCTAAGAGGCTTATTGTATTGTGAAAGAAGAGCAGATTGACAGGGGCGAATGGCTTGCTCTAAGCCTGGTGCCGGGGCTAGGGAACGTCGCGTTCCGGCAGTTGCTTGAGACGTTCGGGAGTGTCTCGGCCATCTTCAAGGCGGGTGAGGCTGAGCTTGTCGCCCGGGGGCGGATCAGAAAGGATATTGCAAGAAGAATAGCCTCCAGGGTTTTCAGCGCCGATCCCGAACTTGAATATATGAGGGTTCGGCAGGCAGGAGCTAGTATTGTCGTATTCGGCGGGGGGGGGTATCCCGGCCGTCTGAAGGAGATCACTGACCCTCCCATGGTTCTCTACACAAAGGGAGCTACTATCCCTGAAATACGTCCCCTGGTAGCGGTGGTAGGTTCAAGGATGCCTACTTTTTATGGAATAAAGTCCGCAGAGGCCATTGCCGAGGGACTTGCCGGTGCAGGTGTAGGTGTGGTTAGCGGGCTTGCCAGGGGAATAGACACTGCGGCTCACAATGGATGTCTCAAGGCTAAGGGATTTACGATAGCTGTAATGGGAACCGGTATAGACCGTGTCTATCCGTCATCGAACCGTAGCCTTTTTGATAGGATAGCCGAAACCGGTTGCGTTATCACCGAGTTTTCCACCGGGACTCCCCCTGAGGGGAAGAATTTCCCCAGGAGGAACAGGATAATAAGCGGTTTATCTCTGGGAGTGGTAGTGGTTGAGGCGGCCGGCAAGAGTGGATCTCTCATAACGGCTGCCGCCGCCCTGGAACAGGGCAGAGAGGTATTTGCCGTGCCGGGAAGCATTCAGTCTCCAAAGAGCGCCGGAACACATTTTCTTCTTAAAAACGGAGCAGCCCTGGTTGAGAGGGCGGATGATATTCTGGTTGCTCTGGGAATCGGCTCCGGGTGTAAGGATGAAGAGCACATGGAAAGCGGGAAAGAGAACATCGCCGATGTCTCTGATCTTCAGAAACCGGTATATGATGCGGTTGAGTCTTATCCGGTACATATAGACGCTATTATAGAGAAGGTGAGCATGGAGCCCGGCAAGGTGCTGGGTATTCTTCTTGAAATGGAATTAAGGGGGCTATTAAAGCAGCTCCCGGGCAAAATGTTTGTTAGAGCAGGATAACTATGACCCGGCAGAATCTATTGATTGTTGAATCGCCTGCAAAGGCTAAGACCATAAGCAAGTATCTGGGCCCCGGGTTCAGGATAATGGCATCGGTGGGCCATGTTAAAGACCTGCCGCCCAACAGACTGGGGGTTGATCTGGCGCAAGGATTTGTCCCCGAATACGTTATCATCAAGGGGAAGGAAAAGATCATACGGGATCTTAAGGCTGCCGCAAAGGCAGCTGATACGATCTATCTGGCCCCTGACCCTGACAGGGAAGGTGAAGCTATCGCATGGCATATTGCCGGCGAACTCAATGGAGGGGGTGACAGGTTTAAGAGGGTCCTGTTTAACGAGCTTACGCAAAGGGCGATAAAGGCTGCAGTCGCCTCTCCTGAGGAATTGAACAAAGATAAGTTTGAGGCGCAGCAGGCCAGGAGGATATTGGACAGACTTGTAGGGTATCAGCTATCGCCTCTTCTTTGGTCGAGGGTGAAACGAGGACTCAGTGCCGGCAGGGTTCAGTCTGTGGCCCTCAGGATGATATGCGACCGGGAGCGGGAGATACAGGTATTTGAGCCCCGTGAATACTGGTCTCTTACCGCGAGGCTTAAGGCAGTGGATCCGCCGGAATTCAGGGCCCGTCTTAGTGAATACGAAGGCGAAAAGATAGAGCTTAAAAGCGAGGATGAAACATTAAGAATCCTTGAAGAGGTTAAGAACGCGCCTTTTACCGTGGGAAAAGTTGCAAGGAAAAGGAAGAAGCGCTATCCTCCTCCTCCCTTCATAACGAGCCTCCTGCAGCAGGAGGCCTATAAGAAACTTGGTTTTTCGGCCAAAAAGACCATGTCCATAGCCCAGGCTCTATACGAAGGGGTGGAACTTGGAGAAAAAGGTCAGATAGGCCTTATTACCTATATGAGGACGGATTCTTTCAGGGTCTCGCAGGAGGCGCTGACCGAGGCCAGGGCACTTATAGAAAAGAATTGGGGAAGGGATTTTTTTCCCGATAGGCCCAACGCCTACAAGAGCCGCAAGGGGGCGCAGGAGGCCCATGAGGCCATAAGGCCCGCTAACGTGGAAATACAGCCGGCACAGACGGCTCCCTACCTCAGCAGGGATCAGCTTGTCCTCTACTCCCTGATATGGAAGAGGTTTATCGCATCGCAGATGACCCCTGCTCTCTATGATGAGACACAGGCCGATATAGAAGCGGCAAAGGCCGTTTTCAGGGCCTCGGGCTCGGTTATGGTCTTTGCCGGGTTTACATCTCTTTATGAGGAGGCCGCGCAAGAAGGCGACGCGGAGAAGGGCGCAGAATCCCCGCTCCCGCCGTTAAAAAAAGATCAGGGCCTTACCCTCCTATCTCTGGATCCGGCCCAGCATTTCACTCAACCGCCCGCCCGCTATACAGAGGCTACCCTCATTAAAGCGCTGGAGAAAAACGGTATCGGCCGGCCATCCACCTACGCAGCCATACTTTCAAATATAAATCAGAGGGAATACGTCTCTGCTGTCAAAGGACGTTTCCAACCTACGGAATTGGGCTTTCTGGTGAGTGATTTACTGATCGCAAATTTTCCCGATATCATGGACATGGCCTTTACGGCAAGGATGGAGAAGAGATTAGACGGGATAGAGCGAGGTGAAGTAGCTTGGACAAAGGTACTGGAGCAGTTCTACGGTTCATTTAACAGGGACCTCGAAAAGGCGAAAAGTTCCATGAAAGGGGAGGTGTTAACGGAGCTGAAATGCCCTGATTGCGGCTCGAATCTCTCCATCAGGAGCGGTAGAAACGGCCTTTTTCTCTCATGCAGCGCTTATCCCAAGTGTTCCTTTACATCCAACTACGTAAGGGATGAGAAGGGAAGGCCGGCCCTGGTGGAAAAAAGGCCTTTCGCTGAACAAAAGGGAGAGCCCACAGGAAAGATTTGTAGAGACTGCGGGGCCAAGATGCTCCTGAAAACCGGCAGAAACGGCCAGAGATTTCTTGCCTGTGAAAGATATCCTTCGTGCACCTATACGGAAGCCCCGGGAACGGGTGTATCGTGTCCTGAGGAGGGATGCGGGGGAGAGATAAAGGAGCGTTCTTCAAAGAAGGGCACCAGGTTTTACGGTTGCAGTAATTATCCCGAGTGCCATTTTGTTATGTGGGATGAGCCTTATGGCGGGGCATGCCCCTTATGTGGAACAAAGGTGATGACAATAAGAAGGAAGAAGGGCTCAACGCCCAAGATTCAATGCCGCAAAAAAGGATGCGGCTACAATGCATCCCTTCCGGAGGAGCCCCTGCCGGCCGAGAAGTCATGAGGCCGGGTCGCCCCCGCAACCCAGAATCTGAAAAACTGCCGGCACCAAAAACGTTTAAGAACCTTGTTGCGTGCCGATATCCAGCCTTGTCAAATAATTTTCTAGTGTCCATCCGGAAATGGCTATTTTCACCGATTTCGGCGTTGGGCTCAAATTTTAATCCTCGAAATACGTCAATGTATTCCTGTGGTTAAAATTATCACCCGCCTTGAACTCGACGAAACTATCTCATTTCCGGATGGACACTTTCTAGTTTTTTGTGACAGGTTCTTGACCGATAAGGCAATAAATAGCCTCGTAAACAGAGAAGAGATTGGAAGAGGATTTTCATCCTCAGGGTGACACAAATCGTGTCATGACGGTTTGGTCATAGCGGGTAGGCGTCAACAAGAACCCGGGTTATGCCGATACGAAATAGGAAGACTTCTCCCAATCTTTATGAATATTCTGGAATGCTTTAAGGAGGCACCTGCCTTTCTTGTCTCGAAGATCATAGACCGCATGCCTCAATATTGTTACAGGAATACCTCCTTTGACCGACAGGGTAATCTCGTAGCGGCTGAAATCCGTTATGATCCCTTTAAGGATTTCGCCTTCCAAAAGGGTGAAGAAAAGCACCGTCCTACCCTCCATGACAGGGTAGAGGGTCTTGTTCTTGATATGGTAACGACCGGCAGGAGAAATCATGGGGGCAATCTCCATAGCCCTTATCTTGTCATCTATCTTTATCAATCCCTTGACGGATTGCGATACGCTGGAGGGATATAAAAACTTTATCGTTACCTTGGGGATAACTCTCTGAGGCATTCCTTTCGGACTGAAGCGGATGTCGAAGCGAAGGTTTTCATCTATCACCCCTTCTTCCATCAGACCTCCATGCTCGTGAAGGGTCCAGACATCGGGTGAAACAACCGCATCATCGAAAGCGGACTTGCCGTAATTGGCGGCAAGGTATTCTTCAAGCCCTTTGAGGTAGCCGGCCATCTACCGATTATCCGTTTTTCTTTTCGCTGTTTGCTTTCTTCAATTCTTCTTCGAACTCCTTAAAAAACTTATCTTTTTCCTTCCAGTCCGGACCAAAGCGCTTGTTGAAGTAACTTCCAAGTCTGTCAAAGAGTTTTGCCCAAACAGGCCTTGCCCCTCCCAATACAACGTCTTCAAGGAAGATCTTAAGCTCAGATATCTTCTCCTTGGGTAGGAAGGAAACGGCCCCCAGCTTGATGGACTTCTTAAGGGAGTCGGGCGAAAGAGCGTGTGCCGTAAGCATCACCGTAGGGAATCCCCTGGAGACTGAGTTTCGAAGCAGTTCGAAACCGTTTACCCCCATAATATCTAGTACAACGATGTCATAGGTGTAACTGAGAAGGTATTGAAGCGCCGTATCATAGTCTCCTGCCTTGTGCACTATGCACATGTCAAGTTCTTCGCCGACTGTTTCAAGGATGTCAGGTTCATCGTCAACTACAAGGACAACCTTGTCTTTAAGAACATGCTCTGAGCTCATGGCCTCATTCCTCCTCCAAATAGGTTGAAAACGCATCCGCAAGTCCTTATAACATAACATATATGCGAGGTCAAATAATTGAAACGGCAAATGGACAGGCCATTAAAGTTGGAGTTTGATTTCAAAACTCAAGCGGTTCATGAAAGGAACGATATGAAAAAGCTGGAGAAAGGCAGTACCCGGAAAGGATGGTGGGCCAGGTTTATAGAAAGGCTGACAGAGGCAAACAAGAATTCGGCTGCCGCTGGATGCAGCAGCTGAGGCACAGTAAAGAAGGGTGCGGGACGCACCTTATGAAATTCTGAGAGCAATAGTTCACTAGTGTCCATCCGGAAATGAGATAGTTTCGTCGAGTTCAAGGCGGGCGATAATTTTAACCACAGGAATACATTGACGTATTTCGAGGATTAAAATTTGAGCCCAACGCCGAAATCGGTGAAAATAGCCATTTCCGGATGGGCACTCACTAACCACCTGACAGCGTGTTCACAAACTTTTGTTGTAAGGCTGAGTGAAAATGCCCCTTTCCTTTATCCCTCTCTCTTTAACGTCTAAACCTCGGGATGAGGCGTCATTATTCCCTCCCCCTTGACGGGGGAGGGAGGGGTGGGGGTGATTTTCATCCTTCGTTGTGCCCTGCCAGGGCATGGGGGTTAGTCAGGTCGTCGTTTTTAAACGGCCTGCTAAGGGGCGATCACCATGGGAAGGGAAGGGGCCTTGCCCTTTGTAAGGACGTATATTTTGGCTGCCTCTTCTATTTCCTCTGCGATATTGACCGCTTCCGCATAATCACTGCCGACGGTTACGAGTCCGTGGCTTTGCAAAAGGATCGCCCTTCTTCCCGAGGAAGAAATGGCTTCCGCAACGGCCATAGAAAGTTCGTCCGACCCCGGTACAAGGAAGGGAAGGAGCGGAAGAGGATAAGCGGCATACGCAAATCCCGGGGTTATCGGCGGAATGGATGCGGCCCCGGGCTTGAGCATGATCCCTGCCGCAATGATGTAGTCTCCATGGACGTGGCAGACAACATTGATATCGGGTCTGCGCCTGAGTATTTCCAGATGCATCAGAGCCTCGCGCGTTGGCCTTCCTCCCCGCTTTACGACTCCGGCAATATCCATTTCAACAATTACTGCCGGTGTCATGTCCCGAAGGGAGTGCCCCGTGGGAGTCACAAGCACAACCTCGCCCATCCTTGCGGAGAGGTTTCCTCCTGCGCCTGAGACCAGACCTCTGTCATAGACCACACGGCACCATGAGCAGAACGCCTTTTTCTCTATGAGTACTTGTCCTTGTGATGGATG
>Ga0210016_1002110_pt1 | contig 18265 bp, 20 predicted proteins | sample CryGeyCG2014_300_FD_185454 | JGI IMG/M metagenome (GOLD analysis project Ga0210016, IMG submission 185454) | Groundwater microbial communities from aquifer - Crystal Geyser CG02_land_8/20/14_3.00 (SPAdes) (version 2) | ecosystem: Environmental > Aquatic > Deep subsurface > Groundwater | place... | reverse complement strand
GCAAGGCCATTTGTAATTACAGCTTAATGGGCATTAGAACATATAAGAAGCTGTTGTCGCCCACGGGGCGCAGGATGCAGGGGCCTTCGTTTTCGCTTAGCTCTAAAGTTACTTCAGCGCCCTTGACGCTGTTTAAGCCGTCTAACAAAAACTTGTAATTAAAAGATATTTTAACGGCAATACCTTCGGCTCGGCAAGGCAGGGTGGCTTCATTCTTGCCTGTTTCAATTTAATAATCTACTTATGTGGATAACTTTATTTTGATTTTCTATTTTTTTTCTATTATACTTGAAGCATAGAATAATAGTCAGGTATATGATCACTAAAAAGCAAAAGGAAGTTTACGACTTCGTAAAAACTTATTCAAAAAATAAGGGCTATGCTCCCTCTTTTGAGAAAATATGCAGGCATTTTGGACTCTCATCCGTTTCAACGGCTCATTTCCATATTTCCAACTTAAAAAAAGCCGGGTATTTAGAGAATAAAGCGCGAGCAATTAGCATTTCAAAGAAAGAGCCATTAGTTAAAATCCCTCTTTTGGGAACAATTGCCGCTGGCGAACCAATTGAAGCAGTCCAAGAAAAAGAAACAATTGCGATTCCGAAAAGCAAAATCCCTCTTTTGTCAGAAGTATATGCGCTTCGCGTGGTCGGCAACAGCATGATTGATGAAAATATAAATGACGGTGATATTGTCTTGGTAAAACAGCAAGAAACAGCGGAGAATGGACAAAAAGTAGTGGCGCTTATTGACAACCACGAAGTGACTCTAAAAAAATACTATCGCGAGCGGGGGCACATTCGCTTACAGCCAGCAAACAAAAGCATGGAGCCGCTTATTTTCAGATACGGGCGAGATGTTTCTATACAAGGCATTGTACTTGATGTTATTAGAGAAGAAGTAAGATCTCCGATACAATTTTCTGAATATAAAGAAACTAAAAAATATGCCGGAGTACCACTAAATAAAATTATTTGTGGGGACGCGATAGAGGTGATGCAAACAATGCCTTCCGACTGCGTGGATCTTGTGGTTACTTCTCCTCCATATGACGACCTGAGAAGCTATAATGGATACTTATTCAACTTTGAGGGCATGGCGAAAGGTTTGTTTAGGGTTATGAAAAGGGGTGGGGTTGTTGTATGGGTTGTTGGAGACCAAACGATTAAGGGCGAAGAAACGGGAACATCTTTTAGGCAAGCTTTGTATTTCAAGCAAGTAGGTTTTAATCTTTTTGATACGATGATATACCTCAAAGCTCCACGAGGTGCGGTTGGCAACAATAAGACATACTGGCAAACTTTTGAGTATATGTTTATACTGAGCAAGGGCGCACCAAAGACAATAAACCTTCTAAAAGATAGGGAAAATAAAGATGAGCGCAGTGGTGATAACGGCACAAAACGACTTCATGATGGTACGCTATTAAAGCTAAAAAGGGCTGGATATTCTAAACATGGTAGACGAACGAATGTTTGGGAATATCTTATAGGGAGGGGGCATTCTGCAAGTGATGATATTGCTTACAAACATCCCGCTATATTCCCAGAAAAGTTGGTGCAAGACCATATCACAAGTTGGTCAAATCCTGGTGATGTGGTATTTGACCCAATGTGTGGTAGTGGAACTACATGTAAAATGGCTAAGCTTAATAAAAGAGACTTCATCGGAATAGACATCTCTTCTGAGTATTGTAAAATAGCTGAAGAAAGATTAAGGCAAAAACCTCTATTTTAAAAAATATTTAAATAAGACTGGCTATAATCTTTATCTTTATAAATAGGTTATTTCAATTCTCTCTATTTAACCTATGCTAAAATGAGAAAGTGCGTAAAGTACCCTGTAGCCACTTTATAGCTCGTTTCAGTATGCTCACATTATCCTCCATCATTCCCATGCTGTTATTGCACATTCTACAAATCCAGCCCCTTACCTTGCCAGTATCGTGGAAATGATCTAATACAACATCGTTTTTATATTGCCTAATTATTGTTCTATCGCAAATAGGGCAATGAAAGGGTTTGCCTATGGGTGGCTGTGGATTTGTTTTTTCAAATTCCTCTCTTGTTTTCTTGGGTATGGGTCGTTTCCATTTGCGGCACCCTCTACACTCACCCCTTCTTGATACTTTATCAGCAATGCTTTTCTGATTCTTTTCAAATTCAAAAATGCTTTTCCGTTGTTGACATCTACGGCATATTTTTGTTTCATTAAAACAGGAGTCACAAAAATCTCCCCGGATCGCCTTATTGCGACTACATTCAATACAATATTTCATATTTATTTCAAAAAAGGTTAGATTTGATGTCGCGGGCGGGAATCGAATCTGCGTAAACCTGCGCTTGCGCGATATTTGATTGCAAGGCCATTTGTAATTACAGCTTAATGGGCATTAGAACATATAAGAAGCTGTTGTCGCCCACGGGGCGCAGGATGCAGGGGCCTTCGTTTTCGCTTAGCTCTAAAGTTACTTCAGCGCCCTTGACACTGTTTAAGCCGTCTAATAAAAACTTGTAATTAAAAGATATTTTAACGGCAATACCTTCGGCTCGGCAAGGCAGGGTGGCTTCATTCTTGCCTGTTTCAATGGTTTGCGAGAAAACTTTTAGCTTGCCATCTTTGGGCGTAATTTCTAACCGCACCTCGGAAGAGCGGCCGCTGAAAAGCCCGGCTTTTTTAATTTGACTTACTAATTCATCTTTGTTAATGGTTAAGTTGGCTACAAATTTTTTAGGAATAATATCTTGATAATTCGGGTAGGCGCCTTCTATTAACCGCGATAGGACATTTATTTGCGGGTAGGACATTTCTTGGTTAGACAGCTCAAACAGCGCCTGATTGGGGTTATAAAAAATAGATATTTCCCCATTCTCTTGGCTAAAGATATTCATTAATTCCCGAGCGGCCCCTTGGGGTAAAATAAAACTGCAATCTTTGCCTTGGTTTTTATTTAGCTTAATGGTTTTTTCAGCCAAACGAAAACTATCAGTGGCCACTATTTTCAATATGTCGGCCTTCACCGCGATAAGCACCCCGGAAATTTCCGGCCTAATTTGCGAGACAGCTGGAATATCAACCACCAAGCCAAGCGCTTGTGTGAAAGTAGTCGTTTCTATTTGCCAAAAATCGTTTTTACTTATCTTGGGAATTATAGGAAACTCGGCCGGGTCTTGCCCTTGGATTTGCACTTCTTGGTCGGGCGTGGTGATAATTAAGTTTTGGCCATCTTCCCGCAAGTCTAGTTTTTCAGCTGGTATTAAATTAACCACATTGGCCAAAAAGGTGGCGGGCACAGCCACTTGGCCTTTTTTACTCACCTTAGCTAAAACCCACCACCTAATAGTTGTTTCTAAGTTAGTGGTGGTTAGCTCTAAAAAATTACCCTCAACGGTCATTAAAACATTTTGCAAGGCGGGCAAAGAACTTATTTTGCGAGTAATTTTTTCGCTGGCGTTAAGCGCTTTTTTGAAAAGGTCTCTTAAAATTTCTATTTTCATAATTAATAATTTTAATTAAATTAAATATTATAAATACTACTAAGGAGGACTTTTTAGTGGAAAATTGTTTTTTATTATACTGGCAATGTCTTTTTTACCGGTCTTTTTGTGGATAACTTTGTGGATAACTTCAGGGGCGTTTGGGATAAGTTTTTTGGTTTACTTAACGGCTCTTTTTTTGTCACTGTTATTGCTTGGTTTTTCCACAAGTAATTAGATGTTTAAACCTCGCTATATAATCGTTGTTTAATTAGATTAACCTCGGTGGCCAGGGTGGAATCTTCTTCAATTTTTTGGGTTACTTTTTCAAAAGCGTAAATGGCGGTGGTGTGGTCTTTGCCTTGGAACCTTCGGCCAATTGAGGGAAATGATTCTTGCAACTCTTGGCGCAAAAGATACATAGCGATTTGGCGGGGCTTGACTATTTCTTTGCGGCGCGTGACCAATAAAAGGTCTTCTTTATTGAGGTCATAAAAACTAGACACGGCTTGAATAATTTTTTTAAAGTTGGTCGCTTTTTTAGGGGCAACTAATGAATTGTGCAGGAGCTTTTTAACATCGGCTAAATTAATAGCTGCTTTGTTGATTTTTTGCAAGGCGGCGACGCGGTTCAGCGCTCCTTCCATATCGCGAATGTTTTTTTGAATGTTGGCCGCTAAAAATTCTAAAATTTCGTCAGCTAAAACAATTCCACCTTGCTCGCATTTTGATTTTAAGATGGCAATGCGGCTTTCTATGGTGGGAAAAGAAATATCAGCGATCATCCCGCCTTCAAATCTGGAACGCAGGCGGTCTTCTAAGGCGGGGATGGCGTTGGGCGGCCTATCTGATGAAAGGATAATTTGTTTTTGGTTTTGGAAAAGAGTGTTAAAAATATGGAAAAATTCTTCTTGGGTTTTGTCTTTGCCCGCCAAAAATTGCACATCGTCCACAATTAAAACATCTACTTTGCTTAAAGAGTTTTTCAGCTCGCCAATAGTTTGATTTTTAATGGAGTCAACAATCTTTGAAACTAATCTTTCTGAATTTGAGTAGACAACGCGCAACTTAGGGAAAAGAGCGGCCAAGCGATTGCCCGTGGCTTGCAAAAGATGTGTTTTGCCCAAGCCCACACCTCCATAAATAAACAAAGGATTATAGGTAACGCCGGGAGCTTCAGCCACCGCCCAGCTGGCCGCGTGGGCTAATTCGTTGAACTCGCCCACTACAAAATTTTCAAAAGTGTAGCGAAAATTGAGATTGGTTTTTTGATTGACATTTAATTCGGGAAATTGCTGTTGTGTTTCGGTGGCTGAGGCGAAAACAGCGGTTGGGCGACTCATCGCTTCGGTTGCTCTTTTTGTTTTTTCGCTTTCCGCGTCCACGGTAAATTCCACCAAGCGGATATTATTGTCTAAATCGCGCAGAATTTTAAGAATAGCGGTTTGATATTTGTTGCCCAGCCACTCGCGAGAAAAAGAATTGGGCACTGATACCAAGACCTCGCCATTTTTATTGCTGATAATTTGTGTATTGCGAAACCAAGTAGCAAAATTGGCTCGCGAAACGCTGAACTGGATTTGGGCCAAAACCGCCTGCCAAAGTTCTTCGTTGCTGATAGCGGCTTGGCTGTCGGCTGATTCGGGCAATGTTTCTTTAGGGGAAGCAATGGTGGAAAATGGCATAAAAAATATTTAATATTATCCAGTAGCATTATCTATGTATTTTAAGGATATCGCAAATCGCTTGTAAAATCAACCAAAGCAGGACAGCTGGTTAGAAGCTGTGGATAAGGTGTGGATTAAACCAGCGCGGTTTTATTTTGGAGGTAAATAATAACGAAGAAAATTCACAAGAAATGGCGGCTAACCCCCATTTGTGCGCATTGCTATGCAAAGCATTGCTGGCGGGAGTTCAAAATTAAAAGTTTTTTCTAAATTTTTACGAGTTTAATTGACTTAATAACAAATTTTAAGCTATAATTTGTTTATATGACCGACGAAAAAATAAATTTTAAAAAAGTAGTAGATTTTTGGAATGAGAGTGCTCAAAATAATTTTGAAACAGCTGAATTTTTATTTAATGGCAAAAAATATGCGGATTGCCTTTTTTTCTGCCATTTGGCAATAGAAAAGGCCCTAAAAGGATTGGTTGTTAAAGAAACAAAAACTCACGCTCCTTATTCTCACAACCTTGTTGATTTAGCAAAGTTGGCTAATTTGCAGTTGGACGAACAAAAAATCGATTATTTAATTGAGATTACTGGGTTTAATATCGCTGGTCGTTATGATGACTACAAGCTTGGATTTTATAAAAAATGTGATAAATCATATACGGATAAATATTTTAAAATTTCCAAAGAAATTTATTTATGGCTCAAAAAATAAAGCTTTCCTCAAAAATTGAAAAAGAGGTTTTAGATTATGTAAATATTTTAAAACGGGATAAGTTGCCCTTGAAGAGGGTAATTGTTTTTGGTTCCTATGCTAAGGGCGTTCAACACAAATGGAGTGATATTGATGTTTGTTTGGTATCTTCAAAATTTCAGGATAAACTAAAGGCCTTTGCTTATTTACTGAAAAAGGCCAATGAAGCCCAGTCAAGAATAGAGCCACACCCCTTTCATCCTAATGATTTTGTTAACGAAGATCCTTTAGTTTGGGAAATTAAAAAAGACGGAATTGAGGTTGAGACCGTAGAAAAACACTAATAATTTTCAGGATACTTCTGTCATTGTTCCCAGATATTTAGAGCCAAGTTGCCTTGATTCCAAGTATTTGAGAATAATTGGTTGAATAGTGATTGATATTTGATTGTTATTTGACTTTTGGAAGAAATTTGACGGTTCTTTCCAATTTTTAAGACGGAGCGGGCAATAAAAAATTAACAATCTTTTTTAAGTTCATAGTTAGATAAACCAGCAATGATTGAATGAGATGGTTGCAAAACTATTCCTGCTGCAATTTTATCTTTTCGGCTGCGTCATCGTCAGACTTCGCAAAATGCTTTTCGCCGTAGCTGGGCTACGGCCTCAAAACATTTTGCTCGTCTTCCTCGCCTCGCTCGAAAATCTAAAATTTCGCTACGAAATAGTTTTGCAACCATCTCAATCTTTTTCTGGTGTTTTCAGAAAATTATATGGGGGTTTTTCTACGGTCTCATATGTATAATTGGTCTGTTGATACAAAAGAATTGAAAAAGGATAAAAAGAGATACAAAGTTTGGCAACTAGAACAGCTGATTAATTTTGGCTTGGCTAAAGAAAAAATAAATTTGGCAGAATTAAAAAAGTATTGGGGTTTGCTTAATTTAGACCCAAATAAAAAAAGATACCTTTCATTTCTTTTATGGCCCAAAAAGCAATTTTAAGCGAAAATCAAGTAAAAGTATTAGAAATTATTAGTCAAAGCAAAAATATCTGCCAAAGTTTTTACTTGACCGGCGGCACTGCTTTAGCTGAATTTTATTTGCAACACCGTTTTTCAGAGGATTTAGATTTTTTTTCGGAAAACGAAGTTGATTCTCAAACAATTTTTTCTTTTTTGAAGAGCGTCAAAGAAAAGGCAGGATTTAGCAAAATAGACGCCCAACAAAGCTTTAATCGTAATTTGTTTTTTCTGCATTTTCCAAACGAAGTTATAAAAACAGAGTTCACTTATTTTCCTTTTCCTAAAATAGAAAAAGGGCTGTTAAAGGGTAATTTGGATATAGATAGCTTGTTAGATATAGCGGTTAATAAGGTTTTTACTATTTACCAAAAGCCGAGAGCCCGTGATTATATTGACCTTTATTTTATTATTCAGAAAATGGGTTGGGATATGGACAGTCTGTTAAAAAAAGCTCGAATAAAGTTTGATTGGCATATCGATTTATTGCAATGGGGTAGCCAGCTTTTGCAAGCCGAGCAGGTAAGGGACTATCCAAAAATGATAAAAGAGGTTAATCCCAAAGATTGGCAAGAATTTTTTGTAAAAGAAGCGCGAAAAATAAAAAAAGATATTATAGAATAGTATGCGATTATTAAAATCTATGATCTCTCAAAAATTATCTAAATTTATCTCTAAACCCGCCGGGGGGGGCTTATAAGTTTAAAGTTCAAAATTCAAAGTTAAAAGTTTTTTTAACTTTTATTTTATTATTTCAATTAATAGCTGGGATATTTTTATTCGGCATTTCAGCTGGACAGGTCAAAGCTGACACTTCTTTATCCGATGATTTTTCTGCTTATGCTGACTATTCTAGTGCCACCTCCAATTGGACAGCTTCCTCAGGGACCTGGATAGTTGAAAATGGTCAATACAAGCATCAGACTGTTGGAAAAAACTATATTAAATCAAGACAAACTCTCTTTAGCGATAATTTTACAGAATCTGACGGTCCGGCGGCCGGTTGGACAACTAAAGCAGGTACTTGGGCAGTAACCAGCAATATTTACCAGGGGACCTATACTTCCGGTGTGCCGAGAGTAGTTCCGACTGATTCAAGTTATAACAATTGGCAAAACTACCGTTTTTCCACTAAGACAAAAAGACTAGGCGGAGTGGATGTTTATGGCTATACAATTTTATTTTTTCGTTACAATCCTGCCACTGATAGTGGATACGCATTATTTTTCAGGCAAACCGGAGTATGTGAATTTTACAAACGCAATAATGGCGTTTGGGGTGATTCATTTACTGCTTTTACAATACCAAAAGATAACGACTGGCATGATGTAATCATTGAGGTTGTGAACGACACGGTAAAAGTCTGGTTCGATAAAACTGAAGACCAAACCCCAAATCTGGAATACAATACGCTCGATTATCTCTCGGGCACAAAATACACCTCTGGCACTGTGGCCTTGGGTACCTATGCTTGGAATTCACAATTTGACGATGTCCAAATAAGTAATGATTTAACCGTCGCTGCTTCTCCCCCGCGTTTTTACACCTCAGGTTCTCATGCTTCTACCTCCATTAGTATTAAATCAAGTTCTGACTTAGATAACCTTTCGATAAGTGTTACTAACCCCACGGGTACTATCTCTGGACTAAAACTGCAGATCCTGCATGGGTCGGTACAAAAGATGCCACGGTAAGATTCCCGAATGATTTTTCTGGTGCAAATGTTAACACGCCGGGAACTTATATAGTTAAAACCACATTAGACACTGATACATCAATTCTTCTTATGGAAGTCAAGGACCCTCCTGATGTCGCATTTGTTGTCATCACAGATAGTCATTATGACGCCGGGGATGCAACTAAGCTGGCAAAATCAAATCACCGTATGCAGCACCTTCAAAATGATATCAACAACCAAGGGTATTTCCCACTTCCGGATTTTGTAGTTTCTACCGGCGATAACACGGAAAATGGCAGTGTTACGGAGTTAGGCAATCTTAAAACTTATCTAGATGGGCTTACAACTTCCTATTATCCAATCGTTGCCGGGCATGATACTTTATCCGAATCTGGAAGTGACAAAGGACATATCTGGGCTAACACCTTTGGCGCTGACAAATTTTCCTATACCTGGACTGCTGGTGATAATCTTTTTATTGCTGTAGATGACGAAGCTCCTTATGGTGGTTATGGCAATCATATTACTTCTGACGCCCATAAAACATGGCTACAAAATACCCTCGATGCAAATCCTGATAAAAAAGTATTTCTCTTTAACCATTCGGGATTAATGGAACCCAGAGATGCTGGTGGCGCTAAGGATTTTTGGATTGGCTCAACTGCTGCCCCTGCGGTCCGAACGATTCTCGAAAATCATGGCGGCGTTGTTACGGAATTTTCCGGACATGACCATCTGAACTTTGCAGGCGTAACAAATGACATTCTATATCAAACTATTTCTAGCTTAAAGAATTATCCTGGCGAGTATCGTTATATTGAGATATACAATAACAGAGTCGATGAAACAACTATTCAAAGTACTGGTTACTCTGAAGCTACCCTTTGGACTGGCTCAAGCGATTCTACCCACAGTACAAGTACCTATACTTACGGACTTCCCAAAGAAAGAAATCTCGATTTTAGCTTTTCAAATTCCACTACCCCTGATATATTATCTGGTTTAAGTGTTGCCGGGCAGGCTTCTTGGGGTGATTATAGTTTTGAAGCCGGGATAACCTTGGGATATGAGGAGCCATGGGGAGTAGCGCATAATTCCGTTGGCGAAAGTTTTGCTGGCGTTGTTTTTCGTTATCAAGATGGAGACAATTACTATGATGTTATGCTTGACTCTGCTGCGGATGCCATTAGATTAGAAAAAAAGCATAACGGCTCAATAACTCAACTGAGCAGCGCTTCCACAACTATAAATCTTGATACAGCTTATCAATTAAAGGTAATAGCTCAAGAGAGTAGTATTAAGGTTTATTTAGACAATGTTTTAAAGATAGATACTACGGATTCCACTTTTGCTTCAGGCAAAGTTGGCTTAAAGACTTATCGTGCCTTAGCTAGCTATGACAATGTCTCGGTAACTGATCATGGGGCGCCAATAGCTCCAACAATTGGCACTCCAACTCCTTTATCGTCAAGCGATATTCGTTGGAATTTCACTGACAACGCTGACAATGAAACTGGTTTCCGTGTTTACACCAACACCGATGCTATAGCCACCAGTTCAGCCACAGTCAATCTAACCTACCTTGATGAAACAGGATTATCCGAAAACACCCAATATATAAGATACGTCAAAGTCTATAACAGCTATGGCGAAAGCGCTTCGTCCTCGGCCACCTCCACTTTTACCCTGATGGACGCTCCCACAGGTTTCTCTTTTGGCTCAATAACAACCAGCAGTATAACTATGTCTGCTTCAGGAGCTCTGCCGAACCTTGCTTCAAGCACCTCTGGAGTATATTTTGCCGAAACATCAGGCAATAGCGGAGGAGCGGATTCCACTTGGCAACAAACCACTTCTTACCAAAACACGGGGCTTTATGAAAACACCTTATACACCTACCAAGTCAAAGCCAGAAACGGAGATGGAACAGCCACCTCTTATACAGCTACATCATCTAAATATACTCTTGCCGACACCCCCGCTAATCTAACATCTACCAACATCACCAGCCAGTCCATCACCGTGTCAGTTGATGCTTTGGTCAATGTCGCTGCTGGCTCGTCTAGCTATTACTTTGCCAACACCACCAAGGGCGCCAACTCTGGCTGGATTAAAACTAACTCTTGGCAAGAAACCAACCTCACTTGCCCCACCAACTGCACTTACAGTGTTATATATCGCAATGGAGATGGCGTTCCAACTTCAGCTATCACAGGAACATACACCACTAGTGGCTGTGTTGGCTATACGCCAGCTATCACTGTCACCATTGCCCCGATAACCACAACTACTTTCACCACAACGAGCATTGCCACCAGCGCCAACTCTACTTCTACTGTTGCCGCGACCACAACCCCATCAGAAACTCCATTTCTCACGAGGCAAGCTCAAGCTCAGCAGTTGCAAGCTCAAATAGCCGATGTTAAGCAACAAATTATTGCCTTACTTGCCCAGCTTATTCAGATAATCCAAGAAAAGATTAAACAATTACAAGCGCAACTTCAGCTTTTGCCGCAGTGAGATTATCCGCCCGTTATCTCCAAAAGCCACTTTTTTAAATTTGGCTTTTTTTGTTTTTATTTTTCTGTTATAATAACCAAATAAATCAGTAAGTAGTAAGTAGCAGGTAGCAAATGTTGAATAGTAAGTGAGGTGGCACTCTCGCAACTGCCAACTATTAACTACCGACCACTAATTAATTTTATGAGTTTTACTTATAAACCAAAAAAGAAAAAACGACAAAGAACCCACGGGTTTTTGGCGCGCACCGCCACCAAAGGCGGGCAAAGGGCGATAGCTAAAAGAAGGGCCAAGGGTCGCAAAAAATTAGCTGTTTAGATTTTTTAGCATGTTAGCCAAAGAAAATCGTTTGAAAAAGAAGAATGATTTTGCTCGGGTGATGGCCAGCGGGGGAATGGCGGGCGGGCCTTGGTTGGTTTTAAGGTTTGTTAAAAATCAATTAGAGGTAAGTAGGGCGGGCTTTGTTTGCAGCAAGAAAACAGCTAAAAGAGCGGTAGACAGAAACAGGATTAAGCGGCAATTGCGTGAAAGTATGCGGCGAGTTTGGCTCGAGATGGCTACGGGGTATGATTTGGTTTTGATTGTTCGGACACCCTTGATGGGCCAGCCGTTTGATGAGATTCAAGCGGCTTTGGAAAAATTGTTAAAAAAGGCCAGGTTGTTAAAGAATAATAATTAAACCTATGTTATCTGAAATTATCTTAAAGATTGTCCGCTGTTATCAGAAATTTTTGTCGCCTTGTCTGGGCAATCATTGCCGATTTTATCCATCTTGTTCGGCTTATTGTTCTTTGGCTTTGCAAAAACACGGGACTGGCAAGGGCTTGGGCTTGGCTGTTTGGCGAGTTGCGAGATGCAATCCGTTGAGCCAAGGCGGCGTGGATCTTCCATAAAATTTATGAACTTTTTAATACAATTTTATCACTTAATCTTATTGCAGCCATTATTGAACGGCCTAGTTTTGCTTTATGTTTTTTTACCGGGGCGCGACTTGGGCGTGGCGGTGATAGCTATTACTTTGATTATTAGGTTGTTGTTGCACCCGACGGCTATCAAGGGCTTGCGCTCGCAGAAAAAGATGGCTATTTTGCAGCCCAAGATGAAAGAGATTCAGGAAAAATTCAAAGCTGATAAAGCTCAACAGTCAAAGGCCATGATGGATCTTTACCGCCAAGAAAAAATTAGCCCGCTTTCGGGTTGTTTGCCCTTGCTTCTGCAGTTGCCGATTATTATAGCTTTGTATCAGGTTTTTTCTCAAGGCCTTACGCCGGATTTTTTGGCGGCCAATCTTTATAGTTTTACGCCCAATCCCGGCGAAATGAACCAGATATTTTTAGGAGTTTTTAATTTGTATAATAAAACCTTTGTTTTGGCAGTGGCTTTGTTGGCTGGGCTGGCGCAGTTTTGGCAAGCCAAAACCAGCGGCTTTTTTGGCAATGCTCCGACCCCCGGCAGTAAAAATGATTTTGCCGGCTTAATGCAAAAGCAAATGCTTTATGTGTTTCCCATTATCACTTTGATTTTTGTTTATCGGTTGGGCGGAGTCATAGGCATTTATTGGCTTTTTAGCACTTTATTTTCCGTGGGCGAGCAGTATCTAGTCAATCGTAAAATTTATGGACAAAAAAATCAAAAATAAAATAGAAAAGATCTTGCAGAAATTCGCTGAAAAAACTTCGTTTGATATTAGTTTTGAGCTAAAAGAAATCCCTGGGCAGGGTTGGCTGGCGGAAATAAAAACCAATGAGCCGGAAATTCTGATTGGCGAGTATGGTCAAACCTTGTTTGAGATACAGATGCTTTTGAGCCGTATAATGAGAAAGCAAATTGATGAGACAGTTAAGCTTGACATTGATATCAACCAATACAAGTATAATAAAAACAAGCATCTAAAAGAACTGGCTATCCAGATAGCCGATAGGGTGGCCTTGTTGAAAAGAGAAGAGCTCTTGCCGATGATGAACTCTTATGAACGGCGAGTTATCCATTTGGAGCTGGCTTCGCGCGAAGATGTGGCCACTGGAAGCATGGGCGAAGGCGAAGAAAGAAGGGTAGTTGTCAGGCCAGCCGTTGGCGAAAACAAGCCCATTCCATCGGGCGAAGTTTGAGCTTACGGCTGGCTTGACCCTGTGAAGTAATTTTAAGATCCTGAAGGCAGACCCCCCATGCTTTTTCAGGAGGTCTGCCTTCAGGATCTTAAAATTGAAATTTGCAAAGCAAATTTCTACTTCACAGGGTATAAGAACTCGTAAATTCGTCGCTTCGCTCCTCATTAACGATTTCTAATATGCAATTTACTGTGCCAAAATTTCTGGAGCGGGAAACCAAAATCGCTTTTGGTTTGACTTTAAAAAAATTGGCGATCTTGGGTTGTATCGGCGTGCTGTTGTTTATTATTAAGTTTTTTTTGAATAAGGGGCTTTGGTATTTTTTGGTGTTTTTGTCCGTCGGGCTATTTTTCTTTTTCAACTTTGTGCGGGTGGGCGGTCAGAATGTTTTTGAACTTTTGACTAATTCATTTAATTATTTTTTGACCGCTCGGGTTTACACTTGGGATAAAAAAGAACAAACGGCTTCGCCGATTAAGCTTGTCAGAAAAGCAATAGCTCGGAAAATAGTCAAGGCGGTTCCCTTGAAGTTTGCTCCATCAAGCCGTCTTTCGGGGTTGAGATCTAAAATTGATTTTGGCGGCCAGCAGGAAGAATTATAAATTATTATGCGATCCAGCACGCAATCTTTCTTACAATTCAGCCAGATTAAAGAAGGCGTTATCGTTTTAAGGGCGCACTCGCTAAGGGGCATTTTAATGATTTCTTCGGTGAATTTTGATTTGAAGTCAGAGGTAGAGCAAAACGCCATTATTTATCAGTTTCAGAATTTTTTGAATTCTTTGGACTTTTCTTGCCAAATTATTATCCAATCGCGCCGCCTCAATATCACTGGCTATTTTGACAAATTAAAAGAAATGGAAGACAAGCAAAAAAACGAGCTTTTGAAAATACAAACCGCCGAATACCGCAAATTTATTCAAGGGCTGGTGGGCGAAGGGATTATTATGACTAAGCAATTTTTCGTGGTGGTGCCTTACACTTTGGGCGAGGTAGAGGGTGGCGGCGGTAAAACAGCTGGCTGGGGTGGCTTGGGAGGAGGTAATGTCAAAGCCCAAATGGGCGGGGCAATGTCGGAAGAATTGTTTAATCGCTGCCGCGCCCAGCTCTTTCAACGGATGGAGTTTGTGGCTTTGGGTTTGAGGCGGTGCAGTTTAAGCGTTATGCCCTTGACCACTCCGGAAATTATTGAACTTTTGTGGGCCTGGCATCACCCCAAGGAAGCCGAAGTGGGCTATTACCCGGAAATTTTACCCGAGCTGGTGAAATAACGATTTTTAATATATGAAGTTTCCATTTTTTGGTAAAAAAGAAAAAACCATTGAACAAGTGGAGGTGAATTTTGATGAGATTAAAGCCGAGGATATTGTGGCCCCGTCTTTGATTGAAATAAAACAAAACTATATCAAATTGGGCGAGCGCATGACCAAGTCGTTTTTTGTTTTTTCTTATCCGAGATACCTAACCACCAGCTGGCTGTCGCCTTTGATTAACTTGGACAGTCCCTTGGACATTGCTTTGTTTATTCATCCGGCTGATTCGGGATCTGTTTTGAAGCGATTAAGAAAAAAGCTGACTGAAGTGCAGGCGGAAATTTCCGAGCTGGAAGAAAAGGGCATCATTAGAGACCCTTCGCTGGACACCGCCTACCAAGATATAGAGCAGTTGAGAGATGAACTGCAAACCGCCCGAGAACGAGTTTTTCAATTGGGTGTTTATATTACTATTTATGGCGACGATGAAAAGCAGTTAAAAAATACTGAAGTTATTTTGCGCTCTTTGTTGGAATCGCGCATGGTTTATTTGAAGCCGGCCTTGCTCAAAGAAAAACAGGGATTTATTTCTACTTGTCCCTATGGCTTGGACCAGCTCATGGTGCACAACCCTATGAATACCGCCCCTCTCTCTAGCGTGTTTCCTTTTGTTTCGCCCGACCTTTCAGCCAACGAAGGCATTCTTTATGGCGTCAACCAGCACAATAGCTCTCTGGTGCTTTTTGACCGCTTTAGTTTAGAGAATGCGAATATGACTTTATTCGCAAAAAGCGGATCCGGCAAGTCCTATTTCACCAAAGTGGAAATTTTGCGTTATCTGATGCAAGGGGTTGATGTAATAACGCTTGATCCGGAAAATGAGTATCAGTTTTTGAGCGAGGCGGTGGGCGGGTCTTTTTTCAAAATCTCTCTCAACTCTGAAAATCACTTAAACCCATTTGACCTGCCCACGCCCCGGGAAGACGAGAAGCCCCAAGATGTTTTGCGCTCTAATGTCATTAATTTGGTTGGCCTTTTGCGTCTAATGTTGGGCGGGTTAACTTCGCAAGAAGACGCCATTATTGACCAGGCCCTGACTGAAACTTACGCCTCCAAAGACATCACCCCGGAATCAGACCCGGCCACCTGGCTGGAAAAAATTCCCTTGATGTCTGACCTGGAAAATGTTTTGTCTGGTATGGAGGGAGCCACCTCGTTGTTGGAAAGGGTTAGAAAGTTCACCAAGGGCAGTTATGCTAATTTTTTCAATACTCCTTCCAATATCAATATGGACAACAATTTTGTGGTTTTTGGCCTGCGCGATATGGAAGATGAATTGCGGCCCATGGCCATGTTTGTCATTTTGAGATACATCTGGAACAAGGTGCGCTCTGTTTTGAAAAAAAGGATTTTACTAATTGACGAGGCCTGGTGGATTATGCAATCCGAAGACGGCGCTTCGTTTTTGTTTGGCATTTGCAAACGAGCCCGAAAATATTGGTTAGGCGTAACCACCATCACGCAAGATGTTTCTGATTTTATGAGGTCGGATTACGGCAAGCCCATTATTAGCAACTCTTCCTTGCAGTTTTTAATGAAACAAAGCACAGCCACCATTGAAGTGGTGCAAAAAACCTTTAATCTCACCGAGGGCGAAAAAAATATGCTTTTGGGTTGCGATGTGGGCGAGGGCGTGTTTATCGCCGGGCAAAAAAGAGTGGCCCTAAAAGTAGTCGCTTCCTACACTGAAGACCAAATTATTACCTCTGCCCCGGACGAAGTAGCTAAAATCAAAGAAGCCAAAAGACAGAAACAGATACAATAATGCTGAAAATAATTAAAAAATTTTGGATGGATGAGTCAGGCGATTGCGGCTTTAAATTTGCCAGCGGCTCTTCAAAATTTTTTGCGCTTGTGGCTGTTTATATTACTACTTTGGGCGACGATGATAGTAAAGTTGTTGACGAAGCTATTAAAGAGTTAAAAATTCAGCATAACCTTATTAAAAATTTTGAATTTAAGTTTTCTCATTGCAAAGAAAAATTAAGAAAAGAATTTTTTCAGGCAATTGTTCGGTTGCCTATAGAATATAAGGCGATTATTGTTGAAAAATTAAAGATTAACTCGCCTATCTTTAGGCATCAACCACGGCAATTATATTGTGAAACAGCAAGAATGTTGTTTTACGATAACAATCCACCGTTAGAAAGCGCTGTTTTGTTGATAGATGAAGCAGTAGCGAAAATTCACCACAAAGAATTCAATGAGATGGTTGCAAAACTATTCCTGCTGCAATTTTATCTTTTCGGCTGCGTCATCGTCAGACTTCGCAAAATGCTTTTCGCCGTAGCTGGGCTACGGCCTCAAAACATTTTGCTCGTCTTCCTCGCCTCGCTCGAAAATCTAAAATTTCGCTACGAAATAGTTTTGCAACCATCTCAATTGGGTTTTGAAAAATTATTTGAGTAAAAATACTGTTAGCAAGATAAAACAAAAAAGTTCAAGAAAAGAAGTAATGATTCAGGTTGCGGATATGATTGCGGGGGCTATTTTTCGCGAGTATAGCCACGGCGATCAAACATATCATAAAATGGTTAAGGGACAGGAGAAGATTTTAATTAAGTTTTAAACAAAAATTCCTCGTTCGCCTGTACCCCATAAGGGCCTTGGAGCGAAAAAAGGAATTAACTTAAATATAACAAAAAAAAAGATTAGTCAAGGGACGGATAACCAACCAGTATGCAAACAATAACTTGGAATATAAAAATTGTTGACAATAACTCAGCGATGGATAATGCCGAAACATCTGGGATATTTTCTGATCTTGCCGAATATAATAACTTTCAGAGATTTTTCTATTTATTTAAGTTAAAATAACTCTCGGAAACTTAAAATATGTCAAAAAACCAGCAAAACAATTACGCGTATATAGACGGCGCTAATTTACATAGGGGCATTGATGGGTTTGGTTGGACGCTTGATTATAAACGGTTCAGGGTTTGGTTATCCGAAAAATATTGCGTAAAAAGCGCCTATATTTTTATCGGGTTAATACCGAAATATAAGGATTTATACAAGTATCTCCAAGAGTGCGGTTTTACTTTGGTGTTTAAGGAAGTAGTTTATGACGGTGAAGGAAAGGCCAAAGGAAATTGTGATGCTGATTTGGTTTTGCAAGTGGCGATAGACGTCTATGAAAATAAATTTGATAAAGCGATTATTATTTCAAGCGATGGCGACTATGCCAGCTTGATTCATTTTTTGCAAGAAAAAAATAAATTAAAAGTCATACTTTCCCCGAGCGCCCCAAAAAGATGCTCAATATTATTGAAAAGAACTAATGCGCCGATTACCTATCTGGATGGCATAAAAGATAAGGTTTTTTTGAACAAAAAAGAAAAAGCCCCTGATAAGGACGAGCCTTAGCAGGGTCTTTTCCGTAGTAATACTTATATGATAGCAAATTACAAAAGCAAGTCAAGGCTTAGTTTAATTTTTGTGTTAAAATAGAAAAAATATGCCTGATGAAGAAAACCAGCCATTGGATGATAACAATTTGGGCGATAGTAATGCGCCGAACGATAAGAACAAACAACAGCCATCTGCCAGCCAAGAGGGCGGCGGGACGGCTCGCGTCATCACGCCCGAGGGGCTCATTATGTTCACTTTGGCAGCGTGTTTGGACGGAGCCGGTCTGGCTTTAATTGGCTTAGACGCGGCTTTTGGTATTGGCTTGGCTTTTGGCCCGGTTATTTCCTTGGCTGGCTATGGCATTATGGGTATTTGGCAGGTGGCGCGGGGCATGGGTAGCAATGATAAGGGTGGTAAGCTTTTGAGCGATAAT
>Ga0210016_1002099_pt1 | contig 18310 bp, 20 predicted proteins | sample CryGeyCG2014_300_FD_185454 | JGI IMG/M metagenome (GOLD analysis project Ga0210016, IMG submission 185454) | Groundwater microbial communities from aquifer - Crystal Geyser CG02_land_8/20/14_3.00 (SPAdes) (version 2) | ecosystem: Environmental > Aquatic > Deep subsurface > Groundwater | place... | reverse complement strand
ACAATCTCGGAAGGGTGGTCTGGTCACCTATCAAATTTTATTAATGATTTGCCGTTTGATTTAGCTAAATATACGGCAAGGTGGATTAATGAATTTTGTCGATCTCTGCAATTAGAACATTGTGAAACACCAAAGGAAACAATAATGGGCATGTCTGGCTTCCAAATATTAATGCGAGATCCCGACAAATATCATGGTGCTTTGGTTTTTTACAATGCTTGTATTCTAAGACTTTTGGCGATCTTACCAGTAGATTCTGAAGAGGCGGCGAGATTGTTTATGAATTTTTCCTTAAGGGATATTTCAGTTTTTGCTAGCCAAGATGATTCTTCTGGTTATAACCCATTTATGAATTTAATGTTTGATTCTAGGGTTGATAAAAAATGGAAGCTGGCAGCTGATGCCAAAATGAGGGAAATTGTTTTGGCGGAAAAACGAGGCAAAATTAAGCCGCGCGCAAAATGGGAGACTGCTGGGTGGTGGTATGCAAATCTTATCCAATCAGCCGCTGCATATTTTTCTAGTTTTCACTACGACGATCCATATGACATTGATGTCATAATAGGTCAAATTAAGTTTGTTTTAGATAATGGGCTAACTAATTTGGGGCATTGGAATAAAGCAGAATACATTTTATCCGTGCTTTATTCTGGGGGAGCGCATAATTGGAGGAATCGGTTGGGGAGAGTTGAAGCCGAACACAAAGAGCTGTTTCGCCGCTTTAGCCGGGCAATTGTTTTGGATCAGCCATTTTCCATTAACGATTATCATAAGCAAAGCGCTGCGCAGATAATGCTTGAAGTATTGGCTGGTGAGGATCAAGAATTGATGTCAGCGTTGATTCCGGCTCTTGAGATTTATAATGCCCGAATTGAAGAGGCAGAGAAAAATGACGTTGTTAGGCGGGCACAGCAAGAAAAAATAATGGCCGCGTTAAAGTAACTCAATCATAGAAAAAGCGTATTAAGTAAAGATACGCTTTTTATTTTATTTTCTCACATTTTGTGCTAACATCTTTTAAGGGCGTAGAGCGTATTCGGTGTCTGATTTCGATGTCGTTTATTGATAAGATGTTTATTGAAAATAGTTAAATAGCTTAAGGGGGTATCTCTAATGAAGCAAAAATTGACGTCTTCTTTGTTGTTTTTGATGATTTTGTCGTTTATTTTTGTCGAAACGACTGGGGTGAGCGAGAGTAAGTCGGGAGTCAAAGACTTGCAAATTGTATTTCAGAAAAACGTTGGTTCAAAATTATTAATCTCAAAAGAAAGTTCTTACAGTTTTATCAAAGAAGATATCGTACAAGAGCTTTATTTAAAGAAGATATTAAAAGATGCTTTAGTAAAGATTTTGAGCCTTAAAGATGCGAATCAATCTCAATGTTTAGTTTATGTCGATCGCAATCCCGAAAAGCAAGTTATTGTGGCCGGTTTTTTTGACGTAAGGCGTCAAAGTATTACCATCATTGGCATCGATAAGGTCTCCACTGGTAATCAGAAACGGCGAGGCTATTTTATCACGCCAGTCGGCATTTTTGAACATAGTCGGGATTATCGGGCTTTAGGCACTAAAAATGACAAGGGTTGGCGGGGTCTGGGGGCTAAGGGTAGTCGTGTTTGGGATTTTGGTTGGAGAACTACTTTTAATAAAAAAGGCGAAGAAGTAGACATCCGTTTGTTAATGCACGCTACAGATCCTGACTTTGGCGAATCAAGATTAGGGCGGGTCGCGTCTAAGGGCTGTGTCCGTATCTCGGGTAAGTTAAATAGGTTTTTGGATAAATATAAAATTTTGGATGGTCGGGGTAAGTATTTGATGGTGGGTGACTCGAGGTTATTCAATAAATCATAAATTACTTAGGAAGCGGCAAGATATTATATCAAGGCCGCTTTTTATTTTCTTTTTTCGGGTTTTATGCTAATATTTTTTAAGGACGCAGTGCATTTTAGTGCTCTTATTCGAGGATCGTCTAACCGGCAGGACGTTACACTCTGGATGTAAAAATCGGGGTTCGAATCCCTGTCCTCGAGCAAAAAGGTAATATAAAATTATTGGCTTGGTTTAACTTTTATGACAAAAGTAAAAAAAGTCAAAAGCGAAAATAAAGGAGAAATTATAATTTATAAAACGCCGAAAAATGGCGTTAGTTTAGATGTTAGAATAGAGAAAGAAACAATTTGGCTTGATGCTCATCAAATCGCCAAAGTCTTTAACGTAGAAAGGCCCGCTGTCGTTAAGCATATTAATAATTATTTATAAAACAGACGAGCTGAATCAAAAGTCAACTTGTTCCATTTTGGAACAGGTTGCCGCAGATAAAAAGGTGAGAAAAATGAATCTTTATAATCTAGATATGATTATATTTGTTGGGTATAGAGTTAACTCAATCGGGGCTACTCAATTTCGTATTTGGGCAACAAAAATTCTAAAAAAACATTTGGTGGCGGGTTATACCATAAACCAAAAAAGATTGCTTGAACAAAAAGATAAATTCCAAGAATTACAAGAAGCGGTTTCTTTTATCTTGGCAATTTAAAAAGTGTCGTTTAGAGCTTTGTAGTTTTCGTAAAACTAAAATTAGCAGTACTAAATTTATTGATTGTTTAATTAAAGAAACTGATTTTACGGATGCGGATTTAACGGACGTCAATTTTAGAGAATCAGATTTAGAAAAAAGTATTTTTCTAAATACCAATCTATCTAAGGCTAAATTTATTGGGGCAAGAAATTATTTAATTGATCCGAATAAAAATAAAATTACTAAAGCAAGATTTTCCGCGCCAGAAGCTTTGGCGCTTTTAGATTTTTTTGATATAATTGTTGAATAAAGCGAAACACCATAAGCCAGCGTATTGATAGAGATGGTTACAAAACCCCAAGAGTTGTTTTTTTGTCATCCTGAACACATGTCGCGGACAGTGCCTTCGGCTTGTTTCAGGATCCAGCCATTAAGCCATTTTTTATCTACTGGATGCTGAAATAAATTCAGCATGATGATAGTTTTGTAACCATCTAATAGTATCTTAATGTTTGATTTTGGCTGATAAGGAGGTTCCCAGTGGCAAAATCGAGCGATGGAAAAACAACAAAGCATCATATTTTTTGGCCGAAAAAGAATTACAAAAATTTAGGGGGTGTTGCCAAGAGATTTTGTCAGGTTTTTTTTGTGATGTTGTCATGGTCAGAACATTCGATAGTGCACCGTTCGAGTCAACCGCCGCCAATGCCCGATATTGAATATATGCGGAATTTAGTCAGACAGTACGAAGAGTTTCGCCAACAAAAGGACAAGCTTGCTCTGAAAAGATTACGGGAACAGGAGTGGCTTAAAATACAACCGATAACCTAGGAGGATTATAAAAACAAAGCAGTAGAGATTTTTCTACTGCTTTTTATTGCGATTAAAATTTTTTAGTGCTAAATTATTAGAGCGAAGCGTGAATTTGTCATGCTGAATATATGCGACGCGCAGTCCCTTAGGTTTATTTCAGCATTCACGTCGTTATTGCTGGATCCTGAAACGAGTTCAGGATGACTACTGTTAATGCTTCTGTAATTATCTCAGTGAATATTGTTAAACCAAAATTAAATGAAAAATTTATCTGGACATTGCATTGTCAAGAAAAAATGCGGTTTTACGGTTTGAGCGAAAATCGTTTAAAAAGAGTTTTAAGAAGTCCTGACCGGATTGAAGAAGGCATAGCGCCAAAAAACCGTAGCTTTAATGCAGAGTGTCGGTAGCAAAAAACATCCCACGGAAATTTGGCTGATGTATCAGAAACGCGGCGCCAAGTTGCGCTTGATCAGTGCTTGGCGATATCCCGCGATTAGCCCAACCAATCAACCGCCGCCAATTCCAGAAGATATTTGGCGAGACCTGCTCCGGTAGAAACCCTCCTTTACGGGTTTCGCTAAGAACGCATTTTGATAAATAGTGCTGCGGCGAAGTTTCTAACGGGGTAAATAATATAATAATTTTGCGACACTGAAATCGTCATTGACAAAAGTGTATTTTTATAGTATTTTAATAAAAAAAATAATTTTTTAAAAAATTTTCAACAGTAAAATAAAAATATTTATTTTATTTTATTTTTAGGCCTGTGTATAACTTCGCTAAAGCTTGATGGGCACTTTAAAAATTTGTGATAGTTTTATAAAAATATTTATCAAAAAGCGCATATCAATGCGTTTTTTGTTTTAAATAAATGTTTGACAAACTATGAATAATATTGTTTTTATTTTTTCCATTTGATTAATGTCAAGAAATTATTTTTTGTGATATAATATATTTGAGTAAAATCTTTAAAAAATAATATTTTTATGGAAGGAGGTGAATTACACATGGCAAAGAAAAAAGCAGCAAAAAAGGCCAAAAAGGCTCCTAAAAAGAAAAAGAAGTAACTTTTTTAAAACGGTCATTCCCGCGATATTCCAATTTTGGAGTAAGATGAGAACTGAAGGACCGTTTGGCCAAACGCGTATTTTCAGGGTTCCGTGATTTTAAAAAATAAGATTGCGGGTGGAACCCTGACTCAAACAGTGAATTTTTCTCACTTTTTGAGTCAGGGCTTTTTGGTAAATAAGAATTTTCAATTTCTAATTTTTAATTTATAATTGACACGACGATGTCATTGCGAGGAGACCGCAGGCCGACGTGGCAATCTCGAATTATGTGGAAGTATGAAGATCGGGATTGCCACGTCGCGTGGCGTTGCCTCGTTCCTCGTGATGACAAGGGCGTAGCATATGAAAACGGCCAGAAGAAAAGTTGGCGATTTGGGCGAGGATTTGGCTATTCGCTATTTAAAGTCCCAAAAATATAAAATTATTGAATGTAATGTCTTGCGTAAATGGGGTGAGCTTGATATCGTGGCTAAAAATAATCAAGGGGTAACTTTTGTGGAAGTAAAAACTTTAAATAAAAAAAGGGATCAGACATTTTTTCCAGAGCAAAACATTTCTTATCACAAAAAAAGAAGCTTAATTCGTACTGCCCAGCTTTATTTAGCTCAAAAAAATTATCCGCCCGATACCTCTTGGCAGATTGACGTGATCGCGGTAGAATTAAATTGGCAAACGCATAGAGCAAATTTAAGGCATCTTAAAAATGCGGTGTGGAACTGACTTGTCAGTTAATAAGTTATTCAGTTAGCGGGTTAACGTGTTAACGGGTTAACGAGTTAACTCGTTAACCCGCTAACCTCGTAACTAAATAACTTTTTTTATGAATTATAAAATATCTAACGTATCAATAGTTAGTGTATTGCTGGCTCTTTTTATGCCATTAATCAGTATGGCTGACGGTATGGTTATTCCTCCGCCAGATTATTGGGTTTATGAAACCGGTCAAGAAGCCGCGATATTTTTTGACCAAAGTCAGGAAACTTTAATTTTGACTACGAATTTTAAAGGCGAAGTCAAAAATTTTGGCTGGATAATTCCTTTGCCGGCCAAGCCGGATGTTAGCAAAGGATCAGATGAGATTTTAGAAAACTTGCGTGAAATTGTGGCGGTGCGCTATCGCAACGTTGGATATTTGGAAGCACCGATGACGGCTGGTTTGGAAAAAGATCAGTCCGCGGTAACTGTGGTTGAAACCAAAAAAATTGATTATTTGGACTTGGCTGTTCTAACAGCGACTGATTCGCAAGCCCTATCTAACTGGTTAAAAGATAATGGTTATCAATATCCCCAAGAATCAAGCTGGATTTTAAATGATTATATTAGTAATGGCTGGTATTTTGTGGCGGTCAAGGTGGCGCCAGAAAGTCAAAACGCGCCTGATGTGGTGCAAGGGTTAGCCGAAGGTCATATCACACCGCTAAAAATTGTTTTTCAAGCGCAAACGCCAGTTTTCCCATTGCGTATTTCTGGCGTTGAAATTCAGTCGCAAACTGTAAACCTGTCTGACAATTTGATTTTAACGCCAGCTCAAATTAGCCATCTGAAAAAAGTTGGCTATTCGGACTTGGCTGATAAAACTAGTGGTCCATTAATCGTGAGCCAGATTGTTAGTGATTTAACCAGCAATGTGCCATATGTTAATTCCGCCGCTAGTCATTATCCATTAATTATTTCTGCTGGTAATTATCTGACAATTACAGAGGGGAGACGTAACCCTTATGCAAGTCAAATGGATATAGACATAGATTGGCGAGTAGAGCAATTAATCCGTGATTATTTTTCTCGTCAAGTCTATGATTATAATTACGGCAATCAATCAATGCCGATTAATCTTTACGTGATTACAAGCAATAAAGTAGAAGCCACTGGTTTTTCGCAAAATTATGGCAACTGGATTCAAAAAGACGTGATTAAGAATTTGGGGGTTGATTTTAACGGTAAGCCGTTGCTGGATCCTGTCGGTAAAAAATATTTCCTAACCCATTTACAGCGCTATATGACGCCGCAAGAAATGGCGCAAATGAAAACTGATTTGTATTTAAAATCAGCGTCCGACAATAAATTAGTTAATGCCGTGGAGCTTAAGGGAACTATGTTGCGATTTTGGTTAACCGTGGGGATTGGGCTGACGATATTTGTTGTCTGTGTTGTAGTTTTAATTATTTGGCTTAAAAAGCCGTCTAAAGAATAAATTTCTAACTATAATTTATAATTTATAATTTTAAATTTCCGATGGTTTAAAAATTAATCATTGAAAATTTAATAAAAATTATAAATTGAAAATTAGAAATTTCGTTGTCTATGTCTCACGATATTTTACCTCAAAAAACATTATTACAATCGCCAATGAAGGTGATTAAGCAAAAAATCGTTTCGGGCATGAGTATTTTGCTTGCCATAATTTTAACTTGCGTTTTGATTTCACTTGGCGAATATATTTTATTTGATCTAAATCGTTTGGTAAATCCGGCGTATGATGTGTGCGGGCAGTATGGCGTTACGAAGCCACAGCCAGTGCCGATGTATTAAGAAAGTACGGGCGCGGCCTACCCAATATCATCAATTTCAACTTACACTCAGGATGATTGCCGTAATTTTGCTTTATTAATTCACGCGGCATTTGTGATTCCGGTGTTTTTGGCGGCATTTTTGATGTATTTTTTCTTTTATTTTCGTCGGCCGCGAAGCAAATATAAAATTTTAGCTTGGCCATATTTTATTTTTTCCATAGTAATGATGGTGCATCTTTTGATTGAGACGGGCGTGCGTTTTGCTAGTAGCAAAATGGCTGTATATTTTATTTTGATTTTAGTCGCCGCTCTATTAACCGGATTAGTGATTTTGCTACAAAAAAAAATTCGGCGAAAAGTAAGCTAGAATGTTTTTTGCTTGCTTGTATGTAGCTATTTGGCGTGGTATGATATAAAAATGTCAGAAGAAATAGATACGCAAAAAGTAGTAGATTTTGGTAAGAAAGCGCTCAAAGAAATTTTGAGACCGCTGAATTTTTGTTCCAGGGCAAGAAATACGCGGATTGTCTTTTCTTTTGTCATTTGGTAATAGAAAAAATTTTGAAAGGATTAGTTGTAAGATATAATAGCGTTGTTTATTTACAGGAAAGATTTGACTGGGTGGGTTTGGGATGGTGTTTGGTTTTTGATATTTGACATTTGATATTTGATTTAATATTTATGCCTCAATATGAAGTCAAAAAAGTTAATATCTGGTCTTTCAGCCGAACAACTGGTTTAATTGGCGCGATTGTTTATGGCGTGGGCTATGTCCTGTTTGGTGGTTTTATGCTGTTAATTTATATCTTGCAAAATAGTGGTTATTATTCTGGCCCACCGTTGGTGTCCTTTGTGATTGCTTTGCCTGTTGGCATTCTTGGTATCGGCCTTGCCGGCTTGGCAATTGGCGCTGTGACTGGTTGTTTGTTCAATTTGATCGCGCCGTTAGTTGGCGGGTTGGGGGTTGATATAGAGATACGAGAATAAATTTTATATTTAAGATTTAAGAACGGTTTATTGTCATTGCGAGCGAGGGCCAAAAGCCCGAAGCGTGGCAATCCCGAATTTTGTACTTCCGCATAGTTTGAGATTGCCACGTCGCTCCCCCGCATCTTTGCAAAAGTGCGGAGTTGCTCCTCGCAATGACATATAGCGCGACCGTTGACAGAACGGTTTTTAATTGCTAATATAGATTTGATGAATTATTCATGGTGTCAAATTAGTTGCTTTATAATGACGACCTTTAAAGGTCGGGCTGGTTGAGTTTTGATTCTTGCTTGAAGTTTCAAAATCAAAATTCAGCCAGCTCGGTCTCATAAGATTGAGCTGGTTTAGTTTTTACGGGGTATTATAAAAAATCAGTTTATAGGAGGAAGCGAACATGATTAATGCGATGGTTCATTGCGGTTGTGACCAGTATTATTACCGAGCTGATAATCTTTCTGATCAACCGAGCAAGTCAGCCCGTTGCCTTTATTGCGGGGACGTGTTGCCACAAATTTTAGTTAAATCTGTTGATGTTGGCGCTGAGAAGGAAGTGGTGTTGGCAACCATCAAAGAATTAACGCATCCGCCAAGAGATGTTTTTATGGGGCTTACAGAGGATTTGCCAAAAAATATCAGTTATTATAATAGTAGACCGAAACAAGTGGGCACGATTAGTTTTTATATTCCGTTGAAGTCAGATCAATTGGTGGTCGTGCGCTGACGCGTTAATGAAGGAGAAGGAGGTAGAAAGGTAGATTGACGGCAGACAAGGATGATTATGTGTTGCAGGGCGTTGCGGATGCCTTGGGTAGTCAAGGCATAAAGTTTAAATCAGAAAGCTTAAATAGCCCAGAACTACACAAGGCTATTGGTCAATATCTTGATGCTATTCAAGGCGGGAAAAGCTTTGAAGAGGCGAGGGAATCTTTGAAGCCGTTCTTCGTGGTCTTTGATCTTTATTGACAGTAAACAAGTTTTTTGCTAAACTTATTTATTGGAATTAATAGTAGCAGAGTACTGATAAGGTTCTCTGCTATTTTTTCAAAATTATGATGGAATTAAAACAATTTTTATCGGCCTTAGAACAAATTTGTGAGGAAAAAGGCATTCCCAAAGAAAAAGTGGTAGAAACTGTGGAAATGGCTTTGGCCGCCGCTTACAAAAAAGATTATGGTAAAAAAGGCCAGATTATTCGGGCAAAGCTTGATATGGAGACTGGTTTGGTTAAAATGTGGCAAGCTAAGTTGGTAGTAGATCAGAGTATGCTAAAAGAGGAAGAGGTCGTTAGCGAAGTATCAGAAACCGAATCAGGCGCGGAAGTCGCTTCAAGCTCCAAGCCAGAAGCTGAAGTTTTTGTCAAAAAATTTAACGAACCCGTTGAAGAAGATTTAGCAGTTGAAGCAGAACAAAAAGTGCGTTTTAACCCAGAGCGCCATATTATGGTAGATGAGGCGCAGGCAGAAAACGTGAAGTTAAAACCGGGAGATGAGTTCGAAATTCCTTTGGAGCCGCATCAGGATTTTGGCCGAATTGCCGCCCAAACCGCGAAGCAGGTTATTATTCAGCGGATTCGCGAAGTAGAACGGGATGTGGTTTATGAAAATTTTAAAGAAAAAGAAGGACAAGTTTTGAGCGGAGTTGTTCAGCGCGTAGAAGGTGATAATATTTTTTTTGACTTAGGTAAAACTACTGGTGTTTTGTTTTCCGACCAAAAAATTCCCGGTGAAAATTATTATATCGGACAAAGAAAACGGCTTTATTTAGTTGAGGTGGCGCGAGAATCTAGAGGCGTTTTAATTGTTTTGTCGCGTAATCATCCTAAATTAGTGAGTAAGCTTTTTGAATTTGAAGTACCAGAAATCGCCTCTGAAACAGTGGTGATTAAATTTATCGCCCGTGAAGCTGGATCTCGGACAAAGATCGCCGTGGTTTCAACTAAAGCGGAAATTGATCCGATCGGCGCTTGCGTTGGCCAACGAGGTACGCGGGTGCAGGCGGTTATTAATGAATTGGGCGGTGAAAAAATTGATATTATTTTGTATGATGTTGATCCTGTAAAATATATTAGCCACGCCTTATCTCCGGGTAAGGTTATTGAAGTTAAGATTACTGATGATAAGCGTCAAGAAGCGCAAGCCATTGTAGCTGAAGATCAGTTGTCATTGGCTATTGGTAAGGCGGGTCAAAATGTCCGTTTGGCCGCAAAATTAACTGGTTGGCGGATTGACATAGTTAAATACCGGATAGAGGAACCTAAGCAGGAAGAGAGGGCGAAGGACGATGTCGTAGAGTCGACGGAAGTTGATGTTGGTAAAAAGGTTGTTAAGAAAAAAAAGACGAAAAAATCTAAAGAAAAAGAAGTAGAAGAAGTAAAAGAAAAAATCGAAGAAGTCGTTGAAATAGATCAAAATACTGAACAAAAAACAAATAACAAAGCCAAAGGCGAAGGAATCATTAAAAAATTAAAATTAAAAATCAAAAGCAAAAAGGTAAAAGCCGAAAATTAAAAGCCGAAGGTGGTGAGCATAGGCGAACCGCTAGAAATTACTTTTCATTTTTCGCTTTACACTTTGCATTCTATCTATGTTAACAACATATTTTTCTTTCGGGGGGGCGGTAGTTGGTTTAATTGTCGCGGCGCTTCTTGGCCGTTATGTCAAGAAGCAAAAAATTGAATCACAAAAAGTGGCCGATATAACTAGTGCCATTCGCGAAGGCGCTTTGGCGTTTCTTAATAAAGAATATCAAATTTTATTCTTGTTCGTTTTGATCGTGGCAGTGATTATGTTTTTGACGCCTATTGGCTGGCAAACAGCGATCACCTTTATTATGGGTGCCTTTTTTTCTATCTTATCGGGTAACTTAGGCATGCGCGTGGCCACTCGAGCTAATGGGCGTGTGGCTATGGCGGTTAAACATGATTTGCATTCTGGTTTACGATTGGCTTTTGCTTCGGGATCAGTAATGGGCTTTGTGGTGGTGGCCTTGGGTGTTTTGGGTGTGGCTCTATCTTTATGGATTTTTAAAAATCCAGAAGTGGCTTATGGTTTTGGTTTTGGGGCTTCGTCAGTGGCGCTTTTTGCCAGAGTTGGCGGCGGTATCTATACTAAAGCGGCTGACGTGGGCGCTGATTTGGTAGGTAAAGTGGAACAGGGTATCCCCGAAGACGACCCGCGAAATCCGGCGGTGATTGCTGATAACGTGGGCGATAATGTGGGTGATGTGGCTGGCATGGGCGCTGATTTATATGAGTCATACGTTGATTCAATTATTGCCGCTTCGGTTTTGGGCGCGGGCGTAGTCGGTATTTTTGGTATGCGGGCTTTTAGTTTGCCGCTTTTAATTGCTTTGGCTGGTGTTTTTGCCAGTTTAGTCGGGACTTTGGTAATTTGGTTGAGTCATCGTGGTCATCCACAAAGCATTTTAAATCGCGGTGTGTTTACGACATCTGCTATCGTATTGTTGGGAACGGCTATCGGCATTCATTATTTAAACTTAATTAAGCCATGGGAACTTTTTGGCGCGATCGCCGTTGGTTTAATCGCTGGCGTGGTTAATGGTATGGTAACTGAATATTATACTTCTTCAAAACATAAGCCATCGCGTCGTTTGGCTGAAGCGGCTAAAAATGGCGCGGGCACCAACCTCATTGAAGGATTGGCTTTGGGTATGCGTAGTACCGTGGTTCCTGTTCTGGTGATTTGCGTGACAGTGGCGATTGCTTATAAGCTAGCTGGGATTTACGGCATTGCTTTGGCAGCCGTTGGTATGCTTTCAACTTTGGCAATAACTTTAGCCACTGATTCTTATGGCCCAGTAGCTGATAACGCGGCCGGCATTGCTGAAATGGCGGAGCTCGGCCAGGAAGTACGCGAGCGAGCGGAAAAATTAGACGCGGTTGGCAATACCACCGCGGCCATTGGCAAGGGATTTTCCGTGGGCTCTGGCGCTTTGATTGGTGTGGCGCTTTTGGTAAGTTATGTTTACGTGGCTAATATCCAAGCGATTGATCTAAAAGAACCAAAAGTTTTAATTGGTCTTTTTATCGGTGGTCTTTTGCCATTTTTGTTTTCGTCATTTTTAATGCGGGCTGTGGGCAAGGCCGCTTTTTACGTGGTTGATGAAGTCAGGCGACAGTTTCGTGATATTAAAGGCATTATGGAGGGTAAGGCCAAGCCAGAATATGGCCATTGCGTGCAAATTGTTACTTCCGGCGCTTTGCGACAAATGGTAATGCCGTCTTTGGTGGCGATCACAGTGCCGGTCTTAGTTGGTTTTATTTTGGGCAAAGCCGCTTTAGGCGGCTTATTAGCCGGCGCGATTGTGTGTGGATTTTTAATGGCGATTATGATGGCGAATGCCGGCGGCGCTTGGGATAACGCTAAAAAATATATTGAAGAAGGCCATTTTGGCGGCAAGGGTTCGGCCACCCATAAGGCCGCGGTGGTTGGCGATACGGTTGGCGATCCATTCAAAGATACCGCCGGCCCGTCAGTTAATATCTTAATTAAGGTGGTTTCTATTTTGGCATTGATTATCGCGCCTTTGCTGTAAAATAAAAAGGCATTTTATGTTATGGAAAAGCATGAAAGTCACAATGAGCAGAATGAGTTTATATTTGAAGCAACCGAAAAAAGCGAAAAGGCTTTTAGTCATTACGTGATGTCTTTTGGTTTGACCGAGAGCGATCTTCATAAATCAATTTTGGATGTTGGGGCAGGCGAGGCCGGATTCATTAAATACCTCCGTGATCACGGAAATGAAAAAGCGTTTGCTGTTGATTTGTTTGTTGATTTGTTTAATAGAGGAGGCCGCAAGGATCAAAATTGGTTTTTAGCGGCTGATATTCAACGCTTGCCCTTTAAGGATGATACTTTCGAACTAGTTTTATCTTTAGCAGTGGTGCCGATATTCATTCAGCCGGAATATCCAGCAACGAATTATGGACGGGAAATGGATTATAAAAATTTGATTAGTGAATTGGTGAGAGTTGTAAAACCTAAGGGCAGAATTATGTTTGATTATTTTGACAGGGGATCATGCCTTGCGCATAAAAGCCATGAGTCAAAAGACGATGAACAGATGCAACGATATTGGGAGGCACGTGCCAAGATAGCGGATGAGTTTAATGAATTTATAAATAATTTATCCGATGTTGATGTGTCTATACAGACGTATAGCGGCTGGAGTAGGGTGATGTGCTTGACTAAGGTTGGTGGGCGATAAATTAAAAATTAGAATTGTCATTGCGAGGACCCCGCACCTTTGGTAAAAGTGCGGGACGACGTGCCTTCGCGCGCTGTAGCGTTATGGCGCGCAAGTGTGGCAATCTCAAAGTATGAGTTGTCTCATAATTCGTGATTGCCACGCCTCAGCCCTTATGGCTTCGGCTCGCAATGACAATAAAGATTTTTTCGTTATTGGGGTTTAGTCACTGTTTAGAATAATTAGAGCAATTAGAATAATTAGAAATTTTATTTACTTTTAATCATGAATATTGAAATCAAAAAATTACCAAAATCAGAAATTGAAATGGAAATTGAGGTGCCCGCAATTGAGTGGGACAAGTATTTAAGTTTGGCCGTGAAAAATTTGGGACAAAATTTGGAAGTCCCTGGTTTTCGTAAAGGACAAGCGCCACAACAAATTGTAGAGCGCGAAATTGGCAAAGATAAAATTTTGCAAGAAGCCGCTCAATTGTGTTGCCGTAAGTCCTATGTTCATGTTTTAGCAACCAAAAAAATTGAGGCCGTGGGCGCGCCTAAAATTACGGTTTTAAAAATGGCCACTGGCAATCCATTTGTGTTTCGTGCCCAAGTGGCCGTGGTGCCAGAAGTCGTCCTCCCTGAATATGAAAAAATTGCCCGAGATGTGCCTAAAAATAAAATAAAGGTTGACGATAAAGATATTGAAGAAACAATCAATTATTTAAGAAAATCACGAGCGCAATTTGTAACCTTGGTCAAGCCAGCGCAAAAAGGTGATTGCGTTAAAGTTGATTTATGGGTTGATCAAACACCAAGCACCGAAGTTTTAATTAAACCCGGAATAGACGAGACAGCGCCCAATGATGGTAAAAAACCATTGGCCGGCGAGCTAAAAGATCAAGTAATTGTTTTAGGTGAAAATTCTTTATTGCCGGGTCTTGACGAAAAATTATTTGGCATGAAAGAAGGCGAGTCCAAGGAATTTGATTTGGAACTGCCAGTCAATAAGGACGGCCACGAAGTCGGTGGGCAAGCAAAAATCCGAGCGAAAATGAATTTAGTGCAAAAAATTGTTTTACCAGAAATGAATGACGAATTCGCGATGTCTTTAGGCAAATTCAAAGATGTAGCCGATTTAAATAAAAATTTGCGGCAAGGAATTTTAGTAGAGAAAAAAACAAAAGAAGACGAGCGCTGGCATATGGCAGTGATTAATAAAATAGCCGACTTGAGCCAAGTCGAATTGCCAGAGATTTTGATCAAAAGAGAACAGGATAAAATGATGACGGAGCTGGAATCAAATTTAACGGCTCTGGGCTTGCAATTAAAAGATTATTTTGCTAAGATACAAAGGACTGAAGCGCAAATTCAAGAGTCGTTTGTTAAGCAAGCGAAGCAGAGAGTAAAAATTGGCTTATGTTTGCGTCAAATCGCGCGTCAGGAAAAAATTAAAATTGACGAAAAGGATTTGGAAGCAGAAATGAGTAAATTTTTAAGCCAGTTTGAAAGTATAGATCAAGCCAAGAATAGCATTGACTTAGAGGCCTTGCGTCTTTATACTGAAGGATTGATGGAAAATCGTCAAGTATTTGCTTTATTAGAAAAAGCCTACGGTTTAAAATCATAAATTATGTAATTGCAAGATCGTCATCCTGAATACATGTGGCGCACAGTACCTACGGTTTATTTCAGGATCCAGTATTAACGACGTGGATTCCGGCACGGCGGCCGGAATGACAATGATTAAATTTAAAATTAAAAATTTAAAATTAAAATTCGTTAATCAATTCATGAACCTTATTCCGACAGTCATTGAAAAATCACAAGAAGGCGAGCGCGCCTATGATATTTATTCGCGCTTGCTTAAAGGACGGATAATTTTTTTGGGAAGTCCAATCACCGATCCGGTAGCCAATACCGTGGTCGCTCAGCTTTTGTTTTTACAAAGTCAGGATCCTAAAAAAGATATCCAATTGTATCTTAATAGTCCCGGTGGTTCGGTTAGCGCTGGCCTTGCTATTTATGACACCATGCAATATATCAAGCCGGATGTGTCCACTATTTGTATCGGTTTGGCTGCTTCTATGGGAGCGGTGTTATTAACCGCGGGGGCCAAAGGCAAGCGTTTTGTTTTGCCCAATGCTGAGATATTATTGCACCAAGTTATGGGCGGGGCGCGTGGCCAAGCGATAGAAGTAGAAATTTCGGCTAAGCATATTGTGAAGGTCAAAGAGCGGTTAAATCACATTTTGGCAAAACACACTGGCCAGCCCTTTGAGCAAATAGAAAAAGATACTGATCGCGATTTTTATATGACAGGCCAAGAAGCTAAGGTTTATGGATTGATTGATCAGATTATAAAGACTAAGTAAATTTGGACAATTCGCGTGAGGCATTTTTAATATGCCGACAAATTTATTTAGAGCTATGATTAATTATGTCAGACATTATTATTTTGGTAGGCCTAATGATCACGTTGGCAATGGGGTCTGTCCTTGGTTATTTTGCCCGAAGAACTATTGCTAAAAAACAAATTAATTCTATTGAAGAAAAACTAAGCCGTTTAACTGAAACCGCCAAACACGAAGCTCAAGAAACGATTTTGAGAGCGCGTAGCCGGGCGGTTAAAATCTTAGAAGAAGTTAAAAAAGAAGAAAAACAAAGACAAATTGAATTGGCTAATTTTGAAAAGCGTGTTAGCCGACGCGAGGAGATCGTTGAAAAGCAGGCAGTTGCGCTTGATCAACAAAGACAGCACTTGGTGCAACAAACAGTAAATATCAAACAAATCAGAGAGCAGGTTGATGTTTTAAATAGCGAAGCGCGCTTGAAGTTAGCAGAAGTTGCTGGCTTAAACGAGGAACAAGCCAAGGCGGAATTGTTATCAATAGTCGAGCAACAACATAAAGTTGATTTAGTTAGTCGTTTAAAAAAATTAGAACAAGACGCGAGTGAGACATTAGAAAAGCGGTCCAAGGAGTTAATTACTTTGGCGATGCAAAAATACGCGGCTTCGCACGCGGTTGAGCTGACCACTACTTCTGTGGATTTGCCATCGGATGAATTAAAAGGTCGGATTATCGGGAAAGAAGGCCGCAATATTAAGTCCTTAGAAAGATTAACTGGTGTGGAATTAATTGTTGATGATACGCCAGGAGCCGTGGTCCTATCATCATTTGACCCAATTAGACGGCAAGTAGCTAAGATTGCTTTAGAAAAATTAATGTCTAACGGCCGGATTCAGCCAGCGCGTATTGAAGAGGCGGTGATTTTGGCTCGCGAAGAAGTGGCTGATAAAATTCAAGAAGCTGGTGAAACAGCTATTTATGACGTGGGCGTTGCTGGCCTAGATCCTAAATTGGTTAAATTGTTAGGCCGATTGCGTTTTCGCACGAGTTATGGCCAAAATGTTTTATTGCATTCATTAGAAGTTGCTCATTTGTCTTCGGTTTTAGCCGCGGAACTGGGCGCGGACGTGGCTTTATGTAAAAAAGCAGGGCTTCTGCATGATATTGGTAAGGCAGTTGATCATCAAATTCAGGGTTCTCATATTGAAATTGGCAAGGCCATTTTAGCCAAGTTTGGCGTTGACGATAAAGTTATTGAGGCTATGGCTTATCATCATGATGATTTTGTGGATAAGACACCGGAGGCGGTGATTATTCGAGTGGCTGATGCGATTTCTGCGTCGCGGCCCGGAGCACGTAAAGATACTTTAGAAGCGTATATCAAGCGGTTGGAAGAATTGGAAAAGGTGGCCAATTCTTTTGGCGGGGTAGAAAAATCTTACGCTATTCAAGCGGGTCGCGAAGTGCGAGTGTTTGTCCGACCCGAAGAGATTGATGATTTGGCTTCGCGAAAATTAGCTCGCGACATTGCCGAAAAAATTCAAGAAGAATTAAAATATCCGGGCGAGATTAAAGTAACTTTAGTAAGAGAAACTAGAGTCATTGAATACGCAAAGTAAAAATTAAATTATAAATGACGGGAGGTGGTTACAAAATCGTCGTCATGCTGAACTAGTTTCAGCATCTACGTTGGCGAAATGTAGGGAACAAAAATTTTTGTTCCCTACTGGATCCTGAGTTAAACCGAAGGGACTACGTACATATATTCAGGACGACAAAGAGAATTATTTTCAGAGTTTTCGTAGCCATCTCGAACTACAAATGACAAATAAAATCGTACAGAAGGAGGTGATTTACAATGACTAAAGAACAATTAGTTGAAGCTGTTGCCAAAGATATTAATACTTCTAAAGCAACAGCAGCCGCGGCTGTTAAATCAGTTTTGGCAAATATTACGAGTGCTTTGAAAAAAGGTCAAGGTATTACCCTAACCGGTTTTGGGACTTTTTCAGTTGGTAAAAGAAAGGCCCGGCTTGGCGTTAACCCACGTACTGGTGAAAAGATTAAAATCGCGGCCACTAAAGTTCCTAAATTTAAGTCGGGCAAGGCGTTAAAAATGGCTGTGAAAAAGTAAATTTTCAGAAATTTTTTGGCTTTATACCAAACAATAAGACCGCCAGTTAAAGGCGGTTTTATTGTTAAGAAAAAATAAAAGCTGATGGATTATTTCATCAGCTTTTTAATTATGTTAATATATCCTTTTAATTGTGGCCTTGTCTCGGGGCGGCCAATCTGGCCGTTCTTTGGGATTTTTCTTCCGTCCAGCCGAGCGTCTTGATGTCAAATTCAAGTGCGCTAACTATTTGTTGGACGATATCAGCAAAACCAGCTTTTGTTGTTTGATCGATTTCTTTTTGTAGCTCGTTGTTAATTTCCTGAATTTGCCTTTGGCATTCAGTTATTTCGGCATTATAGGCGGCAAAATCTTCTGGAGGGCCAATATGAGAATGTCTGTCTATATGTAGCATTAAAAGTCGTTGAGCAACTTGACGACGTTTGTCTATAAGATCGACGACTAATGTCATAAACCATTTTTTGACTGCTATTTTTTTAACAAGGTAAACTGAGACCGTAGAAAAACACTAATAATTTTCAGGATACTTCTGTCATTGTTCCCAGATATTTAGAGCCAAGTTGCCTTGATTCCAAGTATTTGAGAATAATTGGTTGAATAGTGATTGATATTTGATTGTTATTTGACTTTTGGAAGAAATTTGACGGTTCTTTCCAACTTTTAAGACGGAGCGGGCAATAAAAAATTAACAATCTTTTTTAAGTTCATAGTTAGATAAAC
>Ga0210016_1002085_pt1 | contig 18385 bp, 20 predicted proteins | sample CryGeyCG2014_300_FD_185454 | JGI IMG/M metagenome (GOLD analysis project Ga0210016, IMG submission 185454) | Groundwater microbial communities from aquifer - Crystal Geyser CG02_land_8/20/14_3.00 (SPAdes) (version 2) | ecosystem: Environmental > Aquatic > Deep subsurface > Groundwater | place... | reverse complement strand
AACGGCGCGCCAGGTTTCAACACGCGGGCGGTCTCAGCCAGCACCTGCTCCACGTGCGGGATGTGCTCCAGCACCGAGTTGCTGAACGCCGAGGCGAAATAGCCATCCGGGAAAGGCATTGCCGCGCCATCTGCTTCGACCAGCAGGCGATACGTCCCTCGCCGCCTCGCCTCGTGGATGGGGGCATGTCCGGGGTCGAGGCCGACTTCGATGGGGCGGTCGAAGGTCAGGCTGGCAAAGTGACCGTCGCCGCAGCCCACGTCCAGGGTCGGCGCGGGCAGGTCGAGGGTCTGGTAGAAGGTCGCCTCCACCGCGCGGATGAGGGCGCGGAAGTAGGGCAAGTCAAGCAGGTGGAGATACAGGTAATCTTTTTCAGGCATGGTATAATGATAGCAGTATTTCAAAAAGTGATAGCAGGAGCGTTGCTATGATGATCCGGACGATGATTCAATTAACGGAAGAGCAAATGAAAGCACTGAAGGAAATGGCCGCGGCGCGCAAAACCTCGGTGGCGAAACTGGTGCGTGAGAGCGTGGCGCAGTATGTTGTCACGGCCATAAAGGATTCAGACCGCGAAGAAAAACGCCGCCGGGCGCTGGAGTTTTTGGATTACATTGATGCGCATCCCGAAGAATTCCAGGACATCGAGGGCAAGACCGATGTTTCCGTCAACCACGACGAATATTTTGTCCAGGCAATCGAAGATGATCTTCGTTGATAGTTCCGCCTTCTTCGCCATCCTTTCCGCTGGCGACATCAATCATCAGCGCGCCTCGTTGATGTGGAGGCGGCTTCTCGAAGATGACCGCATCCTGTTGACCAACAACTACGTCGTGGTCGAGAGCATGGCAATCGCCCAAAAACGGCTCGGCCTTGAAAAGGTGCGTGATTTCCAAGAGAAGATTCTGCCGTTCCTGAAAATCGAGTGGATTGACGAAGAACAGCACAATACAGCCGTCGAATTTGTCCTTCGGATCAACCGGCGCAGATTAAGCCTGGTGGATTGTTCTGCCTTCCAAACCATGAACAGTCTGGGGATTGATACCGCCTTCACCTTCGATGAACACTTCCGTGAACAGGGTTTCAACGTGATTCCGTAGTGCGAAATTAATTTCGCACTACATCAACTTCTCGAACAATTTTTCGTATTCCTGCGCCACCGTGTCCGGGTCGTAGAGTTTCACCAGCGCCGCTGTGTCACAGCGGTATTTTTCTTTTTCAGCGCAGATTTCCACCAGGGCCATGGCCAACGCCTGCGAGTCGCCAATGGGGATAACTTTGCCCATATTGTGCATCATCACCGGCTGACGCACGCCCGGCAGCGCCGAGGCCACGCACGGGACGTTGTTCATCATGGCTTCGATTTGCACCAGGCCGAAGGCCTCAGTTGAATTGAGCGAGGGGACGACCAGCACATCCATGTTGGGGTAAAAAGCAGCAAGTTGAAGTTGGCTGAGATTGCCGAGGAACTTCCAATAGCCCCCTTCTTCATATTCCTTGACGCGCGGCATCAGCCGGTCAGCGTAAGCCTGCTCGCCGAGGACATTCTGGTATTGACCGGCAAACATCACTTGCGCCTGCGGGTATTTCTTCAGGACAGCAGGCAGCGCGTCGAGCAGACTTTCGACGCCCTTTTCGGCGGCGAAGCGTGTCACCATCCCAATCACAGGATGCCGCTCGCGGGTGCGGTGCGCGGCGGCAAAGGCCTCCACCGAACCGGGTGCAGGCGGCGGCAGTTCTACCGGCGGCAGGATGGGAGTCAGCTTGTTACGGTAGCGCGAGAGGTAGGAAGAGTGATCCGCGTAATCCTGGGTGTACGTCACGATGGCATTCGCCAAAATCCCGGCCATGTTGTTCTGGAATTTGACGACCAGATTGACAAAGCGATTGAAGAGACCGGGCGGCAGGCGCAGGTCGCAGTGATAAGTCAGCACGGCGGGTTTGCCGAAGAGACGGGCGCGGAAGGCCACGCCAGGCGCGTCGAACTGCGGCAGGTGGAGCTGGATCACGTCGTGCTCCCAGACCAGTTTGGTGGCGACCAGGCCGAAGGTCGGGGCGATAACGCCCTTGCTGACGCGCACCGCTACCGGCACGCGGATGACGCGCACGCCATCCATCATTTCTTCGCGCGGCAAGGACTGGTCGTACTGCGCCGTCATCACCGTGATCTGGTGACCGCGCCGGGCAAAGGCGCGTGCCAGCCGTTCGGCGTAGATGGTCAGGCCGGAGGTGTGGGGACGGTAGTAAGTGAGGACGGTGAGGATTTTCATAAGAGATCGGTTGTCAGTGATCAGTAATCAGTGTTCAGTGGGCGTGATTGTTGGCGATGTCGCAGTAGAGATCAGCCGGGACGCAGCCCTCGCATTCCAGTTGCAGCGTGGCGTGGGTGATACCGTACTTATGACTGAGCAACTCGCTGACAGCCGCCTGGATGGCCGCGCCTTCGCTGATGGGGATGTCGCCGGTCAAGATGTGAGCGGAGAGCGTGCGCAGCCCTTGCGAGATGCTCCACACGTGCAGGTCGTGGACGCCGCTCACCCCATCCACGCCCATAACATCCGCCACCAGCTTGGGCAGGTCAATATCGTTGGGCGTGCTTTCCATCAGGATGTCCACCGACTCGCGCACAATGCCCCAGGCGTTCCACAGGATGAGCAGGCCAATAAAGAGGCTGACCAGCGGGTCTATCCAATCCAGACCGGTGAAACGGATGAGGATGCCGGCTGCGACCGCACCGACTGTCGAGAGAACGTCACCCATCAGATGCAGGAAAGCGCTCTTGAGATTGAGATCGTGCTCCGCCCCGCGCCGGACCAGGAGGGCTGTACCCAGATTCACGACGACGGCCACGGCGCCGACGCCGATCAGCACATCAGCTTTCACGACCGGCGGCTCGATGAAGCGCTTGTAGGCCTCGTAGAAAATGCCCAGGGCGATGAGCGCCAGCGTGGTCGAGTTGACCAGCGCGACGAGGATCCCGGCGCGGTGATAGCCATAAGTCTTCCCGGCGTGGGCTGGTTTGGTCGTGACCCACAGCGCCCATCCGGTCAGCGCCAGGGCCAGCACGTCGGTGAAGTTGTGCGCCGCGTCGGTTAGCAGGGCCAGGGAGTTGGCAAAGAAACCGGCGAGAATTTCGACGACAACGAAAGCAAGCGTAATGCCGAGCGAGAGGGCAAGATGGCGGATGGTAGAACGGGTTGGGCTGTTGGGAGTTTGTTCGTGAGTCATAGGCCAGGACTGCCAGATTATAACCCAACGGCGATTTTCACTGCGCACGCAGTCGCAAAGTTACCTGGTCAAAGCCCAGAAGCGGCTGAAAATCCTGGATGTCTTTCTTTTAGAATAAACTCTTAACCGAGCCGTGGTTTGTGTTCGTCATTCTCCCAGCCCAATGATTTCACGAACCAAGAAAGGCAAATTTGGGCGCTCGAAACCCATCTCCGGCGCAGGAAGGCGATGATGCTTGATATCGGGCGGAAGATGTTTATGATGCGGATACGTGACTGCCAGTTCAGGGTCTTTGGGGTGAGGAAAGTCATCGTACCAGTAGAGCCGTTCCACGCCGCGATAGACTTCGTATCCGTAAGATGCAATGATCCCCGCTTCGAAATCCAACTCTTCATGAATGCGCAGACGGACGCCATTCGAGAAGAAAACTTCCCCCTCGGCTGTGCCTGTAAAGGGGCTGTCAGACCAAACCGCGACCGTCGAACGCTCCACCTCGACGGTCAAATACCTGCGCCACAAAATGGCTGTAGGCCTCCAACGGTTGGAGCGGGTTGCCTTTCATGACTAATAAGACGGTTGGATCCGCAAAGCGTCTGTGAATTCGCGTCTTTTGAGTTGTTCGGTATAGGCCTTCTTCCGGCGCAGCCAGGTTTCATAAACACCTTTCCAGCGGCTGAAATCGGCGCGCGTCTCGTCGAACGCATCATAACGGGACAGTTTGCCGGCCATGAGCGCCTGATAGAAATCGTCGCTCAAGACGCCATATTTTTCTTCGTAAAGGGTCAAACGGCGTTCGAGCAACTTCATTTCGATTACCAATTCATGGGTTTCCATTTTGGCCTCCGAATAGCGGCTGGCAGTATTGTACTACGGTTGCCAGTGCTGAAGAGGTCATGACGGGGTGGGATCACTGGTTTCTCAATGGCAATTCCATGACCCGGGCAAGCGGCCAGACAGTGATGCGTTCACTTACAGGATATTCGTGCTGGCCCGGGTACAGCACCCACAGGTGTTCCAGGTCCAAGATCTGCAAAGCCGTGCGCATGGAAGGCGTCATTCGGGGCGCCTCGTTGAATTTGACTTCCACACCATAGCGCTTCCCCGAATGGATGATAATCAGGTCGAGTTCTGCGCCTCCATACGTCCCCCAGTAATAGGCCTGTGAGGGCCGCAGCGCCTGTAAGATTTGTTCGAGCGCAAATCCCTCCCACGAAGAACCCACCTTTGGGTTTCCCAGCAACGTGTGCTGGTCATGAATATCCAGCAAACTATGCAAGAGGCCGCTATCACGAAAATAAACTTTCGGGGCTTTGACCTGCCGCTTGCTGATATTCTCGTACCAGGGCTGGAGCTGCCGCACCATGAAGGTACTGGTCAGGATGTCCAGGTACGAGCGGACAGTTTTATCCGACAGTCCCATCGAGCGTGAAAGTTCGGCAGCATTCCAGGTCTGTCCATGATAATGAGCCAGCATGGTCCAGAAACGACGCATGGCGGCCGCCGGAATGCTGATGCCCAATTGAGGGATGTCGCGCTCCAGGAAAGTCCGGATAAAGCCTTCCCGCCAGGCAAGACTATCCTCCTCGCTCTCAGCCAGGAACGAGCGCGGGAACCCGCCGCGCACCCATAGTTGACGCCAGGTATCCGCGCCGGTTTCGGAAAGGGAAAAACCGGAGAGTTCCACGAACTCCACCCGGCCGGCCAGCGTCTCGGAAGCATTTTTGACCAACGCAGGCGAGGCGCTGCCCAAAACGAGGAAACGCGCCTTGTTTTCAGGCCGGTCCACCAAAACGCGCAGCACCTGGAAAAGTTCGGGCAAGGTTTGAATCTCATCCAGGATGACCAGTCCCTCCAGCGCGCCCAGGACGAGTTCGGGATTTTGCAGGCGGCGCTGGTCGGGGAGCGACTCCAGGTCGAAGAAGGTGGCCGTCTTGTCTTCGATGAACTGCCGCGCCAGCGTTGTTTTACCGCACTGACGCGGGCCAAGCAGGGCGGTCACAGGTGAGCGCCGGGTGGCTGTTTCGAGCCGCTCGAGATGATCTTTTCGTAGCAGCATAAGCCGATTATACAACGAAAATTCGGGGTTGAACTCCGAATTATTACAGCATTTCCAAGAACGAGTTTTTGTTCTTCCTTACCCACTCGAACAGCCTCCCCACCCCCTCCTCCACGCCGATTCTCGGCTTCCAGCCCAATTCTCGCTCCGCCTTGCGGATGTCGGCCACGAAGACCTTCTGGTCGCCGGGACGCCAGTCGCCGCGCGCCATCGGGATATGCTCGCCGAGTAGCTTTTCCAGCAGCGGCCCAAACTCCGCCCAGATGGACATAATGTTTTCCGGCCCGCCGCCCACGTTATAGACCTGTCCCTGTGCCGTGTCAATCCTGGCAATGGCAGCATCGTAGGCATCCAGCAAGTCATCTATATACAACACGTCGCGCACCTGTTTGCCATCCCCGTAAATGGTGATCGGACGACCGGTCACGGCGGCGATGGTCATCCAGGCCACCCAGCCCTGGTCTTCGATACCAAATTGTCTCGGTCCATAGATGCACGACTGGCGGAAGACCACCGTTGGCAAACCGTAAATGCGGAAGTAATCGCGCACGTACTGGTCGCCCGTCCCTTTGGAGTTCCCAGAAAAATAAGCATATCCATCTTGACGGACCATTACAACAGAGTTTGGTACTTCCACACAATAGGTCATTCCATCGTAGTCAATCCATTCGCTGCGGTCTGCCCCCAGATTGCATTGGGCCGTCCTGGTCGTGCAAAGATTGACTCTGTAAAACCCCTGCCTGTCCAGAGAAACCGAGGAGGCCATTCCACACTTGAGAGCGATTTCCTGGACGTCATCTGCCAACCGTCGGGAAACAGTGGTGTATCTCCAACTATTTTTGCTCTGTTGATTGCCGTCGCCATCAAGTAAAGATTTTAGCAAGATGCCAAGATGGTTTCGACTCAATTTCTTAATGTCCTGAGGGATGTACTTATCATGACTCTTGCCAAGGAGTTTAACGTACTCGTATAACTGCCGCGACGTTGCAGTAACATGATGCTTGTCCACAACAGGCGATAAACCCACGGCACGCATCACAGTCAGCGCTTCGTCGGTTCGATAATAGGTCGTCAATGTGACGGTGCAATTGCCGGTCTTCTGACTTTCGTAGCAATGTCCCTCAGCAATATACCATCCTAAGAATCTCAACCAGTCATCCATTGGGATTGTTCGAGACGGAAAATAATGTTTATGTTTTCCTGCCTTGACCTCGGGCAAGACGAAATATTCACGTTCTTCGCCTCCATCCATTTCTGCTGCAAGGAGATAAGCCATCGGCTTCCCCTTCAGTGATTGCGCCTCAACCAGACGGGGATTTTCGAGTTCATTATGATTGCAATCCCATGACACTAGTATTTTATGATTGGGCGTCACACATGTTTTCAGGCGGCGGTTATTTTGCACATACATTTTTCCCTTATAAGGATATGCAAAATGAGCCGTGGGCTTCTGGTATTCCGCAATCTTTCGCTCCAAGTTATATGTCAAAACTTCATCTTCTGGAACTAGATCATAAAGCCTTTTCCATCCTCCGCGCGTTAGGATGTCTGTCTCAGCAGAATAACAACACCCGTAGGGACTGTGGAAATCCAGCGGCTGGGTCTCAGGGCAGCCGAAGGGCAGGTTCTCATATTCCCAGCGCGTCGCCCGCTCGACCACCGGCACATCCTCCATCCCGCCATACACTTTGTTCGTCGAAGCATAGATCACCATCGGCCTGCGCTCCGAGAGCCGCGCCGCCTCCAGCACATTGAACGCGCCGAGGGCGTTGGCCTCGAAATCTTCTCTTGGATGTGTGACGGATGTCGTGACTGCGACTTGCCCCGCCAAATGGACGATGACCTCCGCCTCACGGCCGGCTGCCGTTAAAAGGGCCGCGTCGCGCACGTCCCCGACGATGAGCCTGAACGCGTTTTCCCCGAACGTTTCCTGCAGCCAGGCCAGGTTGCGCGGCGCGCCGCCGCGGCTGAGATTATCGTAGATGGTCACCTTCTCGCCGCGCGCCAGCAGGCGATGAACGTAGTTCGAACCAATAAAGCCGGCCCCACCGGTGATGAAATAATTCTTCGGCATCGTTCTCAACTCACTAAAAACTGACTTGAACTTGTCTCAAAAATCCGCGGGGATGGCTCCCACGCCGTCCGATAGCGGGCATGGGAGCCCGCTCAACAATTTTTGAGATGATTTATACTGAAAACTGATTACTGCTCACTGTCCACTGGCTCTTCCTGGCTCTTCCTGCCTCTTCCGCAACTGGCGGTAGACACCCATCAGGGTCTCGCCCTCCGTAGAGAGCGCGTACGTCCCCAGGATGCCATAAACCAAATAACTGAACAGGTGAACGATCAAGGCCGTCGCCAGGGAGGTGGCCTGATCGCCAGTCACCAACGCCAGCGCGCCGCCCAACGCGCCTTCATAAGTCCCGACCGCGCCAGGGAGGGAAGGGATCGCGCCGCCGAAAGCCGCCGCTCCCAGCCCGAACATGGCCCACATCGGCTGGGCGTGTGGAAAGAAAGCCAGCAGCGCGAGATAGAACTGGAGGATGGCAATTGCCCAGTTGAGGGTCATCCAGAATAGGGCGCGGACGAAGAGCCAGCCATCCATCAGGATAGTCAACCCGGAGAACATGGACTCCAGGAAATTCCCGCCGCGCTTATGCAGCCTCGGCCAGCGTTTGCTGAGACGGTCGAACTGGCGCATCGCCCAGTCGCGGTAACGCGCCAGGAAGTAGAGGGCAACCAGCCCCACGAGCATGACTCCCCCCACGATATAGGCGACCTGTTCTGCCCCGGCTGCGCCCACCACGAACGGCACCGCGCTGAGCAGAATGGCCGCCGAAAATGCCAGGTCGAGGACGCGCTCGATGACGATGGTCGGCAGGATTTCCATGAAACCCAGGCCGGATTTGCGTCCCAGCAAAAAGGCGCGGCCGAACTCCCCCAGTCGGAACGGGAGGAAGTTGTTCAAGAGGTAGCCTTCGCACAGGGTCAGGAAAACGTCCCGGTAGGAGGCTCTCTCTCGCAGCAGGGTGCGCCAGACCAGGCCGCGCACGGCCAGCCAGCCCACCGAAATCGTTAAAGAGGCCAGCAGCAGGCGATAATCCGCTGAGCGGATCGCCTCCGCCAGGCGGCGCAGGTCAACGAAGTATAAAATCACAGCAATGACTGCCAGGCTGATGAGCACCCCCGGCAGCCAGCGTCGGGCTGATTTCCAGAAATTTGACATAGAATTTTTCACCACGGAGAACCCTTCGACAGGCTCAGGGCAGGCACAGAGCACACAGAGTTTCTTCTCTGTGAGAGAAATGAACTCTCTGTGCTCTCTGTGTGCTCTGTGGTGATCTATTCCTCTTCCAGCTTCAACACGGCCATGAAGGCTTCTTGCGGGATTTCGACATTGCCAACCATCTTGAGGCGTTTCTTGCCCTTCTTCTGCTTCTCCAGCAGCTTCTTCTTGCGGGTGATGTCGCCGCCGTAGCATTTGGCGAGCACGTCCTTGCGCGTGGCTTTGACGATGGCCTTCGAGATGATGCGCCCGCCGCCCGAAGCCTGAATGGCGACATCGAAGAGTTGGCGCGGGATGATCCCCTTCAATTTGGTGATCATGCGCTGGCCTTTGTGATAGGCGTCCTTTTTGTGGACAATGGCCGCCAGCGCGTCCACTGGCTCGCCGTTGACCAGAATCTCCAGTCTCTGCAACTCGTCGGGGCGGTACTCGGCGAACTGGTAATCCAGCGAGGCGTAGCCTTTCGTGCGCGACTTCAACTCGTCGAAGAAGTCCACGATGATTTCGGAGAGTGGGATTTCAAAGTTGAGCTGCACGCGGTGCGGAGCGGGATATTCCTGGCTCTTGAACGCACCCCGCCGCTTGGTGACCAGGTCCATGATCGGGCCGTAGTAGTCGGTCGGGGTGATGATCTCGATGTTCATCCACGGCTCGCGGATTTCAGCAATCTCAGACTCATCCGGGAGTCCGGCCGGCGAGTTGATCAGCACTGTCGTCTCGTTCCGCAGCAGAACCTCGTACGCCACCGTCGGGGCGGTAAAGACCATGTCCAGGTCGTACTCACGCTCAAGCCGTTCCTGGATAATTTCCATGTGGAACAGGCCCAGGAAGCCGGCGCGGAAGCCGAAGCCGAGCGCCTGGGAAGTCTCCGGGGCGAAAACAAGCGAGGCGTCGTTGAGCTGGAGTTTATCCAGCGCGTCGCGTAGCTCGGGATAATCGTCCGCCTCGGCCGGATAGATGCCGGCGAAGACCATCGGCTTGGGGTGACGGTAACCAGGCCACGGGTCCGGCGCGGGGCGGGCCGAAGCGGTGACAGTATCCCCGACGCGGCAATCGTGGACAGTCTTGAGTCCGGTGGCAACGTAGCCCACTTCTCCAGCCGTCAGACTTTCCATTGGTTTGAGATTGGGAGCAAAGATACCGATCTCGACCGGCTTGATATCTGACCTCGTCGCCATCAACCGCAGGCCCTGGGTGGACGAGATTGCGCCTTCCATCACGCGAATGTAGGCGATGACGCCCTTGTAAGAATCATAGTGTGAATCGAAGATGAGGGCGCGCAGCGGCAGGCTGTCATCACCCTTGGGCGGCGGTACCTGGCGGACGATGGCCTCCAGCACCTCCGGGACGTTCGTCCCCTCTTTGGCAGAAATACGGATAATGCTCTCTTTTGGCACGCCCAGCAGGCTGGCGATATCTTCGGAAACCTCATCCGGGCGGGCAGATTGCAGGTCAATTTTGTTGATGACGGGGATAATTTCGAGGTTGGCTTCCAGGGCGGCGTACAGGTTCGCCAGGGTCTGGGCTTCGATGCCTTGGGAGGCGTCCACTACGAGGACGGCGCCTTCGCAGGCGTTGAGGGCGCGGCTGACCTCGTAGCCAAAGTCCACGTGGCCGGGGGTGTCAATCAGGTTGAGTTCGTAGCTCTGACCATCCCTGGCTGTGTAATCCATCCGGACGGCGGAGGCCTTGATGGTCACGCCCTTTTCGCGTTCCAGATCCATCGTATCCAGGATTTGCTCGGTGGTGTCGCGGTCGGACACCGTGCCGGTGAGATGCAGCAGGCGGTCGGCCAGGGTGGACTTGCCATGGTCTATGTGGGCGATGATGCAGAAGTTGCGGATGTGACTTGTCATAATAGCCCCGAAAGTATAACTCATTTTTTACCGTATCATGAAAAAACAGAATCGATCAACCCCTATAATTCGACAATATCGCCCCCCACCTCCAGCCACGCCAGGAACTCCACATTCCCCTTCGGCCCCAGCAGCGGGCTAGTCGGTATCGCACACCAGCCGCTTGAACATGGATACCGAGAGGATAGTGGTATTCATGATTTTCTTCGCATCCTTGAAATCGCGATCACCCGTGATGAAATAATCCGCGTTGGCGGAGATTGCACAGGCAAGAAACATGGCATCTTTTTGGTCACGCGGAAATTGAACTCGAATATCCACATCCACAAGTGCGGTCAATCCGGTAATAATCATTTCCCACCGTTCGATGGTTTCTGACTGCAACCCAAATTTTTCCCGTCGCAGAACTTCGCGATATTCCGTCAGAATTTCATCTGAAACGATCCATTTCCAATCGCGATGGCTGGCAATCCAAAGAATAACCGCCTCGGGGGATTTGTCCCGCCAGGCGGCTGAGAGCAATACGTTGGTGTCAATGACAACTTTCATCCGGCTTTGGAGGCGCGGTATGCGGCGATTTCAGCGGCAATATCTGCTTCGGTAATAGTTCTGGCCTGAGGAAGAGACCGGATTTCTTTGAACAAGGATTTCAGTTCACCGGCCAGCGCCTGTCGTTGCTTCGCAGATTTTTGGGCTTCCGCGCTCACAGTCACCTCGACCTTTGCGCCCGGGCGGAAAGGCAGGCCTTTGATGGACAATCTCCCATCTTTGGATACAGTTGTTGATATACGAAAAGTTTCCAGAAGACACTCTCTATATTTATTAAACCTCTTGCATAAGTGCCAGCCTATGATGAAAATTTCTGCGGGACGGGCTCCCATGCCCGTCTTTCGGCGGCGTAGGAGCCGCCTCTACAAAATCCTGGAGACTTTTGCAAGAGGTCTACTATGCGTCATACCTTTTCGCCTATATATATTTCACCATCCACAATGTTCACTGGGATGGATGCAAGAGGCCTTGGCGGCGGGCCTGAAATTACATGACCATCAATTGGATCGTAAAAGCCAGCATGACAGGGGCAAGCAAACTGGCCTATCTTCTTATTCCACTTAACGATGCAAGCAAGGTGTGTACACACCGCTGAGTATGCCCGTAAACCTTGGGATGTATTTACCACGATAGCGGGGTAGCGTCCGTATTGGACAACCCCGCCTTCGTTTTCTGGTAATTCATCAACTTTACCAACCCGCACCGGTTCAGGGGGTGTTTCCTCCAGCGTCGAGGGGTAAAAGTATGCCACAATCGGTGCGACAATGACGCCTACACCGGTTGCCGAAAGAACCTGGCTGACGATCTTGATAAAATCGCGGCGGGTGATTTTACTCATATTTGCTCAACCTCCTGGGAATGTTGTGGCGATTAATATAATTATGAGTATTTGGGAATCCCCGTGGAAAAGGGGAAAAAGTACCACTACCCCATCACGGCAAATCCCAAGTGAAGACTCGTTCCGGCGCGTCCAGGTTGACAATTTTGATGGTGATCTGCTTTGCGCCTTCCAGTACGGATTTCCCATCCACACTGGCGGGGAATTGGAGTGTGCCCGCCACGTGATGCCCGCCATGCGGTGCATCCCACAGGCTGGCCGGGAGGGTGGTGACGCCGGTATCAGTGGTCAGGGTGGCCAGGGTCGCCAGGTCCATGCTCAAGTCAACCGAGTGGGTGTTGAGCGACACGTCGAAATCCAGGGTTTCAGCGGTGAAATTCTTGGGGGTGATGTCCACAATCACCGCGCCCTGGCTGTCGCTGACGGTCTCTGTCGGCAGGGAGACGCCTGTCGAAACGGTGACAGGTTCGGGAGTCGAAGGAAGCAGCGAAGGAAGCGCTGGGAGAGTCGGTTCGGGGGCGGCGGCGGCAGAACAAGCGGCGAGGGTCAGAACAAAGGCGAGAGTTGCAAAAGTCAAAATGATCTTACGCATGAGAGTCTCCGGGTTGTAGAATTTTTTGCCTTTCGCGGTAAAGGGTGTAGGACATGAACGCAATTCCGAACAGGTTCATTCCCAGCCCGACCAGCATGAACGGGATGCGGTAACGGGCAAGGAAAGTGGCGGCGGCGGTCAGGCCGAGGATGGGCAGTACGTCGGTGACGTGATGAATGCAGCAGGCGACCATGGCCAGGCTGGAGGTCGCGCCGCTGGCGCCGGTGAGAGCGGCGGGGGCGGCAGTGCTGTGAACGGGCACGAACGGGCGGAAGCGCAAGATGCTGTAGAGCGCGGCCTGAACGCCAAAGCCGATGATGATGGGGAACACGATCCAGCGGTCCTGCCAGAACAGGCTGGCGGCATACTGGAAACCCTGCGCCCAGGAGACGATGCCAAAATAGATGCCGGTAAGCAGGGCCGAGCCGGTCAGCCCGGCGGCGAGGGGGATCAGGATGCGTCGCTTCATGCGCGTATGGTATCGCAGGGGCGGGAGGATGTCATCCGCAAACCGGCGCGAAACTGCATAAGCAGAATTGCTTATGCGGGAATGGGGGTATATGCGCTTTGCGAAGCGGCGCAGCAGGGATAGACTGATACCAGTATGATGCACGCGACACCCCTTCTTACGTTGGATCTGACCTGCGAGCAGGCGCTGGAAATGGTTGCCGCGCGGCTGCAGGCTGCCGGTCTGCAAGTGATGCGCACGTTCGACTTGCAAACCACGCAGTCGTTTGCGGATGGCTGTCCGTGCCCGCACCACGGTACGGAGCAGTGCAACTGCCAGATGGTAGTGGCGCTGGTGTACGGCGCGGGCGAGCCGCTGACGCTCATCCTGCACGGCTACGACGCGCACACCTGGCTCTCGCTGGCTGGGACGGGGTCAGCAGGCGCTTTCATCCAAAACATCTTGAACGTGGAGGCTGCATGACAACTGCTGCTGGTACGCCGTCCTTTTTGAGCCGCAACTGGTTCTGGCTGTTGATGGCTGTTTTCGGTGTGTACGTCATCCTGCCTTTCCTGGCGCCGGTTTTCATGGCGCTTGGCTGGGATGGCGCAGGACGGGTGATTTATTTCATCTACTCCTTCCTCTGCCACCAACTCCCGCAACGTTCGTACTTCCTTTTCGGCCAACATTTCACCTATCCGCTGGCGCAAATCCGGCAAGAGGCAGGGATTGCTGACCCCAATAATCTGCTCGCCCTGCGGCGCTTCATCGGCAACCCGGAAATGGGCTGGAAGGTCGCCTGGTCCGACCGCATGATCTCGCTGTATACCAGCATCCCGCTGTTCGCATTGCTTTGGTATCCTCTGCGGCGGCGGCTCAAAGCGCTGCCCTGGTGGGGATTCATCCTGCTGATCCTGCCGATGGCGCTGGATGGGACGACGCATTTCATCGGCGACCTGAGCGGGATCGGCCAGGGCTTTCGCGATACGAACCTGTGGCTGGCCGCGCTGACGAAGAACGTTTTCTCCCCGACATTTTATGCCGGAGATGCCTGGGGTTCGTTCAATTCGATCATGCGCCTGCTGACGGGCGCCCTGTTTGGGCTGGGCATTGTCTGGTTCGGGTTCCCTTACCTGAAACAATCATTGAGTGGAGAATAATGCGTGGAACAAGTCTCAACACAAGCGGTGACACCAATACTGTTAGTGATGTGGCGCGGGATGGCATCCCGCTTACCCTTGATTTGGCGGGATAACTTCCCGCCCCACAAAGCCCATCACTTATTTTGAGCCACCACCGGAGATTTGACTATGACCATGAAATCTCGCAATTTGCCCATTGATAGTGATCCTGAAAGCGAACTGCCGGAACAGGTTGAACCTGTCCAGCCCCGGCGCAGGTTCACCCTCAACTTGCAAAAATACTGGCTCATCATCACCCTGGTCGCATTTCTGGCCGGATCGTTTGGCGGATTCGGCGTCGGCAGGTATTCGGTGCATCGGGAAATGGCGGCGGCTGAGCAGAGCCAGTCAGAGTATATTGCTGCACTGGCTGACGAGATCAATCCGTCCGATGGTTACCAACTCCCGGCGAAGTTCGGAAACATCGGCCCGGAACTGGTCGCCGCCGGGGTGATTGATTACAATGCCTTCGTGAGCCTTTACGAACAGAACGGACAACCGCTCAGCGATGAGCAGCGCGCCATCCTGACCCAGGGCAGCGATCAGCCGGTCGTCATCAGCCGGCAAAATGCCTATTTCCTGCTGAACCTGTTCTGGGCCTTCGGTCTGGCAAACACCAACCCGATCCTGACGGATGGGCCGATTACGCAGTACGGGCAGGGGGATGTTACCCGCTTTGCCTCAACGGGCGGCTGGGGACTGGGGACAAAACCTGTCAACGAATTGTTTGCCAGCACCCCAATCGTCACCCTGACGGCTGACCAGCAGGCTCTCGTGGAAAAGGTCGCGGGGACGATCTACCGCCCGTGCTGTAGCAACCCGACCCTCTTCCCGGACTGCAACCACGGCATGGCCATGCTGGGCATGTTGGAATTAATGGCCGCTCAGGGCGCTAATGAAAAAGAGATGCTGGAGGCTGCCAAATACATTAATGCTTTCTGGTTCCCGCAGCAGGCGTTTGAGACCGCCCTGTACCTCAAGTATTCACAGGATATTGATTTTTCTGATGCCGCCCCGCGGCTTGTGGTCGGGGAACAGCTATTCTCCGGCTCCGGCTTTGCCTCGGTGCACCAATGGCTGGCAAGCAATGGGAAGTTGGAGCAAGCCCCCGGCGGCGCGAGCGGATGCAGTAACTAGACAAGGATGTGATCTGCCATGTCACTTGCGCGTCGTAACCTCTTCCAGGATAAAACCCGTCTCACCTTGAGCGTGGGCGGCGTGGCGCTGGCCGTTATGCTGATCCTGATCCTGAACGGCTTTCTGGCTGGGATGAATAAACAGATCACCTCGTATCTGGATAACTCGTCCGGCTCGGTCGTGGTCGCCCAGAAAGGGGTCGTCGACCTGCTGGGCGCGACCTCGCTGCTGCCGCCCGGCGTCGAAGCGCAAGTCGGGGCGCAGCAGGGAATCGGGCAGGCGCTGCCCATCCTTTCTCAGTTCGTCATCCTCGATCTGCATGGCAAGAAACAGCCCGCCTAGTAACTGCTCAGGCATCCTGGTTTCGCGGGGCTGAAGCCGCCTGCTCACCTGTGCCTGCGGCACTGGCGCAGGCAGTACATGGAAGCCCTTCGGGCTGTGTAACGAGTCGGATTTACACTTGCACCTGCCGCAAGTGCAGGTGTCCGACTTCCACGAACTGAGGCAGGGATTTACGTGTACCCCGTTCTTTGGGGTATCCCGCCGAAACAGGGTGTAAAACGATGTGCCTGAGCAGTTACAATTTGGTTTCATTTTTCAGGACTTCAACCTGCTCTCGGCGCTGACCGCGCTGGAGAACGTTTCCATCGTGGCGGAACTGGCCGGGACGAAAGGCGGCGCGGCGCGCAAGAAGGCTGCGGAACTTCTTTCGGACCTGGGGCTGGCGGGGCGGTTGACCTTCCTGCCCGAAAAACTCTCCGGCGGCGAGAAACAGCGCGTGGCGATTGCGCGTGCCCTGGTCAACAACCCGACCCTGATCCTGGCCGATGAACCGACCGCCAATCTGGATTCCAGGATCGGTCACGAGATCATGCGCCTGCTGCGGCGGATTGCCAACGAGCACCCCGCTCCCGGTGGGCAGCGCGGGGCAGGTGGCCGCAGTGTGGTCATCGTCTCGCACGACCAGCGCATCAAAGATATCGCCGACCGCGTCCTGTGGCTGGAAGATGGCCAGTTCAAGGAAATGGTCACGATGGCGGTGGACCCGGTGTGCGGAATGTCTGTGGAGCGGGAGAATGCCTTTCATGTCTCCTGGAACGGCGTGGATTATTATTTCTGCGCCAAGGGCTGCCGGGATGAATTCGCCAATGATGCAGAAAAATACCTGGCAGGCAAAGAATCTTCGCCCCAGTAATTGAACCATGGAACCTGACCAACGCGAGGAAATGCTTCAGCGCCTGCGTTCCGCGGCCGGACACCTGAATGCTGTCATTGAAATGGTCACAGCCGGCGCGCCCTGCGAACAGGTACTGCGCCAATCCGGCGCAGTCCAGGCTGCCCTGCGTGCCGCAGGCATACGCATGCTCGTTTGTCAGGCGCGCCGTAGCGGAGCCATCTTTGTGGAAAGTTCCCGCCTCGAAGAACGCGAGGCCGAACTCAAGCGGCTTTGCGAACTGTACTCGATCCTGATCCGTTATTCGAATCAAACGGTGGATGACATCACATGACAAAAACACAACTCTCTCTTTCTTTGCCCGTTTCCGGCATGACCTGCGCCTCGTGCGTCTCGCACGTGGAGGGGGCGCTCAAGGAATTGCCGGGCGTCTCCAACGTGGTCGTCAACCTGGCGACCAACAAGGCCAGCCTGTCTTACGACCCCGCTCTTGTAAAACCGGCGGATATGCAGCGCGCTGTCGAAAACGTCGGCTACGCGGTGATGTCCTCTGAAGTGACGTTGGACGTGCGCGGCATGACCCTTCGGCAGGCTCAGGGCGACGCCTGCGCCTCCTGCGTGGCGCACGTCGAGAGCGCGCTGAAGGAACTGGTAGGCGTGCAGGAAGCGGTCGTCAACCTGGGGCTGAATACAGCCCGCGTGTCTTATATTCCAGGCGTGGTTTCGGTCAGCACCATGAAGCGCGCCGTGCGTGATGTTGGTTACGAAGCCCAGGAACGCAGCCAGGGGGCGGACGCGCTCGACCGCGAGCGCCAGGCGCGCGGGGAAGAAATCACACGCCAGGGCCGCAACCTGCTCATCGCCGGGATCATCGGCATGGTGGTGATGACCGGCACCTTCTACGATATGCTCGGGCCGCTCAAGGCTTTTGTCCCCCAATTTCTTTCCTACAAGTGGGTGATCGGCCTGTTGACCACGCCCATCGTGCTGGGGCCGGGGCGGCAGTTCTTCACCAACTCCTGGCGCGGACTCAAGCACGGCGTCACCGACATGAACCTGCTCTACGCCACCGGCATCGGTGCGGCCTACGGCATCGCCGTGATCAACACCCTGTTTCCCAACGCCGGATTCGGCGGCGAAGGCGCGACCTTCTTCGAGAGCGCCGCGCTGCTGACCGCGTTCATTATCCTGGGCCGCTGGCTGGAGGCGTTGACGCGCGGACGGACGTCAGAGGCGATTCGCAAATTGATGAAGCTCCAGCCCAAAGTCGCGCGCGTGATGCGGGATGGTCAAGAGGAGGAAATTCCCGCCGACGAAGTCGAGATCGGCGACCTGATCCTTGTCCGCCCGGGCGAAAGCGTCCCTGTGGACGGCGTCGTCATGGAGGGTTACTCAGCGGTGGACGAATCCATGCTGACCGGCGAAAGCCTGCCGGTCGAGAAGAAGACCGGCGATAACGTCATCGGGGGGACGATCAACAAGACGGGCGCCTTCAAATTCACGGCGGCCCGCGTGGGCAAGGATACCGCGCTGGCCCAGATCATCAAACTGGTGGAAGATGCCCAGGCCAGCAAAGCCCCGATCCAGAAACTGGCCGACTGGGTGGCCGGGCATTTTATCCTCGGCGTCCACCTGCTGGCGGTGGCGGTGTTCGTCTTCTGGTTCTTCTTTGGCTACCAAATGTTCTTCGACCCGAATTCCAGTTTCATCCTGTCGCCATATAAACTGGGCGAGATCGGCGTGTTCGGTTTTTCGCTGCTGCTCTCGGTCACCGTGCTGGTCGTTTCGTGTCCGTGCGCGGTGGGACTGGCTACGCCCAGCGCCATGATGGCCGGAACAGGTAAAGCCGCTGAGTACGGTGTGCTCTTCAAAGGCGCGGAAGCCATCGAGAAAGCCAGCAAATTGCAGACGATCGTATTCGACAAGACCGGCACGCTGACGAAGGGGGAGCCGAGCGTGACGGACGTGGTGGCAGATAGGAGATGGCAGATGGCAGATAGCAGATGGCAGATGGCTGATAGCGAAACAGTATCGGCCATC
>Ga0210016_1002083_pt1 | contig 18387 bp, 16 predicted proteins | sample CryGeyCG2014_300_FD_185454 | JGI IMG/M metagenome (GOLD analysis project Ga0210016, IMG submission 185454) | Groundwater microbial communities from aquifer - Crystal Geyser CG02_land_8/20/14_3.00 (SPAdes) (version 2) | ecosystem: Environmental > Aquatic > Deep subsurface > Groundwater | place... | reverse complement strand
GGGGCCTAAATGGAAAAAGAGTAAAAAGAACCCCGGGGATGGCTGCAAATGTGATTGACCATGTTTGGTCTATTGGTGAAATCCTGGCGCACCCACTGAAAGCTAACAATGATTAGGTGACACTACCAGAAAATTTAAAGAGCAAAAAATTTGTGGTGACCTCGGAAGTTCAGCCACCTATCGGTATAGATGTCCAGGAACTCGCTCGAAGTGTGGAGCGGATCCGGGGGAAAGTGGATGCCTTGACCGTTCCTGAACTGAAGATCGAGGGATTGGTTACAGATATGATGGGAACCTGTCGGGTGTTGAAGGAACAAAAATTCGAGGCTATTCTCCAGACCACCTGTCGGGAGAAGAATCGGCTTGACCTTCAGGATCACCTTCTCCACGCCTCTGAGGCAGGAATCGAGAATATTCTTACCTTTACTGAAGATTACCGCCTTACCGGGGATAGCCTCCAGGAGATAATGTTTTTTCACGTTGATTCGGGGAAACTCTTCTCCGTGCTCGATGGTCTCCGTGATGGTCATGACATTTCGGGAAGGGAGATACCCGTTAAAAGCAGGTTCTGTGTGGGTGCGGGAATTGACGCCAGTTGTGGCAAGAAGGTGCCCGACATGGAATTGAAAGAGATGGAGGAAATGGCCGGTTTAGGAACCCAGTATTTTCTTACCACACCGGTTTTCGATCTCGATTCCTTCAAACAATTCATGAAGCAGGTGGAACCGATGCGGATTCCGGTGATCGCAGAGGTGATTCTCGTGAGATCAGCGGAGATGTGTCTCTTCCTCAATAAACATGTCAAGATGGGCCTGGTACCCAACTTCGTCATTGAAAAGTTGGCCCGGGCGCCGGACAAGGAAAAGGTCAGCATTGAAATTGTCAGTGATCTGGTAAAAGGGCTCAGACACCTCTGCCAGGGGGTCCATTTCATCCCTATCGGGGCAGAGGACCGTATTGCCAAATACCTCGAGGCGGCAAAACTTTAAGCTATGAACATAGCTTAGGCTCCGCTTAACCAATGGGAATTAGGTAATATTTCCCTTTTCTGCCCTTCCGTGACATTTCATCTTTTTCGGTAACTACTCAGGTTGTCAGGTTCAGGGTTCACGGCTGATTGGCTTGCGCTCTTCATATTTCTCGAGATAGCCAGCAATAGGAATCCACGTCTAACCTTGAACCGTGAACCCCGGAACTTTGAACCTGAATAGTTACAAATTTATAAATGGCTGGCCACCCTTCTCGTTATTATCGGTATTTCTTAAGGAAAAAAGTGTCATGACCCGGAACCATAATCACAGCTATGAGATTCTTCATAGGGTGCCATTTTACGATGTCGATCCTATGCAGATCGTGTGGCACGGCAATTATTTCAATTACTTTGAGAATGCCAGGGTGGCCCTTTTCGCTGATCTTGGCGTTGATCTCTTTGAGTTTTATACAAGGACACAATGCCTGTTTCCCATCATCAAGACGTCCACAAAACACATCTATCCCCTGAGGTACGGGGACGAGTTTATCTGTAAAGCTACAGTGGTTGAGGGAAAAACTAAAATCGTCGTAGACTTCGAAATCAGGCTGAAAAGCGACGGAAGAATATGTACCCGCGGCAGGACAGAACAGATCGCTGTGAAAACACCTAATATGGAAATCATGTTCACCATCCCGGATGAAATTCGGAAAGCCCTGGGATTTTGAAATGCTTTTTAAGGCATATTACTTCGTGACGGTTTCATATAACCTCGACACACGAGTGTTTCACTTACGGTGGACCCATGAAAAAGGGAATTCGCGTCAGAAAGCGCATATTGCTTGTCCATCCACGTGGTTGTAACTGGTTTCCATGTCATCGCGATATTACAGATATCGCCAATCGTATGGCCCCTCAGGGGCTACTTTCCATTGCCGCTTATCTATTAGAACAAGGTCATGATGTTTCTATTTACGATTGTCTTGGGCCGGGTGTTTCCTTTAATCTCCATAAGCAAGTTAAAGAAATTTTGGATTACAAACCGCAGATTATCGGATTTTCAGCCACAACGTCTTCGTTTCCTGATGCCGCAGATATGGCGCAGAAAATCAAGGAACACGCCGCACACATTAAAACTGTTTGCGGAGGCATACATGTTTCTGCTTTGGAAGGCGAACTGCTGCGCGCTTATCCTGCCTTTGATTTTCTTTGTACCGGCGAGGGCGAACTCACAATGGCGGACCTTGCCCAAGAGATTGTTCCCGCGGAAATCAAGGGGTTGATATGGCGTCAAGATTCCCAGGTGTTTACTAATCAGCCACACCCACAGATAGCAGATTTGGACAGCCTCCCGTTTCCCGCTTATGAAAAGCTTAAAGGCTTTCCTCACGATTACCATCTGCCTTTGTTCAGCTATGTCAATACGCCCGGGGCGACAATGATTACGTCACGGGGCTGCATGTATCAATGTTCTTATTGTGATCGTTCCGTTTTTAAAAAGGGATTTCGTTATAACTCGGCTCCTTACATATACGAACACATGAAATATTTGAGGACAAGATTTAGTGTGCGGCATATCAATATTTATGATGATCTGTTTACAGCAAATCGCGCGCGTATTACTGAGCTCTGCGAAAAGCTCGCTCGTTATCCATTAGGGATTAATTTCAACTGTGTCGTGAGGGTAGGCTATACTGATGATGAATTACTCAAAATGCTAAAAGATGCGGGTTGCCTTATGGTTTCTCTGGGCATAGAATCAGCAAACCCACAAATATTAGCCAGGCACAAATCCGGGGTTTCGCTTGATGTGGTGCGTGCTACCGTAAAACAGATTCAGACCGCAGGACTGCGGGCAAAAGGACTTTTTATGATGGGTTTACCGGGAGAAACGGAAGAATCTATTCGACAGACATCTGATTTTATTATTTCGTTGGGGCTGGACGACATGAATATGTCCAAATTTACCCCCTTTCCCGGGGCGCCGCTTTGGCCAACTATCAAGGAAGAAGGAGATTTTAATGAAGATTGGCGGCTAATGAATTGCCTTAATTTTGTTTTTATCCCCAACGGGATTGCCTCAAAGGAGAGATTGGATCTGCTTTACAATAAACACGTAAAGCGTTTTTACTCTGATCATGAGTGGCGCAGGAAATTCCGACGTCGTCTTTGGCAACACCGTAAAAGTCTTGCGTATTTAATTCATCATTTGCCGTCATTCTGGTTGGCCAAGCGCCGGTTTGATCCCGGCAGATGGTAACTATTCAGGTTCAAAGTTCCGGGGTTCACGGTTCAAGGTTAGACTGTGGATTCATGAACTATCTCAAGGAATATGAAGAGCGCAAGCCAACCAACCGTGAACCGTGAACCTGACAACCTGAGTAGTTCCGGCAGATGAAGTTTGTGTCAAAACTAACGGGAAATTAAGAGGTATATAAAGAGATGTATATGCGCATTCGTCATGGAATGATGGTAACTTTGATGCTCTCGGTGTTTCTATTATCACAAAATGCTATATGTGAGGAAAAACCTCTCTGGGAAGTGGGGGCGGGATTGGCATTTCTCCATATGCCCGATTACCGGGGTTCTGACGAAAAAAGATTTCTGCTGCTGCCGTATCCTTACCTTGTCTATCGCGGTGATATTTTAAAGGTCGAAAGGGAGCGTATTTCAGGACGCATTTTTAAAACTGATAGGCTTTTATTGGACTTTAGTCTCTTTGGTAACGTACCGGTTGATAGTTCTAAAAATACTGCCCGTAGCGGTATGCCGGATCTGGACCCCACTTTTGAAATAGGTCCCTCTTTAAATATAACGCTACTTAAAAACCGACAAGACCATTATAAATTGAGTCTTGCTTTACCGGTGCGTGCTGTTTTTTCTACAAATTTATCATCGCTGCGTCATGAAGGTTGGGTATTTAGCCCTCGATTGATTTTCGAAATATCCGATTTAATTCCGGATAGCGGTTTTAATCTGGGAATTTCAGCCGGGCCGATGTTTGCCGAGGGCGCCTACAATCGCTATTATTATTCCGTCGAACCGGTCTATGCTACTGCAACGCGTCCTTCCTATGATGCCGGCAGCGGATACAGCGGTTCCACGCTTACCATCGGTTTAAATAAAGAATTCAGACAACTTATCTTTAATGCCTTCGTCAGCGTGGATTTTCTCCAGGGCGCCGTTATTGAAGATAGTCCCTTAGTAAAAACTAAATATTCCGTCATGAGCGGATTCACCGTATCCTGGATCTTCCTAAAATCAGCAAAACTTGTGACCACGGAAAGATAAAATCGAGGGGGTTTTACGAAGAATTATCAGGGGAAGCCCGGCTGATGGACAAAGACCGCATTGCTGTCGTGATTCCCGTATATAACCATGAAAGTAAGGTTGCATACGTGGTTGGGGAAGCCCGGAAGCTTCATCTACCCCTTTTCGTTATAGACGACGGATCAACGGATTCCAGTTACGACCGGATAAAGGACATGTCTTCCATAACCATTATACGTCATAGCGTCAACAGAGGGAAAGGGGCTGCCATTATGACCGGTTTTGCCGCGGCCGCCCCATCGGCGGACTGGGTTGTCACCATGGATGCCGACGGACAGCACCATCCCGAAGATGTCTGGAATCTGATACGGGCTGTCCCCCATGGAGAAAGGCCCATCATCGTCGGTCAAAGGGAGGGAATGGATCACCGCCATGTGCCTTGGAAGAGCCGTTCCGGCAGGGCCTTTTCCAACTTCTGGGTACGGATATGCGGAGGTCCGAACATTCGGGACACACAAAGCGGATTCAGGCTGTATCCCTTGCCAGAGGCTATGCATCTCAATGTCAGGGCGCGGCGTTTCCAATTTGAAGTTGAAATTCTGGTCAGGGCGAAATGGCAAGGAATTCCCGTTCTGGAAACGCCCGTTCCGGTAACGTATGATTCCCAGGCGGAGAGAATTTCCCATTATCGCGGCATTGTTGATTTTTACCGGAATGCAGGCGCCTTCAGTCGTTTGATCCTCATGAGATTATTTATACTTCCCTTTGTACGAAGGAAATAACAGCATGCGCAGACGCCTCTTACGATGGTCTCTTGTGCTCTCCGTAATTCTGGCCGTCATCGGGGTTTTTACGGCCGGGATATACCGTCTTTTTGTTTATTGTCCTGTATTCGTAGGGGAGGGAAGTCTTTTTTTAAGCTTCCAGAGGTTACGGCCGATCTTTTCATGAATGAGCTGTGAGGCAAGGTTGTTTCCCCCGATACCAACCCTTATAGACACTGTTGTTGCTTCTTTGGACACGTATTCAATTGAGATGACGACCTTTTCATCCTCGATAGTCGCCGTTATCTCACCCGTAGCGATCTTCCGGTTCTTCTCCATTCCGGAAGCTTTCATTTCGGCAAGGGTTTTTTCACAGGCCTTCCAGACCTCCTCGAAGGGCAAGTTATACTCCATCGCTAAGAACCCTTCTGTGTAGATAAACTGTCCCGAACTGATCCCGACGGTTCTGCCACCCACCACTAAGGCAGTATCGCACCCCGCAATCAGCAGGATGCTGATGAAAATCATTGCTATTTTCTGAACACTCTTATACATAACGCTCCTTTCCCTTCTAACAATATGGTAAGTTGGATTATCTGTCAATGCGATTTTACGATAAAGGGGAGAGAAGAAAGTGGTAGTATATCGCGGCAATGACAGTCCAGATTAAAATGACGACCGTTAAAAGGATGCACCCCATGGCAAACATTTGGTGAATAATAGTTTCTCCACTCTTTTCACGATAGCCCATCAGGAAACCGAGCAGGGCGCCGGAGATAATACCTCCGCCGTGTGCCCAGTTGTTGATTCCCGCAACTAACAGGCCAAAGATGACAAGTCCTACAACCCACCCCATAGCCTGCTTGTAAATGGCGTGTCCGTACAAACCTCCCCTGCTTTTCCCATAATAGAGAATGGCGCCGATGAGGCCGCAGATACTGCCGGATGCCCCGATGGTGAAAGGGATGTTGGCCAGATAGGAGATAAAGAACCCGACTATGCCGGTGGCTATATAGATAATAACAAAACGATAAAACCCGTATTCACGTAGTACAAATGGCCCCAATTGTCCCAGTGCGGCCATGTTAAAGAAGATATGGAGGATGCCGCCGTGGAGGAAGGAAGCCGAGACGAGGGTCCACCAACGATTAAATTCGGCTATGGGTATGGTTCCCGTTGCCCCCAGGAGGAAAAGACTCTTGCCGCCAGGGGATAGAAAAGTCAGCGGATTCGCCGACAGACCAACGGCAGAAGAACTTAAGAGAATAGAAAGAACGTAGAAGGATATATTGGTATAAATAATGGCCCTCACGACATTAAGTGATCCCCTTTCCTCCGAAGAGGCGCTGAAGAAATTGATTATTCTTCGCAAGTTAGGTCTGGACAGGCCACAGTAAGGACAGGCGAGTTCATCTGCGCTGATCAGCTTCCGGCAATTCGGGCAGAGCATGGAATTTTTTTTAGTATGGGGCATGGTGTGATTTTACCTTCGATATTTCTCTACAAGTTAAGTGCCTAAAGTGATCTAAAGTTTAAAGTGCCTAAAGTTATTTAAAATGGAAGTGACTATTCAGCCACTAAGACACCAAGACACTAAGATCATATAATTATTCTTCCTTTTCAGACAAAGTGGAAAAACTCATATCTATCCTTCGTGTCTTAGTGCCTTGGTGGCTACCTGAACAGTTACACTAAAAGAACCTCATGATTACCGGGATAGCGACCATGGTGCCAATAGAGGCAGTGAGATTAACGAGGGTAACGAGGAGCAGGATACGGGTGATCTTATTGCGGAAGAAGCCTCGCAATGTGGTAATGTCATCCTTCAGGCTGAGGAAGTCTTTAACCCGTGGTTTCCGGAATGTCGCTTCCGTGAGGCCGGCGACCCATCCGGCGGCTAACAGGGGATGCAGGGTGGTGATGGGGGCGGCAATGGCTGAGGCCGCGATCGTAGCCGGATGTGCCAGCAGGATAAGCGCCCCGATGCCCGAACAGGTCGCGGTAATCGCTGCCCACCACTTGATCATGTTCATCCCCGCATGAGAGCCGGCGTAAAAAAAACCAGCGACGAAAAGGACCATGACTGCCGCAGGTACCACCCATCCCGCGAACCTTGCCCAGAAATTACGGGGGGGAATCCGATTAAGCATTTCCATATCAATTTCTCTGTCTATGTTTTTCATGATGCCTGGGATATGGCCGGCGCCGACGACGGCGACAATCTTGCGTCCCGGGGTATGGCTGATGTTATGGGCAAGGTACTGATCCCTTTCGTCAATGAGTATGGCCTTTAATTCCGGCAGCTTAAGTCCCATGGTTTGCAAAGCCGCCTCCAGTACGTCGCTTTGCTTGAGTCTTTCAATATCATCTTCGGTGACTTCCTCCGTGAAAAAAAGGGAAACGGGTATCGCCGCGAGAAGCTTTATCTTGCGGAAGAATCGCATCATCCGCCATGCCCGTAACAGGGTAACGCGGATCTCCCGGTCGGCCAGGACGACTTCTGCCCCGATTTCCTCCGCACCCCTGATGGCCCGGAGCATTTCTTCTCCGGGACTTATATCGAATTTCTCGGCGATCTTTTTTTGAAAGGACATCATGAACAACTGGAACAACAGCAATGAAGCGCGCTTCTCCCGGATCACCTTAATAATGTCGGTTTCCTGCCATTTTTCCTTCTGCCTGATGGCATCAAAACGGGCCTTGCAGAGTTCGATCATGACTATCTCCGGTTTTTCTTCCGCGATGACCTTTTCCACCAGATCAGCGCTCGCACGTGATACATGGGCACAACCGATCAGGATGATCTCTCTGTCATCAAGCATCAGGCGGTGTAGATTCTGATTTTCCAAATTCTTGGATCCTTTCAGGAGATAGGGGAGAATCGTCCAATTGAGAGGCTGATAATTAACAGCAATCATGTCGGTTGTAAAGGGAAACAAAATATGTCCTTCAAGACTCGACGACAATTTTAGAGAAATCGGCGATTCTGTGGAACAGCATGAATATCTCTCTTAGGAGAGAAAGCCGGTTATGCCTTGTCTTTTCGTCCTCTGTCATGACCAGCACGGAATCAAAGAAATCGTCCACCGGTTTTCTCAGGTGTGCCAGTTCAATCAGAGCGGGACGATAATCGTCGCTGTTAATATAGGCGAGCACACTTTCCTTTCTTTTCAGGAAGGCATCGTATAGGTTCTTCTCTTCATCCGTCTCAAACAGGGCAGGGTCTACAGAACCTTCTTTAAAATCCCTGATAATATTGCCCACCCGTTTGAAGGCGATCACCAGTGGCTTAAAGTCTGCGTGAGATTTGAATGTTTTCAGGGCTTCCATTTTTTTTACAGACCTGACTATATCTGATACACCCGATGTGAGGACGGCATCAACGACATCGTAGGGATGCCCCTGGGAGATGAGCTGGTTTTCCAATCTCCCCTTAAAAAACCCGAGGACATCGGCCTTTGTCTCTTCGAAGGGTCTTTTTAGTTTATCGCCAAGAAGCGAGAGACTCTTGCCGACCATCTCTTCCAGCAGGAGGGAGTAACGCTTATGGAGAATGATGTTAATAATACCGAGGGCCTGGCGTCGTAAGGCGTAGGGATCCGTATCTCCCGTGGGGATCAGGTTTACACCGAAGAACCCCACGATGGTGTCCATCTTGTCCGCAATGCTGACGATGGCGCCCTCATCCGTTTCCGGCAGGTCGGAACCGGCTGCCACGGGGAGGTAATGCTCATAGATCGCCTTGGCCACGACAGGATTTTCACCGGCAAGCAGGGCATATTCCCGACCCATGACCCCCTGAAGCTCTGCAAATTCACCGACCATCTGCGTGTCTAAATCGGCCTTGGCAAGGAGAGACACACGGTCCACCGTCTCGGTAAGGACAGGATTTATCTGCTCCGCCATATATGCGGCAAGTTTTCGGAAACGCTGCACCTTGTCATAAGATGTGCCAAGGAGGGTGTGAAACACAACGTACCGCAAATTTTCGAGACGCTGCGCGAGAGGGATCTTCCGGTCTTCATCGAAAAAGAACTTTGCATCGGCCAGCCTGGCACGGATGACCTTTTCGTTTCCCCTCCTGACGAGGGTTGGATCACGGGCCAGGGTATTGTTAACGACGATAAAGTGGGGCATCAGTTTACCCTTCTCATCTACAAGGGGGACGTATTTTTGATGGGAGATCATGGAGGTGATGAGAACCTCCTGGGGGAGTTTCAGGTATTCCCGGTCAAAGCTGCCGGTGAGGACTGTCGGATATTCAACAAGAAAGGTCAATGTCTCGAGAAGTTTGTCGTTAAGGAGGGCACGCCCGGAAAGAGACTTTGCAGCCTTTTGTGTCTCTTCGACGATAATCCTCTTTCGTTCCTGATGGTCTACAATCACAAAGTTTTCTCTTGTTTTTGTCAGGTATTCATCCATATCCCCCACTTCAAAATAAGTCGGACTCATGAAGCGATGGCCGCAGGTCTTGTTGCCGCTTTCTATGTTGCCGAGTTTAAACGGCGCCGTCCGGCCGCCGTAAAGGGCAAGTATCCAGCGAATTGGTCGGACAAAGCGAATCTCCAGGTCCGACCAGCGCATTGTTTTTTTAAAGGGGATAGAGGTGATGAATTCCGATAAGATAGCGGGCAAGAGGGTTTTTGTCTCCTCACCCGGAATTTCCTTCCGTGAAGAGAGGTATTCACCCTTTTCCGTGGCAACCGTTTTTAGCTCCGAGATGTTAACCCCCTGACTCTTTGCAAAACCGACAGCGGCCTTCGAGGGGTTTCCCCGATCATCGAAAGAAACGCTCTTGGCCGGTCCGAGTTTGACGACAATCTGGTCCTCCTGCTTTTCCGAAATATCGGCGACGTGGAGGCAAAGCCTCCGCGGCGTGGCCATGGTGACGACCTCGCCGTGTCGGATCCGTCTGGAGAGAAACTCTTTACGGATCATTTCATCCATATCTCTCATCGCTTTAGGTAAAAAGGCGGCGGGAATCTCTTCCGTTCCTATCTCAAGTATCAAATCTTTACCCATCAAAGGTCTCCAGAATTGTAGCCGCAGGCTTTAGGCTGCGTCTCCTAATATCTTTCCTCTCAAGGGGTATCCCATTGCCTCCCGCTGCCTGAGATAACCTTCCGCACAAATCCTGGCCAGATTTCTCACCCTTCCGATATAGCTCGTACGCTCAGCAACACTGATCGCACCCCGCGCATCGAGAAGATTAAAAGTATGGGAACATTTGAGGCAATAATCATAAGCGGGCAGGATAAGGCCCTTTTCGGCTGTTCTCAGGGATTCTTTTTCATACATCCCAAAGAGATCCCGAAGTATTTCAATGTCCGCTGTTTCAAAATTATAGGTGGAAAATTCCACCTCACTCCGGTGATGAATATCCCCGTATCTGATATTATCACTCCATTTCAGGTCGAAGACCTTATCTATTTCCTGGATATACATGGCAATACGCTCAATACCGTATGTCAGTTCAACACACACGGGATTGAGATCGAATCCCCCCACCTGCTGGAAGTAAGTGAATTGCGTTATCTCCATACCGTCGAGCCATACCTCCCAGCCCAGACCCCAAGCGCCCAGGGTCGGAGATTCCCAGTCGTCTTCTACAAAACGGATGTCGTGATCAAGGGGATCAATGCCTACGCTCTTCATGGATTCGAGGTAAAGATCCTGAATGTTCAGGGGGGAGGGCTTCATGATCACCTGATACTGGTAGTAGTGCTGCAACCTGTTCGGGTTTTCGCCGTACCTGCCGTCTCCCGGCCTCCGGGAGGGTTCAACGTAAGCCGCATTCCATGGTTCCGGCCCCAGAACTCTAAGAAACGTTGCCGGATTAAAGGTGCCCGCCCCTACCTCAATATCGTAGGGCTGCTGGATGATACATCCCTGGCCGGCCCAGTATTTTTCGAGGGCAAAGATCAATTCCTGAAAGGTCAATTTAAGCCTCCGGTAAAAATTGAATTTTGCATGGAGGAGACAATTTTTAATTTTCCCATTTCCAGCGGCTACCTAACATGAGGGGAAATCTGTGTCAATATGAAAAGCCGTTGACCTGTTCCCCGCATAGGGTTGTTGTTTGCATTCAGTTTTAACGTATGATAAATGTACCGCAATCATAAACAGATGAGAGGAGTTTTGATGAAAGCAGCAGAACTGATAGAGAGGGTAAAATCGGAGGGAAGAACTACCCTCAACGAGGCGGAAGCGAAACAGTTGTTGAGATGTTACGGTGTGCCTGTGGTGGAGGAAACTGTTGTAGAAACTCTCGACGATGCCGTGGCGCAGGCCCAGATCACCGGCTTTCCTGTGGTGCTGAAAGGGCTTGGTTCTCGGCTGACACACAAGACAGAGCGGGGACTTGTAAGACTTAATCTGAATGATACAGATGATGTCCGTAGCGCTGCACGGAAGGTATTAAATGCTGCCGGTGATGACTTAGAGGGCTTCCTCATCCAGCCCATGCTTTCCGGGAGACGGGAGTTTGTGGCCGGCCTGTTTCGTGACGCCCAATTCGGACCGGTCGTAATGTTCGGTTTAGGAGGTATCTTTACCGAGGCCCTAAATGACGTTGTTTTCCGCCTGGCTCCCCTCAACGAGATTCATGCCGGCCACATGTTGGATGAACTTCGTGCTGCTCCTCTCCTTGGCCCCTTTCGTGGTGAGCGGGCAGTCAAGTGTGAGCAGATTGTCCAAACCCTGTTGGGTTTATCTCGCCTGGGACTGGACTATCCAGAAGTAACGGAAGTTGATGTCAACCCCCTGCTGATCGCTCCAGATGGTGAGGTAAAGGCTGTGGATGCACTGGTCGTACTTGGTAAAAAACCCGGTAAAGAGACCGCTTATCCTTCTGTGGGAGCAAGGGCAATAGGGGATCTGTTTTATCCGGACTCTATTGCTATTGTCGGCGCCTCTCCCAGATTCGGCAAGTGGGGACACAGGATTTTTACCAATATTGCGGGAGGAGATTTTAAAGGGGAACTCTATCTTGTTAACGCAAAGGGCGGCGAGATCGCCGGGAGACATGTCTTCAAATCCGTCACTGAAATTCCGGGTCAGGTTGATCTTGCGATTGTTATGATTCCCGCCGATAGGGTACTGGAACTAATTCCACAGCTTAAGGTAAAAGGTATTAAAAGTATGCTCGTCATTACCTCCGGTTTCCGTGAAACGGGTGAGGAGGGCCGTCATCTTGAAGAGCAACTTGTCAGAGAGGCCCGTGAGGCGGGTATCCTGGTTCTTGGACCCAACACGATGGGGATCTGTAACCCCCATTACAATCTGTACGCTACGGGACCTCATGTGCGTCCGAAGCCCGGCTCAATGACTCTTGTTACCCAATCCGGCAATCTGGGGGTGCAGCTTTTGGCCTTTGCCGAGAGAGAAGGAATCGGTATACGCGCTTTCTGTGGATCGGGAAATGAGGCAATGGTTACGATAGAAGATTGTATGGACGCTTTTGACGTGGATGATCTGACGAGGACGGTGGTTTTATACATCGAAAGTATCAAAGATGGCCGACGTTTCTTTGAAACGGCCTGCCGAGTAGGTCGCAAGAAGCCTGTTGTGGTGCTCAAAGGAGGACGTACCCGTGTAGGAGAACGAGCCGCTGCCAGTCATACCGGGGCGCTGGCTTCCGACCTCAAGGTCTTTGAGGCAGCATGCCGTCAGGCGGGAATTGTTCTGGTAGAACAACCCATGGACCTCCTGGATCTGGCTGCCGCTTTTTCTTCCTTGCCGTTATTGAAGAGTAGAAGGGTAGCCATCGTGACCATGGGCGGCGGCTGGGGGGTCGTTACCGCCGACTTGTGTGTCGAATATGGATTGGAAGTGCCTGACCTGTCGTCAGAGATTATCTCACGGATCAATCATATCCTCCCTCCCTACTGGAGCCATTCTAATCCGATTGACCTGGTGGGGGAGCGTGATCCCAAGATACCGATTATGGTCATAGAAGAATTGTTGAAGTGGGATGGTTGTGATGTCCTTATCCACATGGGGATTCTGGGACATGCTTTTTTCGTCAGGTGGCTGGTCAACTCGATGAAAATTGTTGAAAAAGACCTCGATCTTGTTGCCCTCGAAAATCTCCCTCGGCAGCAGACTCAAGTGGAACGGAGTTTTATTGAGCAAGTAGTGAAGATGATGGAAAAGTATGAAAAGCCTGTAGTGGGTGTGAATATGGTTTCCGACGAAACCACCCGGATGATAACCGATATCGAGGGAGGTCCTTACAAGGGAGTTTCCTTCCTTACACCCGAACGGGCGGTCAAGGCCCTGGCCAAAATGTATACCTATGGATGTTGGCGAAACGGTGAAGGCGTTTTACTCAGGTAGATAGACTGAAGTTTGCCCCGTTGAAAAACGGGGGTAGAAGACTGTTACACTTCAGCCTTCAGCCTAAACACCTTTACAACAGGTCTCCGGCCCATCCCCAATGGCGATCATCCGCGTCCTGGTTTTGCCTCATCTGTTGTTCCACCTGGAGCCGGATAGTTTCAAATCCCTTCGCATCCAGATGTTCCGGTACGTAAAGGGGTCTATCCCAGCGGATGAGAATCCGACTGAAAGGTTTGGGGATCAGGAAATGATCCCAACTCTTCAGCACCCAGGCCCGGCTAACCGATGCGTAGAGCGGAAAAATCGCCGCCCCGGACAACTGAGCCATCGTAATAAGCCCCTCCTTAACCACTCCCCTCGGTCCCTGGGGACCGTCCACCACATGAGCGGCAAGCTGATGATGTGCTATATCTGCCACCATGGCGGCAAGGGCCTTCCTGCCGTTACGGGAACTGGACCCCCTGACAGGCCGAATATTCAGACGGCTCATTATGCTTGCAATCATTTCTCCATCACGGCTCTGACTGATCATTACGGAAGGTGAAAAAACGCCGAGCCTCTTTGCATAGCTCATGAACAGGAAAATACGCTGGTGCCACGCGGCAATGATCGCCTTGCCCCCGCCGCCGAGATGGTCAACAAGCCAATCCTCATCCCGCACCCTGATCCTGACCAGCAGGAAGTATAAACGGATGAGGCAATAGACCGATGGGATGAGACCAAAATTTATGACCAATTTGGACAGGCGTTTGAGCATGGGAATAATATCCTCATCTTAGGTGGATAGGCTGAAGACTGAAGTACCCTAACAGTCTTCCACCTTTAGCCTTCTTTATTCAGGGGACATCCTCCACAACGAGGGGTTTTGGTACAGAAAGTCTTCCCCGTATTGACCAGAAGTGCGTGATACTGCTTGTATAGAGGAACGCTGTGGGGAAGATGGGTCATGAAGAGTTTCTGAATTTCTCCATAGCTTGCATCTTCGCAGATGATGCCATGCCTCTGCAGAATCCTTCGCGTATATGCATCAACGACAAATATCGGCTTTTCCCCTGCATAGAGGAGAATACTATCTGCCGTCTCTTCTCCAACACCTTTGACTCGCAATAGTTTCTCTCTCAGATGCCGGAAGTCTTCCAAAAACATCCTTTCGAGGCTTCCGTCATATTCTTCATGCAGGTACAGAACAAAAGACTTCAGTCTCCTGGTCTTGACGCGGTAATATCCCGAAGATCTGATAAGTTCTTCCAGGACATCGTCTCTAATTGTCAGGAGTCCTTCCGGGTGGAGAAGTCCTTTCGCTTTCAGCTTTTTAATGGCGATTTCCACATTGCGCCAGGCCGTATTCTGGGTCAGTATCGCGCCAACAATCACCTCGAAGGGAGATTCGCCGGGCCACCAGTGCAGATCGCCAAAATGGGCGTTCAGTGACTCATAGAGCGGGAATAGATTGGGAACTTTACTTACGTAGAGGCACAAAAAAAGTTGCTTTCCCCCGTTTGATTAAAAGCATGATGCCATTTTTTGCTTTTGATATTTCTCGGGAATAGTCATTTGAGGAATATATTTTCACTTTGTTTACCTGGAGAATAATATCCATGGGCTGGATACCGGCATCATCTGCGGGGCTTCCCTCCTGTACCTGACTCACAACAACACCGATTTTTTGAGAGATGCCGAGATGCCGGGCAATTTCCGGTGTGATCTCCTGGACGGTCATCCCAAAGCCTTCATTTTTCCCCTTTAGCGCCGCTAACTCCTGTTGTTCTTTCCTTTCCACCACAACGATCTGAAAAGTAATTTCCTTGCTATCACGCAGGACATTTACCGAAATTCTGTCTCCCACATGAAATGAGGCGATAACCATTAATAATTCGTGGGTGTCTTTTATCTTTTTGCCATTTATCCCGATTACAATGTCACCTGTCCTCAATCCGGCTTTGTCGGCTGGATCACCCTCGAATACTTCGGAAATCAGGACGCCATTCCTATCTTTCAGTTTAAGGTTTTGAGCAATATCTTCGATAATATCCTGAACGGAAACACCAATCCAGCCACGAGATACCTTTCCTTTTGTCTTCAGGTCGGGGAGGATACTTTTGGCCATGTTGATCGGTATGGCAAACCCGATGCCCTGCCCCTGGGCAACAATGGCGGTATTGATTCCTATCACCTTGCCTTCCATATTGAATAGCGGCCCCCCACTGTTTCCCGGATTGATGGAGGCGTCTGTCTGAATAAAGTTATCGTAGGGACCTGCGCCAATCACACGACCCTTGGCACTGACTATGCCGGCTGTAACCGTCTGTTCGAGTCCGAATGGATTGCCAATGGCAAGAACCCAGTCACCTACACGCAATTTTTCTGAATCACCGATCTCCACTACAGGTAAAGAATTGTCTGGTTTTATTTTAATCAGGGCGATATCTGTTTTCGCATCCTTACCGATGATCTTCGCCTCGTACTCTTTTCCATCAGAGAGTTTTACCAGTATTTTTTCAGCTTGCTCCACTACGTGGTTGTTGGTAAAGACATAACCGTCATGGCTGATAATGAAACCGGAACCAAGGCTTTTCTGCTTGAATTCCCTCCTCGGGGTATCGCCAAAAAATCTATCGAAAAAATCGTCTCCCCCGAAATAGCGATCAAAGGGTGACCTGAATACACCACCTGTCCGGATTGTTTTCGTGGTGCTGATGTTCACAACAGCAGGTTTTAGTCTCTCGGCAAGCCCAGCGAACGAGGTAGGAGCAGGCGGGCTTTCCGCCGTTGAAACCGCCGAGGCCATCTGTACCTCCGGCCCTATTGGGCCAAAAGAGGAACGCAACACCTCTACGAGAGAGACGACAAAAAAGCCTATTAAAAAGGCCAGTAGAAACATGATGAAAGTTTTTCTTTTTTCCTTTTTCATATAGTCCTCCATATTTTTATCCTCACCGTGTTAAAATTTTCGTGACTATTCAGCCACTAAGACACCAAGATCATATCATTAATATTATTTATGAGGCAAGCATTTTCTCTTGATTTTTCGTTGAACTGTGGTATTAGAGAACAGCAAAATTATGGAAGAGAAGGGTACAGCGATCGTTTTCCCCGGTCAGGGGTCTCAACGGCCCGGTATGGGGAAAGACTTTCACGATAATATTCAAGTCAGCCGGGACACTTACCGGGAGGCTTCCGATGCCCTAAGGTGGAATGTGGCTGCCATGTGTTTTGGAGATGATGAGCGTCTCAATCTCACTGAATATACCCAACCCTGTATCCTCACAACTGAAGTTGCTATGTTTCGTGGTCTGTATGCCCTTTACGGTTTTTCACCGACTCTTTTTGGGGGTCACAGTCTCGGTGAATTTACCGCCCTGGTCTGTGCCGATGTCCTGCCGTTGGCGGAAACCTTAAGGATTGTCCAGATTCGTGGTCGTTTAATGCAGGAGGCAGTACCTGTCGGTCTCGGAGGTATGTCGGCGGTCATTGCGGAGGATCTGGATGTAGATATCGTTCGCCGTACCCTCTTGGATCTCCCGCTTGATGTGGCAAATGTCAATTCTGCCAATCAGGTGGTGATCAGCGGTAAACTTAAAGCCATGCCTGAAGCGGAGGTCCGGCTGCGAGAAACACTGGGCGAAGATCGGCCGTTTCGCTTTGTCCCTCTCAATGTAAGCGCCCCTTTTCACAGCCGTTTTATGAGACCGATTGAGAGGCCCTTTGAGGAGGCCTTCCGGACTTACGGAAGGGGTTTAATTTCCGAAAAGGTGGAGAAGGTAACCTCCAATTATAAGGGGGGATTTCATTCTGCCCATTATGAGGAAATCCTAAGAAGCATGGTGTCTCAATTAAGTAACACCGTTCAATGGAAGGAAAACATGAAGACACTTGCCCGGCATGCAGATACAATCTATGAGGTTGGTCCCGGCCGTCCTCTCCGGGAGTTTTTCCGGACAATCAATGTAACCTGTTCATCAGTGACGGCCCTTTCAGCAGCAGAGCGATTGTTTGAGGAAAATAGGGGATAATATTTAAGTTTTCAGGGGGGGCAGATGGATTTCAATCTTACGGATAGCCAACAGATGTATGTCGAACTGGTAAGTAAGTTTGTCAGGAACGAGATAATCCCTCACGTAATGACCTGGGAAAGGGATCATGTATTTCCCATGGAGACCATCGTCAAGGCGTGGGAGATCGGGATCATGAACCTCTCCATCCCTGAGTCCGTCAAGGGATATGAGGTGGATGTTATCTCCACCGCAATGATTGTCAAGGAATTGTCTTACGGAGATACAGGTATCGCAACATCGGTAATGTGTAACGATCTGGCAAATTCGGTTGTTGCACAACACGGTACGGATGAACAAAAAGAGGCTTTTCTGAAACCTTTTGTGGAGGGTCCCCTTCTTGCCTCTTTCTGTCTGACAGAACCGGGGGCCGGTTCCGATAACTCTGCCATGACGACTTTCATCAGGAAAAGGGACGAGGGGACGTACCTCCTCAACGGCGCAAAATGCTTCATTACCAATGTCTCCTATGCCTCACAATTCACCGTTTTGTGCAAAGTCGGGAAACCTACCGGTAATTTCATGGCCTGTGCAATCGTTCCTGTAAGTCCGACACCCTGCCATAGTTCAACTCCTCCTGTTCTCGAAAGTAAAGAGATCGCTCTTCCCTATGGCGGGAAGATACTCATCGGTAAACCGGAAGATAAGCTGGGTCAGCGTCTATCGAATACTGCCAGCGTGACCTTTGAAGATGTTGTCATCGAGAATGACCAGATAATAGGCGACAGGAGACTGGGGTTCAAGTATATTATAGATGTTCTTGACTATGCCCGGCCAATGGTGGCGGCAATTGGCGCAGGCCTTGCCCGGAGGGCCCTGGACATAACATTGGAATACACAAAAGAGCGTAGACAATTCGGACAGAGGATCTGTGACCTGCCCATAGCACGGGATACTTTAGTTAAGATGTGGAAAAAAGTTGAACTGGCGGATCTGACGTTGATGAGGGCAGCCTGCAAGGTTCAGGAAAATGCCCCGGACAGAGGTATCT
>Ga0210016_1002081_pt1 | contig 18392 bp, 17 predicted proteins | sample CryGeyCG2014_300_FD_185454 | JGI IMG/M metagenome (GOLD analysis project Ga0210016, IMG submission 185454) | Groundwater microbial communities from aquifer - Crystal Geyser CG02_land_8/20/14_3.00 (SPAdes) (version 2) | ecosystem: Environmental > Aquatic > Deep subsurface > Groundwater | place... | reverse complement strand
AAACTTTTTCCTTCAGGAGCAGCAGCCGCAAATTCTACCTTATCAATTAAATTGCCTTTCTGGTCATAAAGAAAAAGCGTCTCAGCGTTATTATTTAAAGAGATTTTGGTAGTTTTATAATCAAGAACAGAATATTGGCCGGGGCCTATCTTATTTTTCAGAAAAAAAGCCTTACCTGAAGCATCTTTAATCTGCCAGCCGCTAAGGTCGACTGCTTCTTGGCTGTTGTTAAATAATTCTATCCACTCACCTTCTGTGTCTTTACCAATAGGATTTGGAAGAAATTCGGAAATAATCATTTATTAGTTATCTTTAAGTGTTTGTAGGCGGCTTCGGTGGTTACTCTTCCTAATGGCGTTCTCTGTAATAAGCCGAGTTTTATCAAATACGGCTCGTAAACTTCTTCGATTACTCCTTTTTCTTCGCTTAAAGCCGCGGTCAGAGTATTAATCCCCACCGGCCGATTATTGAATTTTTTAATAATCACTTCCAAAAGCCGGCGTTCGCAGGGCTCTAATCCCAAACAATCAATTTCTAAAAATTTCAGAGTTTCATTAACCGCATTATTATCAATAATTTCTAAATTATTAACCTCAATAAAATCTCTGACGCGCTTGAGCAGCCGGTTGGCGATCCGGGGAGTAAAACGAGAAACCCTGGCCAAGACCGAGACAGCCCCAGGCTCAATTTTCACTCCCATTAATCTGGCGGAGCGCTGGATGATTGTCTCGATTTCGTTTGTGGTATAATAATCTATTTGGAAAGTCGCTCCAAAGCGAGCACGAAGAGGGTTGGATAATAAATTGGGTCGGGTAGTGGCAGCGATTAAGGTAAAGGCTGGTAGATCTAAAGAAATCATCCTGCTGCCCAATCCCTTGCCAATAACTAAATGTAATTTATGAGAGTCCATTGCCGGATAAAGAACTTCTTCAATTTGCCGATTGAGCCGGTGGCATTCATCAATAAAAAGAACGTCCCGGTCTTCCAGGCTTGAAAGAATAGCGGCTAATTCGCCAACCTTTTGGATGGCTGGTCCTGTGGTAATTTTCAGGTTGGCGCTCATCTCTTTAGCCACCAGAGTAGCCAGGGTGGTTTTACCTAATCCCGTAGGCCCGTAGAATAACAAATGGTCAATTGATTTGTTTCTTTTCTTAGCCGCTCTTAAAATCAGATTAAGATTTTTTTTTATTCTTTCCTGGCCAATATAATCCGACCAGGAGGCTGGCCGTAAAAGTAAGTCAATAAATTTATCCTCGTCAGATGCGGATTTATGCAAAGTCGTTTTTTTGACACTATTGACTTTTTTCATAGAATATGCTATGTTGAAAACATGATTTAGACTGCCTGGGTCTGTGGGCAAATCAAGGAATTTCTTTCAGTTTTCGGAAGGCCTGGCTCTGGCTGGGCCTCTCCTCAGAGAAGTTCTTTTAATCTCTTTCTAATACAAGAGTTTTTATTCTCGTTTTCGAGAAAATGCCCACAGACCCGGGCAGTTTTATTTTTATAATTCTATCGGTCCGGTCGTTCCTTCAATCTCTTCAAAAGTGGTTATGCCGGAAATCACTTTTAAAATTCCGTCCTGCTGCATCGTTGTCATCTGATGCTGAACGCTGAATTCATGAAAAACCGTTTCACTAACCTGTTTTAATATCAATTCTTCTATTTCCGGATTAAGAACCAAAAGCTCGTAGATGGCGATTCTTCCTTTGTAGCCGGTGTCGTTGCAAACCGCGCAACCCTTGGGTTCAAAAAATTTTATATCTTTATACTGTTCTTTTTTTACTCTCGACGGGAGATTGTTTAAAAAAGCGTTAATTTTATCTTTGAGATTGTCGTCGATTTTAGCCGGGACTTTGCACTGGCCGCAAAGCCGCCTTACTAACCGCTGACCGATTATCAGATTTAAAGCTGGGCCGACGCTAACGGCTTTCACTCCCAAATCCAACAACCGTGGGATGGCGCCGCTGGCCGAATTGGCGTGGACCGTTGAAAAAACCAGGTGCCCGGTTAAAGCCGCCTGAATGCCGATTTCAACTGTTTCTTTATCTCTTATTTCGCCGACTAGAATTATGTCCGGGTCCTGGCGCATCAAAGAGCGCAGGCCATTGGCAAAGGTGTAACCAGCTTCTTCATCCACCTGGGTCTGCTGAATACCCTCAAGATGATATTCTATCGGGTCCTCAATGGTGATTATTTTAATTTCCGGGTTCTTTTTGTGCTTTAAAAACGCGTAAAGCGTGGTGGTTTTACCGGAGCCGGTCGGGCCGGTATTTAAAATCATTCCGTTCGGTCTTTTAAGTTCTTTTTTTATTATTTCCAAATCATCGTCCCGAAGGCCCAAGTCGGACAAAGAAAGGTTAATGGCATCCGGATCAAGAATTCTCATCACTACCACTTCGCCGAATTCCGAAGGAGCGATCGCCACCCTCACCTCAACTTCTTTACTGGGCAAATTAATGGTAAATCGGCCGTCTTGGGGCTCGTCATGAATGTTGATTTTAAGTGCCGAAAGCAACTTTATTTGGGAAACCAAATGTTCATAGACGTCTTTTTTAAGTTCTGCGAAAACATCATGGAGTAACCCGTCAATTCTTAATCTTAGTTTTACAAAATGTTCGGTGGGCTCAAAATGAATGTCTGAAGCCCGGTTAGCCAGAGCGCCGGCTAAAATTATTTCTAAAATCTCGCCGGCATAACTGATTTCGGTATTAAGCTTCTGAATTGAACTTTTGATGCTTTCTAGAGAGATGAGGGCCTTTCTCAGACCTGTTAGTTTTTCCTCTTCAATTTTAATTCGACCGGTAATCTCTTCGGGTTTTTCCGAAACAAATTTATAAAAGCTCCAAATATGCTGAAGTCCGCTTAAAGAAACAACAAAAATAGAAAGTTCGTAGCCCTGTGATTTTAATTTTTCAATAACTTCTTTTGCTCCGGATTCACTGGGGTCAAAAATTGCTAAAGCCACTTTCTTTTCTTTGATTTCAAAGGCGGCGACTTTGGCTTTTTGAGCAACTTCTTGGGGGATTAAAGCCAAGGCCTCGATGTTTATTGGCGCAGTGATTAAGCTGGCGTAGGGATAACCGCTTTTAGCCGCTCTCCTTTGGCTATCGCGTTCTTCGGCCTCTCGCCGCATCTGAGATAATTTTTCTTTAATTTTAGTTAAAGGATTTTTTGGGGACTGCATTAATGTTAAATATAAGATATAAAAGATAAAAAATCAAAGCCCCGTCACCTTAGAAGCACTTCGTTTTTCACAACGCCTTTAGCAAAACCATATTCTTATTGAAAAGATTTAACTTGGGAATGATGGCCGCTTGATAAGAAAAACGACTGGGCGTTGCTGTGCTTCTAAGGTGCGGGGCAAAGCCGCAATAAAAAATTCTTGGAAAAAAAGCCCCAACATGAAGTAAATGTTGGGGGGGGCGGAAGGAGGTTTTAACAAAGGGAAGTGTCCCGAGGAGGGGAAGGACCCTTTTTTTATTTATACTCTTTCCGCCTTTTTATCAAAAGGCACAGCAGCGAAGATTTAAGGAACCAAAGAGGGTCCAAGTGGAAAAAAGTGGAATTTGGGGACATCTCAATGTTCCGGGTTTTTCGCTACTGTGCCGGATTTTCAATTTTCAAAAGCCGTCAGCTTACTAAAAATAATTATAGGGCTTTTCAAAAGTTTTGCAAGAGGCAGGCCTTGACAGAATTCCAAAAATGTGTATTATTAGAAGTAGAAAATTGTCAAAATCATAAGGAAGGAGATGATCAATGAACGGAAAATAAAAAGGAGGTGATTAGAATGAAAAAGATAGTTTTCAGTTTTTTGTTTTTGGTTTTGGGTTTATTTATTGGTTGCGCCCATATGGACCCAGCTGGTCCCCAAAACGAGCGCGAAGCGTTTCCGCTTCGCAATCAGGATCCAAGGTGGGGCATCATCGTCAACGAGGGAACTACCCATCTAAATATTTATATTTACGATGAAGCAAACCGCCTTGTTGAGCAAGTATACCTGGCTGGCGTTAATCGTAGCTTGACGATTAACAACCAGTACATCCCGAAATACTGGATTCGGCAATTGGAATATGGTAGTTATCGGGTAGAAATTTACCCGTTTTACTACCAAACCAATATTACTAATTTCATCGTTGGCGCACCAATCCGGTATCGAGTTGATTTACCGAAACAAGAGACTTGGATTTCTGTTGGTAGAAGCCCTAGTGCTTACTATGATTGGGGATACTATGGTATTGGTGGCACCTATCGCCATTGGGGATGGATATTGAGGTTGAATGGCGGAAGTGTTCCTGATACTGCTGGAGGGCCTGGAATTCCGGGGGTTAATATTAACCTCCAAGGAAATTTCAGATGAGGAGGTGATTAGGATGATGACGTTTTACGCTGCGATTGTGGTTGTTGTCGTGTATTTGTGTAGTGGCTGTGTCGGCATTCGACACCAAACCGGAGCCCAGAAAACAGCCCAAGAACCGCTCCACGCCGAATCCGGAATTGGAATTACCATCTGGAAGATTCCTATTATTGGATTCGGTGGTTGGGGATCAAATATTGATGGTGGAGTATCTTCGGTAATCGTCCATAAATACGATTACCAAGTACGGCCGCCAGCCTTGGCTCCCGGCACACCACCGACTCCGCCATGGATGCCGTCGGCTGTAGACTATAAAACAGTCTATGAATCAAGTTGGGATGACCCCACGCTGGTTATTTTCAAAAACGATTCGTACCGAAAGGTACGAGTCGAAATCGACGGCCACCAACCGATCGTCTTGGCGCCTTATGGCGCCACTACTGACCTACATCTCGGAATGGGCGAGCATCGGGTAAGGATAACAATTGAAAAACCGACTGCGGCCCATGGTACTTGGGAACTGGTACGGTTTTTCCCAATTTCTATCCGGCCCGAAGGCCGAAGCCAAATCTTCTACCTTTATGATTATTAGCATTTTAAAATCAGGCCTTACGGATTCGCGAAAGTGAATTCGTAGGGCTTTTTTATTTACTCGCTCCACTCGCCTTAATATTTGATTTTTAATATTTGATACTTTATATTATTGCTATATGTCTGGTCATAGTCATTTCGCAACGATAAAACATAAAAAAGGATTTGCTGACCAAAAACGCGGTCAGTTGTTTTCAAAGTTGTTAAATGCGGTTTCCATTGCCGCTCGAGTTGAGCCCAATCCTCAATTTAATCCCCGGCTCAAAGCCGCTATTGAAAAAGCTCGAGAAAGTCAGATACCTCAAGACAAAATTGAATCTGCCATCAAACGCGCTTCTGAAAATAAAAATTTAGAAGAACTTATTATCGAGGCCTATGGTCCGGAAGGAGTAGCAATCTTAATTGAAGCCATTACCGACAATAAAAATCGGACCATAGCTGAGGTGAAAAAAATTCTCAATGAGAATAATGCCAAAATCGCTGAGCCAAAGAGTGTCTTGTGGGCTTTTGAACAAATCAAAACTACTGAGGGCTTGGGTTGGCAAGAAAAATTCAAACAAGAGGTTTCCGCTGAAAGCCGAGAAAAACTTCAAAAACTTATTGATGAATTATTGGAACAAAATGAAGTCCAAAACGTGTATATTAACTCTTAATTTATGAAAATTTTAGGTATTGACCCAGGCTCTACCCGTGTGGGCTACGGTTTAATTAGAAAAGAAAAAAATGAATTAAGACTAATTAAAGCCGGGCTATTAAAAATTCAATCTAAAGATAAAAATCAAAGATTGGTGGAATTGGAAAAATCTTTTTCACAATTACTTAAAAAAGAAGGGCCGGAATTGGCGGTTTTGGAAAAACTTTATTTTATGAGAAACCTGAAAACCGCCTTAGAAGTAGCCCAAAGCCGGGGGGTCTTGACATTATTAATAACCAAACACAAAATACCTTTATTGGAATATACGCCTTTAGAAATTAAACAGAATATTACCGGTTACGGCCTGGCCGATAAACAAATGGTGGCTAAAATGGTTGCTAAAATTTTAAAAATAAAGAAAATTAGTAAATATGACGATGTCACTGATGCTTTAGCAGCAGCGATCTTGGGAAGTATAAGAATAAATAAACCCTTCGGGGATTTGCCTTCGGCAAAAACAAAATTCTAAAAAAAGGTCGTTTGTTGATTTAAATAAATTACAATGGTTACCAAATTAAACACATTAAATCCATTGAAGTTGCAGGATTTAGGCGAAGACATAGATGTGGGCGAGAAAAAATTAGACGAGGAATCTGATGAGGAATCCGACAAGGAATCAGAGGAAGAAGAGGACGAAGAGGGAGAGGATGAACTTGAATAAGAAAAGTTTTGCTTTAAAAATTATAGGGCTATTTCTATTGGCCGTCTTGGGGCTGGCTTTTTGGGCATTGCTTATAATTACTAAAATGGCTAAAGAACTGCCCAGCCCGGAGCAGTTTATTAACCGACAAATCAGTCAGTCCACTAAAATTTATGACCGAACCGCTGAAATTTTGCTTTATGAAATTCACGGCGAGGAAAAAAGAACAATTGTTTCTTTTGAGGAAATTCCTGATTATGCCAAAAAGGCGACCATTGCCATTGAAGACCAGAATTTTTACCGGCATCCGGCTTTTGACTGGCGAGCCATTATCCGGGCATTTATAACAGACATTATTAGAGGACGATTTGTCCAAGGCGGTTCCACTATCACCCAACAGTTAGCCAAAAACGCTTTTTTAACTTCTGAGCGGACCTTCACCAGAAAAATTAAAGAGCTTATTTTGGCTTACTGGATAGAGCAGCGCTACTCTAAAGATGAAATTCTAAATCTTTATCTTAACCAGATTCCTTATGGCGCCAATGCCTACGGAATTGAGGCAGCCGCTCAAACCTACTTTTCCAAACCAGCTAAGGATTTAATGCTGGCTGAAGCCGCCGCTTTGGCAGCCCTACCCAAAGCTCCCTCCTATTACTCTCCCTGGGGCCCGCATAAGGAAGAATTAGAACAGCGGAAAAATTATACCATAGAACAAATGTTCAACTTGGGCTTTATTGATGAGGAAGAAAAACAGCGGGCTCAAAATTCTAAATTGAAATTTGCCAGTCAGAGCATTGGCTCAATTAGGGCCCCTCATTTTGTCATGCTCGTCCGCGATTATTTAGTTGCTAAATACGACGAGGAGGTGGTGGAAAAAGGAGGATTAAAAGTTATCACTACGCTTGATTGGCCGCTTCAGGAATTAGCCGAAATAGTCATTAAAGAAGGGGCGGAAAGAAACACCCAATTATATCAGGGCAAAAATGCCGCTCTGGTAGCTCAGGATCCAAAGACCGGACAAGTTTTAGCCCTGGTTGGTTCAAAAGATTATTTCGATGTAGAAAACGAGGGTAATTTTAATGTGGCTTACCAGGGACTGCGGCAGCCAGGCTCAGCCCTAAAGCCCTTTGTCTATATTACTGCTTTTCAAAAGGGTTATTCTCCAGAGACTGTAGTCTTTGATTTACCCACTGAGTTTTCTTCTTACAGCAACATCTGCCCATTAACCAATATTAATTTCTCCGATGATAATCCGCTTTGTTTCCATCCCCAAAATTTTGATGGAATTTTCCGGGGACCGGTTAATTTCCGCACTGCCTTAGCCCAATCAATTAATGTTCCCTCAGTAAAAGTACTTTACCTCGCCGGCCTGAAAGATACCATTAAAACTACTCAGGACTTTGGCCTCACCACTTTAACCGACCCCAGCCGCTACGGACTCTCTTTGGTTTTAGGAGGTGGAGAAGTGAAATTAATAGAAATGGTCAGCGCTTATTCGGTTTTTTCCCAGGAAGGAATTAAACATAAACAGTCTTTTATTTTAGAAATAAGAGATTCCCAGGGAAGAATTTTGGAAAAATATCTCGACCAAGCCACTCGGATAGTTGAGTCTCAATATACTCAAATCATCAATAATATTCTCTCAGATATCGAAGCTCGTTCTGGTCTTTTTCAAAATAGCCTTAACCTGACTGTTTTTCCTGATAGAGAGGTGGCTTTAAAAACAGGGACCACTAATGATTACAAAGATGCCTGGGCCATTGGTTATACCCCGTCTTTGGTAGTCGGGGTTTGGGCTGGCAATAACGATAGTCGGCCAATGCAAAAACAAGCCGGCAGTATTTTAGCCGCCGTGCCCATCTGGCACGCCTTTATGAGTAAGGCCTTGGAAAATCAGCCAGTTGAATTCTTTAATAAACCCGAAGTTATGTCTCAAACCAAACCGGTTTTATGGGGAGAATATATTTCAAACGGCGAAGTCCACGACATTCTTTATTATGTGGACAAAAATAATCCTCTGGGTCCTCAACCTCTTAACCCTGAATCAGATTCTCAATTTTGGAATTGGGAGCTGCCAGTAAGAGTAAATCAACTTGATTTTATCGGCATCAAAATGTAAAAATAAGAGATATCGCCTGGTGATTTAATAAGAACCGGCTTGTTGTCGCCATTTAATCCCAAAAATATATTTTCCGAATCTAAAACTTTCACTCCATCAAGGAGGAAGCGCCAATTAAAAACAATCTCCAGAGGCGTTCCCTTAATTTTGGCCGGTATTAAATACTGGTTTTCTCCTAAAATTTGATTGAAGGAGAATACTTCGATATTTTTTGCGCTTTCCTTAACTGAAATTTTTACTTCATTAAGCCTATCAGTAAAGGAACTTGTTAATTTTATAGCGTTAATTAATTGTTCTTTGTTTAAAACAATTTCAGTTTCAGATGACTGCGGAATAATAGTTTGATATTCAGGGAAGTCTCCACTTATGAGCCTGGAGATAATCTCCGAATTTTCAGTCTTAAAAAGAACTTGGTTGGGTTCAAAATAAACACTTATTTGGTCGTCTTCTTCTTTGAAGATTCTATTAACTTCTTGTATTGTTTTCAGTGGAATAATTACTTTAAATCCCTGCTCGATATTAGATTTGAATTGAGTATTTATAATATTTTTTTCCGCCAACCTAAAACTGTCGGTGGCTGCTAACTTTAGAGAATTCACTTGAAAATCAAAGAGAATGCCGCTTAACTCAGGTTTGACTTCAGAAATCTGAGCAGCGCTAATCACTGAAGAAAGCGTTTTTTTAAGGACTGCTGTGGGAAATTCCAAAAAGGCTTGACTATTAATTTGAGGGATAATAGGAAATTCTTCTTTTGTATTTCCATGGATTTTAGCTTGGTAATTGTCGGTTTTTATTATTAAATAGTTATCTTTGCTATCTAAATTAATTCTTTCAGTTTGAAGATTGGTGATTATAGAATTAAAAATATTAAAGGGAATTATCAAACTACCACCTTCAATAACTTTTCCTGGAATGTAGCAAGTAATAGCTATTTCTAAATTAGTCATTGATAATTTTATTTTATTATCAATGGTTTCTATTAAAAAACTCTTAAGAATTGGAAGAGTTATAGAACTACTCTCGCTTCCTATTTTACTGATTATTTCAAGTCCGGATTTTAAATGGTTTTTTAAAATTATTATTTTCATAAATAGTTTTAATTATTACTACTAAAAGATAATTAATTATTAGTAGTAGTAATAGTGGGTGTTAATTTGTTAATTTATTTTTAAAAACAGTATTAAATCTTAATTTTTTATTCATTATTAAATTAATATTACCTTAATTAACTGTGGGAAAATAGAGGGTTGATATTAGGCTTTATGAATCACTTCTTTAATTAAAATAATTTTTTGGTTTAAACTTTGATTTTTGTTAATTTCTTGAGATATTTTTTCATAAGAATAAATAGCAGTGGTGTGGTCTCTTTTTCCTAATTTTTCTCCAATATCAGGATAAGACATATCTAATAAATCTCTTAAAAGAAAAGCGGTAATTTGGCGCGGCTCCACTACACTTTTCTTCCTGGAACGACTAAATAAGTCGTGAGTAGTAATCTCATAAAAATCAGCTACCGTTCTAATTATCTGGCCGCTGGTAATGTTTTTAGAGGATTGCTGAATTATATTATCTATAATTCCCTCCACAATTTTAGTGGTCAATTCGATATTTTTTACTTCTTGGTAAAAAATAATTTTATTTAAGATTCCCTCAATTTCTCTGATGTTTCTCTGGATTTTATTAGCAACTAATCCACAGATTTCCTCGGTGAGGCTAGCGTTTTTTTCTTGAAGTTTAGTTTTAATAATTGCCAATCTCATTTCATAGTCCGGATAAGTAATATCGGCAATCATTCCGCCTTCAAAGCGCGAACGCAATCTTTGTTCTAATGTGGGAATAGCCGCCGGCGGTCGGTCAGAGGAAATAATAATTTGTTTATTGTTTTCGTATAAAACATTAAAAGTATGGAAAAACTCTTCTTCACTCCTTTCCTTGCCGCCGACAAACTGTATATCATCAATAATCAGAACATCAACATTTCGATATTTAGCTTTAGTATCCTCCATTCTCTTATTGCGAATTGCCCAAACAACGTCATTAACGAATTTTTCTGAGGTCACATATTTCACTTTGATTTTGTTTTTGTAGAGATTCTTAATCTCGTTGCCGGCCGCTTGGATGAGATGGGTTTTACCCAGGCCGGTACCGCCGTAGATAAAAAGAGGATTATATTTTTTGCCGACATCTTTGATAATTGCTGAAGCAGCAGCGTAAGCCAATTCATTAGAAGAGCCGACCACAAAAGAACTGAAAGTATAACGGGGATGAAGGTTGGTTTCTGGGTCTATTTTAAACTCCGGTAAACTCGTTTGCCGACTGGAAATTGTTTTAGTTTCCAGTTTAATCTCCGGTAATCGCCTTTCATCAATCAAAACCTCGTACTCAACTTTTTTAATCGTTTCGTCCAGGGAGCGGAGAGTTTCTAAAATCATTTTGTGGTATTTGTTCTCAACCCATTCTTTGGCAAAATTATTAACCAAACCAACCGTCACCCGGCCGTCTTCTTCCTTTTTAACAAGTCGGCTATTTTTCAGCCAAGTGAGAAAATTTGGCCGGGAAATTTGAAGCTCTAATTCTGCTAAAACTGATTGCCAAAGTTGATTAATCTCCATAATTATAAAAAATCCTAAATTCTAAATCCTAAACTTTATTTTATTATTACCTTATTTAAAAGCAAGTCAAATGGCTAAAATTTATTAAACTGTTGATTTTTTGGGGATAACTTATATAATTAAGACATGCCAAAAAGAACTTTTCAGCCTAAAAAAAGAAAAAGAGCCAGAACCCATGGATTTTTGAAGAGATCAAGAAAAGCCGGCGGAAAGAATGTTTTAAAAAGAAGGCGAAGAAAAAGAAGAAAAAATATAACTGTGTAGCGAAGTATGTTGGCAAAAAAATTCCGGCTTCAAGTTGGAAAATGGGTTAAAGACAAAACCAAAAAGGCGGTTGCCAAAAAAAGCAGTTTTTTTATTTTAAAAACCAGTCTGAATAATTTAATTTTCAGTCGATTTGGAGTGGTTGTCGGCTCGAAAGTCGCCAAAAGCGCTGTAAAACGCAATCAGTTAAAAAGAACAGTTTTTGACTTCATCAGACTTAAAAAACTTTACGAGATTCCCGGCAAAGACTTTCTAATAATTGTTTTACCGCCAATAACTAAATTGACGAAAACAGAAATTAAGAAAGAATTAAAGACGGTTTTGTATTATGAGTAATTTATTTCACGAAATTTTATATCGGCCCCTGTTTAACGCTTTAATATTTCTCTATCAATATTTTTCTTTTCACGATTTGGGGATTGCTATTATCCTTTTAACCATTGTTCTTCGGCTGATTTTATTTCCCTTGTTTTATAAAGGTGCCAAGGACCAGGCGATTCTTCAACGCTTAGCCCCCAAGATAAAAGAGATTCAGACTAACCACAAAAATGACCGGGAAAAACAAAGTAAGGCTTTGTTGGACCTTTATCGTCAGCACAAGGTTAATCCCTTTTCAGGGTTTTTATTGCTTCTCGTCCAGCTTCCGATTCTTATCGCTCTTTACCGGGTTTTCTTAAACGGATTTTCGGTTGAGACCCTAAGTAATTTATATTCTTTTATCTCCTCCCCCAATTCTTTAAATTATTTATTCTTGGGGCTCATTGATTTAAACAAAAGAAATATTTTTATTGTTGCCGCTGCCGCTGTTGTTCAATATTTTCAAGGAAAACTGTCAGCAATAAAATTAAACAAACCCTTTAAAGATTTAACTGCCGCTGAAAGAATGAGTAGACAGATGATTTATCTAGGACCGATTTTAACAATTCTCTTTTTGTATTTTTTTAATCTTCCCTCAGCAATCGGTCTTTACTGGTTGACAACCTCGGCTTTTTCGGTTATTCAACAAATGATAATCAATAAACAAATCGCCAAACAGACGCTATGAATCAACTTCAAGACAATCTAAAAAAACTGATTGAATTAATGAGCTTTAGTGATTTTTCGGTTAATTACGAAGCCGAAAGTAATCGCTTTTCGATTTTTATCAACGAAGGAGATATTTTTAAAAAATTTCTTCCGAGCTTTGTCACCAATTTAGACCACTTGGTTAAGTTAATGGCTAATAAAATCGGAGAGACAGGAATAGTTTTTATTGATGTCAATAATTATCGCCGGGAGCGGGAGAATTTAATTTTAGAACTGGCTCGGGCCGCCAGCCGAAAAGCAGCCACCACCAGAGAAGAAGTGGCTTTGCCGGCGATGAATGCCTATGAACGCCGCTTAATCCACTTAGAATTGTCTTCGCATCCTGATGTTAAGACCGAAAGCATTGGCGAGGCTAGGGGCCGTTACATTGTGGTAAAACCGATATAAACCAAAATCTAATTGTTGTTAACTCTGTTTACTAAACTTTTAAATCCAAGTTTTTCAAAGTAAGAAGTCAAAATTTCTTTTGGTAGCCCTTCGTATTTTAGTTCCGAAAGGTCTTTAATTACCAGAGGAGCATCGCATTTAAGCTGGGCTAATTTTTTTGAAAGCAGGGCCTGTTCTTTAAATTTAATAATTTTGGGATAAATTTTCTCCAGCTGGCCGTTTTCCAAAAAATTTTCCAAACTTTTATATTCTTTAATTAAAGGAATGGCGGTTTTCGGTCCAATGCCGGGCACGCCCGGAATGTTATCCGAGGGGTCGCCGACCAAACCTTTGAAATCCGAAATTTGATTAGGAGTTAATCCTTGATAACGCTGCTTTACCGCCTCCTCATTGTAAATTATCGTGTCGCTGATGCCCTTTTTAAAGGTTTCCGAGACGATCTTGTCGTCTTTTACTAATTGAAGCGAATCCAAATCGCCGGTTAAAATCACAATTTTTAAATCCGGTATTTTTTTAAAATTTTCAACCGCTGTTCCAATTAAATCATCGGCCTCAAGCCCCGGCACTTCAAAGGTTTTTATCTTAAAGGCCTCAAACAACTTGTGGGCTTCAATAATCTGGGAAACTAATTCGTCCGGCGCTTTGGGTCGCTGGATTTTGTATTCATAAAAAATCTCTTTTCGGAAAGTCGGTTCTGGCCGGTCAAAAAGAGCAGTGATAAAAGCTGGATTTTGTTCGCGCAAAATCTTAATAAGAATACTCGCCAAACCATAAAGACTACCAGTCGGTTGATTATTCGGTCCGGTTAAAGGCGGTAAAGCGTGAAAACAGCGGTGAATTAAAGAATTAGCGTCAATAATTAATAGAGTTTTCATAACTTTTAATTATAATTGAATTTTATAGATTGACAAATTCTTACGGCAGCGCTATTTTAAAGTTAAGATGAATGAATTTTTTAATAGTTCACTGGGAATAAAATTAAATATTAATCAAGTGGTTCAGGAAATTGTCCGGTTTATGACCAAAGACAAAAATCGGCATTATAAGATTGTCATCGGCAGTGATTCTGAGGGACATGCCGAAAAGATGATAGATTTTGTTACGGCAATTGTGGTTCATCGGGTGGGCAACGGCGGCCGTTATTTCTGGCGGAGAGTAGAGTTGCCGAAATTTTACACTTTAAGAGACCGGATTATTCAAGAAGTTTTACTTTCTCTGGAAGTAGCCAAAAAAACTTTAATCATGTTAAAACAACACCCTCAATTTTCCGGCCTTGGCGGACCAGCCTTTAGCTGGGATTTTGAAATCCACGTTGATATTGGCGAAAATGGCCAGACTAAATCAATGATGCAGGAAGTTATCGGGATGATTCGGGCTTATAATTTTGAAGCCCGGACCAAGCCGGAAAGTTATGCAGCCAGTAAAGTAGCGGACAGACACGTTTAGCTGGCGCCATCGTCTAATGGCCAGGACAACTTTCTTTCAAGAAGTAAATCGGGGTTCGATTCCCCGCGGCGCCGCAAACAAAAATAGAAAGAAGAAACAAATAAGGGCAGTCTTTAAGGACTGCCCTTATGTAGTTTCGCAGATGGAAAATGGTTTTAACTTTTTCCATTTTCAAGAATAAAAGGCTGAAACTTCCGGGTTACCTGAATGGTCATTATATCGTCTCGGTGATTTTTAATAAACGCTGTGAGACGGTTGGTAAGCGAGGGAAATGTCAGATTAACGGTATAATTAATTAAACCAATAATTTCTTTTTCTGGCTTCCCTCTAATTCTGAAGAGGGCGACTAATGGATGACGTTCTTGCAGGTCAGCCATTTGCAGAGAATTCTCGTCCCTAAGGACCGTTTCAATGCCGTGTTTACAAAAATCAACAGAAACTTCTAAAATGGTGAAGAATTCATCCCTCTCGTTACCTCCTAATAATAGACCTTCTTTATTAAGAAATGTTGTAATTTCCTCTTTTTGTAGACGAATTTCAGCTAAATCAAATTTCAGCCAGCCGCGGAGGATTTCATATTGAAAACTCTTCTCAATAGAGTCCCGCCGTCTCCGGATAAGATACTCCGTGCATTTTTCGTCTCTAACACAGAAATATTCCTCTTTGACCGGCTCAGAATACGGCTTGTCGCTGACAGGAGTAGAATTAAGCCACCCGTCTTGGCTAAGGAAGAATATTTTGAGTGAATGGCCGAGATGACTACTTTTAAAATCAGCAAAGTCATCCCTTGACTCCTCACATATCTTCCCGTCGCGCACAGAATACTCCGACGCCTGATTGCTAGGAATAAACGGAATAGCCTCCCTACAGTCAATACATCCCAAAAATTTCTTTTTCGGTTCCATATAACTCCTCCTTTCTAATAAAAATTTTTAAACAGCAGATTTTTATTCTGTCACAATTTAGTCAAAAAAGCAATAGTAAGGTTTTTAATATGAAGAGCGATATAATATATAATAAAAACAAAATGTTTTTACCTATTTTTTCAGCGATTTTGGGGATTTTGGCGTTTTTCCCTTTCAATTTTTCCTATATTTTTGGGTTCGTTTTTTTGGCGCCGCTTTTTATTTTTATTTTTCAAGAAAAAAAATTCTGGCGGCTGATTTTAGGCATTTTTATTTTCAAAATTATTTTGTCAACGGTCACGCTTTATTTCGCCTTTGAGCCCTATGGCTTTCTTTTGTCTATTTTTGTCTTTCTGGGCTTGCCGGTTTCTGTCTTCGCCATTAGAAACGGATTAGCATCCTTAAATAATAATCCGCGTTTATCCGCTTCTATTAAAAATATAATCCGCGTTTATCCGCTTCTATTTTTACTGCCCTTTCTTTGGATTTTTTTTGAAAATCTCCAAGCCGGCTATTCCTTTCTGCCGGTTTATCTCGGAACTGTTGGCAATATCTTCGGCAATTCGCCGTTTTTGGGATTGGCTGCTGTTGCCGGCTTAAATACATTAAGTTTTTTTGCGGTTTTAATAAATATTTTAATCGCCCTTGCGATATTTAATTTTAAAAAATTATCTTATAAATCCAATTTCGCTGTCATTGTCATAGTCATTATCATTGTCGCGGCCGGCTGGCAAATTTCTCAAATCAAACTTCAACAAAATTCTAATTTTTATGGCAACCGACCCAACGCCCTTAAAGTCGGCCTTATTTCTAACAACGAGAAATTTGACGAAGAATTTTTAATTTTTAAAAGCGACATTTTCACTGATGAAGAGAAAGAATTGGCAAGTTTAATGATTGATGAAAAATTAAATCTTTTAAGGGCTGATTTGAGAGATAAAAAATTAGACCTTTTGATTTTACCCGAAGATATGATTGATATTGAAGTTTGGAATGACGCTGATAAAGAAGCTCAAGAAAAATTCGGCATTTCCAATGCCGGGATTTTGATAAAGGCCTATCGAAATTTAGCTAAAGAATTAAATACTTATTTGGTAGCCACTCTTACCACTATCCAAGACAATAAAAGATACAATAGCACGCTTTTGTTTAATAGCGAGGGAGAACTGGTTGATATTTATAGCAAGTCACACCTTACTATTGGCGGCGAATATTGGCCTTTTGATAATTGGCGGCCTTTTTATTATGACTGGCTAAAAAAAATAATGCCAAAACTTGACACTGAAAACGCCATTTTCAACCCGGCCTATCAGTATACCCCTGGAAACAAAAAATTGCTTAAAAACGAAAATTTGTCTTTTGCTTCTTTAATCTGCATTGAAGTTCATTATCCCTATGAGGTGAAAGCTTTCAAAAATTTAGGCGCTCAATTTATTTCTCATACTTCCAGCAACCGCTGGATTGCTATAGGCCTAAAAAATTACCTTTACCTGACTGACAATCTCAGAAAAATTGAGGCGGTCTGGCTGAGAATTCCGATTTTAATCAACGGCCGTTATGAAAAGGCCGGCATTATAACACCGGCCGGCAAAATTAACGTGATTGACTTTGAAAGCCCGTCAAAAAATTACGGACTATTTACAGGAGAAATTAAATACTAACTAGAAATAGTTTTTTGAAACTGACGAATAATTTCTTCTTCAGGAAGTTTTATTTGAGATAAGATTTTTTCTTTGGGCTGGGATTCCAAATAATGCTCGGCAAAGGTGGTGATTTGAAATTGAATTAGTGAGGGCCGAAAAATAGAATTTACTTTGATATTTGATTGGCTGAACGGTGGTATGTTGGGGCTTTGGCTAGCAGCAAAAAGTTGACTTAGGGGATAATTTTTTAAGATTACTGTCGGAACTTTTAGAGAAGCATTTTGGATTTCCTGTATTGATAAATCACCTAAACTTGCTAAGGTAAAGCCGAAATTTTGGTCTAAAAAACTGAAGTAAGGCGGCTGAAAAGCCAAAGTTTTAAAGCCGACAGATTCTAAGGTCAAAATAATGGTCTTTTGGATTAGCGTCATATAATCATTGCTTTGAATGGTTACTAAAGTTCCGGGAGCCACTACCGTTTTCAACATCAAATAAAATTCTTTAGAATAAAGCCGGGCTAAGCTGTCATCAGTCGGGTCAGGAAAGTCAATAAAAATCAAATCGTAGACATTGGAATTCTGCCGCCTTTTCTGCTGCTCAAGAAATTTGAAGGCATCGTCAATTATTACTTTAACCCGCGGGTCATCAAAGGCCCTTTCATTTAAATTTCTCATAAAGTCTAATTCGCTAGTGGTCTCAACAATCGCCGGATCAATATCAACTAAAGTTACTTGGAGGACATCGTTATATTTCAAAATTTCTCTCAGGGCCAAGCCGTCTCCGCCGCCCAAGACCAGAACATTTTGGCGATTTTTAGCTAAATTCATGGCCGGATGGACCAAAGTTTCGTGATAAAGAATTTCCCACTCGCCTGATTCAAACTGCCTTTGACCATTAATGTATAAGCTGATTTTTCCGTCTTCAGCCTGAACAAAACTAAAGCGCTGGTAAGGAGAATTATAATGATAAAGAATCTCGCGGTCGCCATATTGTTTTTTTTCAAAAAATAATTCCAGCCGATTGCTAATAAAAAATCCTAAGATATTAATAAAGAGAACAAAAACCAATCCATAAAATAAAATTGGCCGAATTCTTTCTTTCTCCGAGCGCAAAATTAAAATCAGCATAAAAGCTGCTATTACATTAACTACGCCCATTAAAAAAGAGGTTTTAATCAGTCCCAAAAAGACAAAAAAAACAATCGGCAATAAAACAGAGGCGATTAAAGAACCGGCATAGTCCCAGAAGAAAACTTTACTTAAGGCATTTTTTAAAGCGGTGTTTTGGGCCGAAATTCTGGAAAAAAGCGGCAGTTCAAAACCGATTAAAACGCCGACGATAAAAATTAAAAAGAAAGCCAGAAAACTAAAAATGAGTTGAGCGCCTGCCAGGCCCATGATAAAACCGGTCACATTATAAAAAGTTAATTTTCTTAACAATTCAAAAACCGCAATATAACTTCCATAAATTAAAACCGCCAAGCTGCCGCCTAAAAAAGCCAAAATTATCTCGATAAAAATCAATTTCTCAACCAGATTTTTTTCAATTTTTGAAGAAAGCCAGGCGCCGACGCCCAAAGCCGCCAGAAAAATTCCAATGGTCAGAGAGAAATAATAAATCGAGGCGCCCAAAAGATTAACCAAGACACTGG
>Ga0210016_1002068_pt1 | contig 18452 bp, 18 predicted proteins | sample CryGeyCG2014_300_FD_185454 | JGI IMG/M metagenome (GOLD analysis project Ga0210016, IMG submission 185454) | Groundwater microbial communities from aquifer - Crystal Geyser CG02_land_8/20/14_3.00 (SPAdes) (version 2) | ecosystem: Environmental > Aquatic > Deep subsurface > Groundwater | place... | reverse complement strand
CTCTTCCGAGGGCGCTTCTTATTTCGCTACTTTACTTCTTCTTGCTCTTCAGCTTCACCGTCTTGGCAGGTTTGGCCTTTGGTTTCGCCTTGGCCTTCACCACCTTCTTGGCAACAACCTTCTTCGCCGCAACTTTCTTCACCGGATACTTCAACGCCACATGCGCCGCGGCGAGACGCGCAATCGGCACGCGGAACGGAGAGCAGGAAACATAGTTGTTCCCGATCAGGTGACACCACTCAATCGAGTCGGGGTCGCCGCCGTGCTCGCCGCAAATGCCTACTTCGAGATTCGGTCGCGTCTTGCGGCCTTCGTCCACGGCCCATTTCATCAACATGCCCACGCCCTCGCGGTCGAGTGTCTGGAACGGATTCTTCGGCAGGATGCCCTGCTCCACGTAGGTGACGAGGAAGTTGCGTTCCGCGTCGTCACGCGAGTAGCCGAAGGTCATCTGAGTCAGATCGTTGGTGCCGAAGGAGAAGAACTGCGCCAGCTTGGCAACTTCCGCGGCAGTGACACAGGCGCGCGGGATCTCGATCATGGTCCCGAACTTGTAGATAAACTTGACTTTCTTTTCTTCCATCACCGTGGCGGCGATCCGTTCGAGGCGCGGCTGGATCCATTCCAATTCCTTGACCGTGCCGGTCAGCGGGATCATCACTTCGGGGTGGACAACGATCTTGCGCAGGGTACAGTCCGCGGCGGCCTCGAAGATGGCGCGCACCTGCATCTCCACGATCTCGGGCATGACAATGCTCAAACGCACGCCGCGCAGTCCCATCATCGGGTTCGATTCGCGCATGGAGCGGATGGCGGCCAGCAGTTTCTCTTTCGCGGGCAGGCCGTCGGCTTGCCCTGAGCCTGTCGAAGGGTCGCCTTTAACGCGCATCGTGACGACTTCCTCGAGTAGTTTTTCCTCGTCGGGCATGAACTCGTGCAGCGGAGGGTCAATCAGGCGGATGATGACGGGGTAGCCGTCCATGGCCTCGAATAGGCCGTCGAAGTCTTTGCGTTGATAAGGGAGCAGTTTATCCAGCGCCTGGGTGCGGCCTGCGCTGGTATCGGACAGGATCATATCCTGGACGATGGGCAAACGCTCGGGCTCAAAGAACATGTGCTCGGTGCGGCACAGACCGATGCCCTTCGCGCCGTACGAACGGGCGCGGCGCGCGTCCTTCGGATAATCCGCATTGGCCCACACTTGCAGTTTGGCAATATCATCCGCCCAGTTGAGCAGGGTCAGCAGGTCGGTTTGTTCTTCGAGGGAGGGCGCGCTGGTGGGAATTTTGCCGAGGTAGACCTCGCCCGTCGCGCCGTCCACCGACATCCACTCGCCTTCGGTGATGGTTTTTTCGCCGATGATCATCAGGCGGCGTTCCATGTCAATTTTCATGGCGGACGCGCCGACCACCGCGGGGATGCCAAACTGGCGCGCCACCACCGCCGCGTGGGAGGTCGCGCCGCCTTCGCTGGTGAGGATACCTTTCGAGGCGATCATGCCATGCACATCGTCGGGCTTGGTGAATGGGCGCACCATGATGACATCCTGCTTGCCTTCCTTCGCCATTTTCTCGGCGGTATCCGCGTCGAAATAGATCTGGCCGACGGCCGCGCCGGGAGAGGCGTTGACGCCCTTTGCCAACACCTCTGACTTTTTGCGGGCCGCGTCGTCGAACTGCGGATGCAGGAGCGTGTCCACATCGTCCGGCGTGACGCGGCGCACCGCGTCGGCCTTCGAGATGAGTCCCTCGTTCGCCATGTCCACCGCGATCTTGACGATGGCCTTGGCGGTACGCTTGCCGTTGCGGGTTTGGAGCATCCACAACTTGCCGCGCTCGATGGTGAACTCCACATCCTGCATGTCTGTGTAATGCTTCTCGAGGCGTGACGTGATCTTCATGAACTGCTCGTAAACCTTGGGCATGTGTGTGCTGAGGTTGGCTATCGGGTCCGCGTTGCGGATACCCGCCACCACGTCCTCGCCCTGCGCGTTGAGCAGGTACTCGCCCATCATGGTCTTCTCGCCCGTGGACGGGTTGCGCGTGAACGCCACGCCGGTGCCGGAGTCGAATCCCATGTTGCCAAAGACCATCGTCACGATATTGACGGCGGTGCCAAGATCATCGGAGATGCCGGTCGCGCGGCGATAATCCACGGCGCGTTTGCCCATCCAGGATTCGAAGACAGCCTGGGTAGCCAGTTCAAGTTGCTTGTACACATCCTGCGGGAAATCCTCGCCAATGTGTTTTTTGTATTCCACCTTGAAAATACCGACCAGGGCTTTCCAATCTTCGGCGGTCATTTCCGTGTCGAGTTGGTAGCCCTTCTTTTTCTTGTGTTCCCCCATGGGATGTTCGAACACCTCGTCATCCAGGCCGAAGACGGTGGCGCCGAACATTTCGATCAGGCGGCGGTACGAGTCCCAGGCAAAGCGGGGATTGTTCGTCAACCGGGAGAGGCCTTCCACCACTTCATCGTTCAAGCCGATGTTCAGGATGGTGTTCATCATGCCCGGCATGGAGAATTTTGCGCCCGAACGGCACGAGACGAGTAACGGATTGGAGGAACTGCCGAACTTTTTGCCCGTCCGTTTCTCCACCTGTTTGAGGGCCGCCAGCGCCTGGCCCCACATCCCGGGCGGGAACTTGCCCGTGCGGCGGAACTCGTTGCAGGCCTGGGTGGTGAGGGTAAAGCCCGGTGGGACCGGCACCCCCGCGCGGGTCATGTCGAAGAGACCGGCGCCCTTGCCTCCCAGCAGGCCGCGCACCCCGTCCCACGATCCGCCGACCGATTTTTCCGCCGCGGCGGCCTCGTCAAAGAAATAAACCCATTTTTTCATTTCTGCCTCCAAGCATTGAGAATTTTCTTCGCAAAAACTCTCTACCGTACATCCCGTCATTGCGAGGGCGCTAGCCCGAAGCAATCTCGCTCACAATATTATGAGATTGCTTCGTCGCAGCGAACGCTCCTCGCAATGACGAAATTTACTCGTGTTTGCACGGTAGAAAATGCAAAAACAACAAATTGGCGTTAGTTTACCACAAGCATTCCCGCCGCGAAACACCCGCTTAAAATGGCACCTTTCCCCCGTCACAAACAGCACGAAGATTTCACGGTTATTCTGTAAGCCAGTTGCAAAGTAAAAACGGGGAATAATAAAGCATAATAGCCGCATGAGGCGCTGGTGCAAATGAAAGTCCTTTCAGTAGACGACGACATTGCCATGACGGAATTAACAGCCATGCTATTACAGACGCATGGCTTCCATGTCCTAACGGCCAATTTCGCCCGCGACGCGATCCAGATCGTGCGCGAGAAACAACCCCACGCGGTCATTCTCGACCTGATGATGCCCGACATGGACGGCCGCCAGGTGTGCAAGAACATCCGCGAGTTCAGCAACGTGCCGATCATCATCCTCTCGGCGCTCAACGACCCGGAGACGGTTGCCAGCGTGCTGGATAGCGGCGCGGACGATTACCTCGTCAAGCCAGTGCCAAGCGACGTGCTGGCCGCGCATCTCAACCGTCTCATCAAGCGGACGGGGAAGTTGAGCATGTCGCCCGAGAAGATCGCCAACTCGTGGATCCCCGCCAGCGCATCCATGCCCACCACACCGCTAGAAACCATGTAACATAATAAGGCCGCCGAAAAGGCGGCCTTTGATTTGTAGTGCGAGATATTATCTCGCCCAACTCTTCAACGCGTCTGCGACAGCCTGCGGGGACTCCATCATCGGCATGTGGCCGGCGCCCGACAACTCCACCAGCCGGGCGCGCGGGACCTGGGCCTGGATCTCGCGGGCGCGCTCGACGGGGATCAACCCGTCCGCATCGCCGTGGACGAGGAGCAGGGGAAACGATGAATCCGCCAGCACCGACAGCGTGTCCGCGCGTTCGGCTATGGCTTTGAGAGAACCGATGTAGCCAGCGGCTTTTTGTTTCCGCATCAGGTCGTGGACAAATTTTTGCACTCGCGCGTCGGGGGAAAGTTTGGGAGTCATCCCTGCGACGGTTTCGCCAATGCCATCTTCTGCAATTTGTTTGGCTTGAGCGAATCGTCCCTCGCGTTTTTCGGGCGTGTCGGCCGCGGTTTGGGAGGCGACCAGCGCCAGCCCGCGCACGCGATTCGGATAAGCCTGCGCGAAAGCCAGCGCGACGTATCCGCCCATGGAATGTCCCGCAAGAAAAGCGGACTCGATTCCGAGGTGATCCAGCAGTGAGGCGAGGTCCGCGGCGAGATCGCCCATCGTCCACACGGGGGCAGGGGAAACGCTTTCGCCAAATCCGCGCAGATCTGGCAGGATCAACTCGAAGGTCGGAGCGAGAAGCGACGTTACTTCGTCCCAGATGGAATGGTCAAGTGGGAATCCATGAATAAGAATGAGCGGCGCGCCCTGTCCGCGACGGTCATAAGCGAGAGAAATATTACCGTTTGAAAATTTCATCATCGTTTCACCTGTTTACCTGTGTACCTGTGTACGTGTGTACCTGTATACTTACTTCCAATTGACCTGCACTTTTAATTTGCTTCCCAGTTTCGAGTAGTAGTGGACGAAGCCGTTGTCGCGGCCAAACTCGTAGACGCGGCGGGTGATGTCCACATCGGACTTGCAGTATTCGGCGACCTTGTCCAACTCGCCCGCGCGGAACCACGCCACGCTCTGCAGGCCGTCGGCGGTCTTGGCCGCGCCGAGGCAGGCTTTGGCCAGCGAGTCGAGGCTGAGACGAAAACCGAGCGTGCGAAAAATATCGGCGAGCATGTCGGTGGTACGCAGGGCGCGGAAGTTTTCGGCGGGCGCGTAGGGACGCAGGACTTCGTAGTCGAAGTTGATGTTGTTGAAACCAATTACGCGGTCTGCGGATTTGAGTTCCGCGATCAACGCGGTGGCATCCTTCTCCCAGTAAACAGCAAAATCGTTGCGGTCGGTTGACCAGGTCACACCGCAGGCGAGTTTCAAATCGGCGATGTGGTTTCTGCCGCCGACATCATCGAAGGTGTTCTGGGTTTCGAGGTCGAAGTAAACGATGTTCATTTTGTTATCTCCAAATCATTGCCCTGAGCGGAGGGTACTCCCGAAGTCGAAGGGCAAGTCCACGGAACAACACTTGCTCACGTGCTACCCGTCCTTCGACTGCGGGACGAAGAACACGTCCCTCCGCTCAGGACGGTGGTTACATCCAACCCGCTGCCCTGAGCGGAGGGTACTCCCGAAGTCGAAGGGCATATAAGCAGAAAACAATTGTTGCTCTGGAAACCCGTCCTTCGACTGCGGGTCTCGATACGCTTCGCTACTCGACCCTCCGCTCAGAACGGTGGTATCTTGGGTTCGTTGTTCGCCTCCAGCCACTTCTTCCCAAACACAATCGCTTCCTCGCGCGTGGACACTTTGCCTGTGGCCTGTCCTTCACGGATGGCTTCGAGCGCTTCGCCCACGCGCGGACCTGGCGCGAGGTTCAGTTCGCGCATCACATCGTTGCCGTCCAGAAGTTTCGGCGGGGAGACAACCTCTTCGGGGCGTTCCCAGTAATTTTCGAGGAAGAGACGGCAGACATCCAGCGCGGCAGCCCAGGTTTCCTGCTTCAGCGCGTTGCCGTGCGTGGCGCGCAAATCTGCCAGCGCCAGCAGGATGAGATCGAGACCCGCTTCGCCGCTGTCTTTGAAGAAGCGATAGATGGCGCGGCGGGAGGGGTCTTTGCCCTCGCCGTCCTTGCGGCTGGTGTGGAAGTGGACGCGCATGTGGTTCTTGATGACCGCCGTCAGGCGCGCGATCTCGTCGTTGCTGAGGGACAGGGCGCGGGCGCGTTCTGCGGCCATCTCCGCGCCGCGCTCGTCGTGTCCCCAAAAACGGATGCGGCCATTCTCGTCTTTCGAGATGGAATGCGGCTTGGCGACATCGTGATAGAGCGCGGTGAAAAAGAGCAGGCCGCGCACGGAACGGTCGGTGTTCAGTTGCCTGGAAAAATGCTCCGCGTATTGCTCGCGATAACGTCCCAGGCGCATCACCAGCAGACCAGTGAACCAGTCGCCTGTGGACTCGGGGTCGTAGCCGGGGGACAGCGCACCGAGAATATCATCAAGTGAAGAAAGGACTTGCAGGGTGTGTTCCCAAACATCGTGGATGTGCGGATCGGGTTGCGTCACGCCCTTCATCGCCGAAAGTTCAGGCAAAACATGCGGCAGGATTCCCAGCATATCCAGCGCACGGATGGAGGCGGAGGCCTGCGTCCCTTCGAGGATGCGGAAGAGTTCGTCGCGCAGGCGCTCGGGCGAGACGCGTTCGATGAGCGGCGCGGCGGACTTCATCGCCTGGCGCGTGGACGGATCAACCTGGAAGCCCAGCGACGCGGCCAGGCGAATCCCCCGAAGAATTCTGATGGGGTCATCGTCCATCGAGGTTTCCGCGCAGGCGCGCAGCTTTTTGGCGCGCAGGTCGGCCGCGCCAGAGAGCGGGTCGAGCAGGGACATCGTCCGCAAATCCACGGCCATCGCGTTGACGGTGAAGTCGCGGGCATCGAGATCTTCTTCCAGGTTCAAACCGCGATACGCGGCAATATCAATTTTTTCGCGCGAGCCGTCCGCGTGGGTGACGATGACGCGGCCGGTGTCGCGCGCGTCGTCGAGGGGAAAGATGTCCGCTTGGAGCGCGTCGGCGACGCGTCGGGCGAGGCGAATGCCGTCGGACGGCGCGACCAGATCGAGGTCCAGGGAGAGGCGTCCGAGCATGGCGTCCCGCACCGCGCCGCCGACGAGGTACAGTTCCACGTCGGGCAACGCCGCGCGGACTTTGTCCAGCAGGGGGGAAAACGTGAAGGGAGTGGTCGGGGGCATGTAATAAATTTCAGGCGATTCTTTCGGACGGCTGGACTGCGCGGCGCGGCGGGCTTGTTCGGGCGTGCCGCCCTGCGCGATGATCTGGCCGCGGACTTTTGCGATCCAACGACCGGCGTAGGAGGAGGAAGAGTCGTCGGGCATACGAGATGCGAGATGCGAGTTAGGAGTTGCGCGTTGCGATTCCGTGTTTACCTGTTTACTTGTGTACCTGTCTACGTGGACGGCTTGTACTTCTCCAAATCCACCACCCCGATGAACGGCAGGTTGCGATAGTACTCGTCGAGGTCGAGGCCGTAGCCAAAGACAAATTTGTTGGGGATGGTGAAGCCGCAATAATGGACGGGGACGATGGCCTCGCGGCGCTCGGCCTTGTCGAGCAGGGCGCAGACTTTGAGACTCTTCGGCTGGCGCGTCTCGAGCAGTTCCAGCACCGAGGCGATGGTGTGGCCGCTGTCTATGATGTCTTCCACGAGCAGGACGTGCTTGTCGTGGATGTTGGTCAGCAAGTCCATCGTCACGCGGACGTTGCCCGTGCTTTCGCGCGCGCCCGTGCCATAGGATGAGATCGCCATAAAATCGAGCATGTGCGGGACGGTGATGTGGCGCATGAGATCAACGAGGAATGGCACGCCGCCGCGCAGGACACAGATGAGCAGGAGCGGACCGTCTATGTCCGCGTAGTCGCGGCTGATCTCCGCGCCGAGTTCACGAACGCGGTTCTGGAGGGTTTCGGGATCAATCAGGGTTTCGGCGAGGAAATCGTTGTAGTTTTGTGGTTTCATTGTTGGACAGTTGTAACGTTACAGATTATTGGCAAGTTCACTGGCGCGAAAAATATCACGTGGTTCCATCACACACAATGCCAGGTAGTCTTTTGTCTTAAGACTACTCAAAACTTAGTATGCCCTGACGTATTTCCTGCCAGACTCGCAAATGTTCTCTTTTGATTCCACTGGCGCGTTGGTATTCAAATTCAAGCCATTTGGTATATTCTTCCACAATGTCTTGCGGATTGTTAATCAACCGCATGTAATATTTCAACGATGGAATAACGCCATTAACAATAACCTGGCAGGAGTGGACTTTTCCGTATTTCTCTATTTCTCGCTTAACCGATTCGTAGTCGTCAAAATTTGGCTCGCTGGTTGTCAAAATGTAATAACGATCAGTTTCGGTGTTTTTGATTTTTCGGTAAGCCCCGCCAACCATATCGGCAGTAATCGGCTTGTTATGTTTGATTTCGACTGATTCAAAACAAGAATGGTCAGCATTGTTCACATCAATATCGCCCATTGATTTTGAACGCGAATCGGGACTGGTGTGAGATTCGAGCGGCACAAGGAATTTGCCTGAATACCTATTAACGTTAGGCATGAGCAAATTGTAGACGGAGTAAATCGCCAAAACCGGGAGGCGGGCAGTTCCAACAACCCCTTTGCCATAATCATAACGGATATGTTGACTTATAGCGTCTATGATCTTTGCGATTGTTATGCCGCCTGCAACTTGTACTTTGGCAAAAAGAGCGCCATCTTTTGTTGTTGCTTCAAACATAAGGCCCATCAACGCAACAAGCATTTTGGGTGCAAGATCGTCATCGGTCTGCGCACGATCTAGTGTGTTCAAAAAAGCCGTCTTCAAAACTTTATTGCGAATTTTGCCGGGGAAGTTGAGATTGAAAGGGCGAGGCTGTTCTAAGGAACGGGTTAACCAGGCGCTTTCAGCCATTGCAAAATGAGGAAACTTGCTTTTCAAAAACGGCGTGACATATTTTGTGTCAAATGTTCTGCCTGAATAGCCGCCTCTCATGCCTTCCTGGTGTTTGCGAATATCTTGTTTTGGCTCGTAAATTTTGTAAACAATTGAAGTCAATGTAACGCCCAAAACGGCTTTTTGAGTTTCAGCATTCTCTACAACGACTTTTAAATCACAAATGTACTCTTCTGGCAAGGCAGACAAAAGAATTCTTAACGATTTGCTCTTTGCATGTTCGTAAGCCGATTCCATAATTTCAATAGGCGTTTGCGACATTGCTTCTCTCCCACAGGGATAATTGGTGTTTGACGCTACTTAAGCGTTTTTGAGCAAATAGGCAATATTCTTCACTTATATCAAAGCCGATATATGCTCTTTCGTTTTGAAAAGCGGCGACTGCTGTTGAACCAGAACCCACAAACGGGTCAAGAACAATATCACCCTTCTGTGTCAATAGTTTTATAAATTCATCCACAATCTTTACTGGATAAATAGCAGGATGGGGACAATTTTTCAGTGATTCGACAGGAGTGGTAATAACATCCTTTTTTAATGGGTTGCCATAGATGCGGATAATAGTAAATCCGTTTTTGTCCAATTGAATTTTTCTTCCGCCTTCTTGTCCGCCAAACGGCTCTGAGTGAATACCCCTAATTTTCATGCGGAAGCCTTGAATTTCGCCATTGCGGACTTCTTCGATAACTTCTTCCAATCCGTTCTTTGCCATTTCCTTCTGCTTTTGGGTAAGCATGGATTGTTCAATAAGCAGAAAATATTTCTTCCCCACGTTTTCGCCTGCTCCATTTCCGTTGCCGTTTCCATTGGTTTTTGGCTCTTCAACAGGTTTAAGAAACTCGTCAAGAAAGTATTTGTAATCTTGGGATTTTACAAAATGAAAAAACGGCTCTGTGCTACTTACCAGTCTGCGCTTAAATTGTCTTGGCGTCGGATTAGATTTTACCCATGTCACGTTATTAACAAGAGTTACGCCGCATTGCTCGGTTGCGGCTATTGCAAATCTATAAGGCATTAATAATAAACTGCTGTCTTCATACTTATCGCCAACATTGAAAACAATACTTCCTGTCGGTTTTATGGCACGGACACATTCGCTAAAAATTTTCATAAGCGCAGAAATATAATCATCCGGCTTTTTTTCGTTGCCAACGCCCCCACCGTCGTACTCTCGTTGTTGGAAATATGGGGGAGATGTAATCACTAAATCAACGCTGTTGGTTGGAATTGACTTCAACAAGTCTGCGCTATCTCCGCAAACAATTTCATTCCAAAACGGCACTTCTACGGGATGAGTGACAGAATAAGCGATCGGGGCCTGGTCTTTTATTTTTCTCATATTCTTGTTTTCTCTAAACCTTGAGTCGGATACACTTGTATTTTACCCTACCTATCAATTATTCAAAGACGGTACCCTAACTACAAACATCTCACTATCTCGGCGCTTCTGGCAGGTTCACTTAAAGCCGTAGATTAGCCCCGCGACGGTGGAAACCGTGTTAATGGCAATGTGCAGGGCTGCCGAACGTCTCCAACTGCTTCGTTGAGCGACGATTCCGCAAATAACCCCAAAGGCGATCAAGGCCAGAAACCGACCCATGGATGCATCTACTAAAGCGTGCTTTAGCGAAAAAAGGACCGCCGTCAGGCCAATGGCGAAGGCCGTGGGAAGAACGCTTATTAGGCGGACTTGAACCAGACCTCGCCACAAGTACTCCTCCGCGACTGGCACGAAAAGACCATTCACTACAACGAGAGACACGGCCTCCAAAATGGGAGCCAAACCGGCAAACCACATGGTCGGGTTTCGATAAGAACTGACAACCATCGTTAACTGGATGTTCTCCCAAAGGAATCGATCCGCAATCGGCAGAGCCACAACGCTCAACATCAGGGCCAAGAACCAAATCGTGAAACTCCAGCTTGTCAGGCCATCTCGCAAAGCCTGCCCAACGCTGGCCAGCTCCTGCCGCCAGTTGGTATGCACAAGAGCTCCCAAGCCGACGGCCAGGAATAAATAGACCAGGAACAACGAGAGCATATCATTGACCGAAAGGGCGCCAAAGATGGGCAACAAAAATAGGACATAGTGTCGGAAGAGATATTCCCCACCAATAACCAGGCCAGCGATAGTCAAAGCCGCGCCCAGTTCAGCGACGCGCTTCTGGAGGGTTTCTGGATCGATCAAGGTTTCGGCGAGGAAGTCGGTATAGTTTGGTAGTTTCATGGTTTAGCTTGGGCAGTCAAAGGGTTGAAGGTATATGTGGAAGGCAATCGGTGTGAATTGGTTATTGTTTTTCCATTACCAGAAGAAATTCCGACTTCATACCATCCGGGTTTTTATTCTTTCGATTTCGGAATAATTGTCGATTCTTGATTTGATCTTCATATACGTGGAGAAAACCAAAACCGCGTTTCCCAAAATATTCCGAAATGATTCGCCATGTTTCAACTTCTAATCCATCCACTTTAGGATTGCCGACAAACACGCAAAGATAACCCTTGGCGGTTAACGAGTGGGCGGCATTTTCTAGCGAGCGAATAATATGATAAAAATATGAATCAAGCATCGCGCTTAAATCATCTCTTGTCAAAGTTTGGCGTAGTAAATCCAAAGTCGGTGTATTTATCTTTTTTTCGGCTTTACGATACGGTATTTCTAATTTGCTGATTTTTTTGATTTCATCTTCAGAATACCCAAGCCAGTATAGTTCAAGTTTTGACGTGCGAATGTATTCTTGCGCCTGCAAGTAAGGAGGGGATGTGATAATTGCCTTTGCTTCAATTCCTGAATCTAGGATAAAGTTCGACGAATCAACGCTTCCATAAAAAATGGTTTTATTGTGTTCGCTTATGTTATGGGCTAATTGTTTGGCGCGCAGATAAATGTCAAACGAAGTCTTGTAAATCAGTTCGTCTAGCATTTCTTTCCAATCCTGTTGTAATAGGCTTTCCATTTCCGCGAGTTTTGTTTTTGATTTAAACAGTTTGGGCGCTTTATGTTCTGCGTAAGAAAACTGTTTGCTGGCTTTTAATAATGCGGCTTGGATAATTTTTAGGTATGAACTATCCTCTTGTTGCTTGACCCATCCCCAATATTTGGAAAGAACAGAAAGTATGTCTTTGTCGTACCAATATTCGAGATTTGACCAATCTGGGGTAAATTCCACTTTGCTTTGGCGCATTTCGTTCAATAATTTTGTAAGAACTTGTTTATCTATGTCTATGTCATGAAACTGAATTTTTAGCGGGACAATCTGATTAATGAGTGGGTTAATATCCATAAGAACGGCGTTTCTCTTATTTAGTATAGCCTCCAATCCCACCGTGCCAGAACCCGCAAATGGATCAATAACCCAATCATTTTCAGATGTATATTCTTTGATACAAAATCTGGGAATCTGGGGAATAAATTTTGCGGGGTAGTAAAAAATTCCGTGTGTTAAATAAGTTGTATCGGTAATTTCGGGAATTAATTCTCGGAAACTAACCAATTCCGGTTCACTACTAGCGGCTGGTAAATTTGCTTTAAATAAACCTGTTTGATAATATGCTGCGGATTCGCCAACGCTTTTGCCTTTTTTAGTAGAAACATTATTGGAGTATGAGCATTTTGTTTCGTAAATAGCGCGTAAGAATAACAAGTCGCGAATATATAACGCCTGCTCGGCAGGGGAGTTAACTGGCAAGGTTTGTTCTGTCCATGCGGGGATTAGCTTCTCAATAGCGGTTTCAATGGATTTTTGCAGCAGGGCATAGGAGCGATAATCTAAATCGATATCCATTTCATTACATTTTTCCGCAAGCAATCGAATATTGGATGTGCCTCGTAACGCCTGGATTTCTATTTCAATACTTGCAATTGCATAAGCTAACCAAAGGTCATCCCATTTTTCAATCTTGTGGATAACGTCTCTCACAGCCTCTGCGTTATGAGACTTTTGAGCAGTGTCCCATTGAAAAATCGCGTCTAGTATGCTGTCAATTCCATAAGACATTTGTAGTTTGATTTCTGGCGTAAGCGCGACACCCTTGTCAATTTTTTGAAATTCTTTTTCCGATCGTTTTGTGTTTTCCTTCAATGACGAATATATTTTTTTGATGGTCGACTCGCGTTGTTGAGAATCTCTCTTATCCCAAATGCCTATCAAATACAAAATATCAGCAGATGGTTTTTTCTGCGTTCTGAGAAACCCCTTGAGCATATCAACAAGCGAACCTTTCGCGGTTGTTCCGCCTGTGTCGTCTCTTGAACGTAATTGAATAATAATCAACTTCTTTTTGTCGGGCGTCGCTCCCATTACATCTATGTCGAGGTTGGGGATATTCTTTGTTTTAAATATTTCCTGAAGCATTGGGATCATTTCTTTTTTTACGCTTTCAGGCGTTGATTTGAAACTTGTATGAGATTCCAATACTTTCCTGAGAACTGCCTCAAGAACTTTACCCTGTCTGGCTCGATATGAACTATGGAACCACTGATGAAATGAGAACATCAGCGAGTAATAATTCGCAACCGAATAGCTATTCAAAGATTTCGCCTGTGACACGCCAGCTACAAATTCTTTGATAACATCCATGTCATCGCGAAGCGTCCTAAAATCATTATTGAAAAGTTTGCAAACGATTTCCTGTGCTAAGCCCAAGGGACTTTCTAAAATCTCCCTCACCAAATCAATAGGCGTAGATGAATCTTCGAGTAATAAGAATGTACGCGGTTGTTCGTTAAATTGCATTATGAGCTCCAAAAAAGGTTTTTTATAGCATCATTGTACAGCAATATTCCCTGATCCATCGTACATCTTGGACAAATTTCTCAGGAACTCACAAACCACAAAACTATCTCGGAACTTCGTGGTGACGCCGACAACGCGCCTCATACATCTCCGACGCGCCGACGATGACAACGGGATCATCATAGCGCGCGGGCTTGCAGTTGACCAGTCCAGGTAAATGGGACATTCACTCACTCGCCAATTTTAGAATGCGTCGTTTTACGTCAGCGGAAATCCACATACCCGCATCGCTGAGTCTCGCCACGAGCGGCCCGACTTTTTCCACCAATCCTTGCGATTTGGCCTCCAGCAAAACTTTCAGCGTTCCCCAAACAGACAGCCCAGCCGCTTGTGCCGTGCGTCGAGCCAGCATATCATCGAGCAGGATGATGCGCGTCGGGTTTTCCAAAGCCAAAGCCATTGCCGCAAGCTCGCCCGCCCCCAGGTCCAACGCGAGCCATTCCGAAGGCATGGATTTCGGATTGACAATGCGAAGCCATTTGTATTCGGCGGGATTGGGAACATCGTAACCTTTACCACTTCCCGTCAGTAATTCATCTTTCACCGCATCCGGCATCCATATCTCATCGAATAATTTTGGGAGCCAGTGGATTGCTCCAATTCGATAGAGATAAAGGAATGGCGATGTATTGCTAATGACGCTAGGCATGTTCGCGTTCCAGCTCATCGAGTTCGGCGGCCAGCGGAAAAACCTTATACCGATTCAAGTTGAGCAGGAACTCCACCCTGGGCATCCCCGCTAGTTCCGCGGCGCGCCCGGACGAAAGCCGCCCCATCTCGAACAACTTCACAGCCGCCAACATGCGCAGTTCACGCCCAAACGCCTCAACGTCTATTTTTTCCGCCAATAGGATCTTTTCGGGAATTTCAAGCGTTACCTGTTGTAGGGTCATTTTTGCTCCTTTCGAAATCCATTGTACACCTAGCGCGGGACTTCGTGATGCCTTCGACAACGCGCCTCATACATCTCCGACGCGCCGACGATGACCACAGGATCATCGTAGCGCGCGGGCTTGCCGTTGACCAGTCTCTGCGTGCGCGAGGCCTCGTCCCCGCAGACCATGCAGATGGCGTGGATTTTATCCACGCGCTCGGCCAGCGACATGAGCGCGGGCATCGGGCCGAACGGCTCGCCGCGAAAATCCTGGTCGAGTCCCGCCACGAGGACGCGGATGCCGCGGTCCGCCAGTTCGCGCGCGATGGTCACCACTTCCGCGTCCATGAACTGCGCCTCGTCAATCGCGACGACGGTCGTGTCCGCGTCCAGTTTTGCGCGAATGTCCGCGGCCTTCCCGACGGGGATCGCGTCGTAGTTCGCGCCCGCGTGGGAGGTCACTTTCTCGACCGCGTAGCGCACGTCAATGGCGGGCTTGAAGACCTGCGCCTTCTGCTTCGCAATCGTGGCGCGAATGAGACGGCGGATCAACTCGTCCGTCTTGCCGCTGAACATCGAACCGCAGATCACTTCCACCGAACCGTGCGTGTGGCGCATGAAAACTCCTCAATAATTCTCACCACGAAGGACACACACCTGCCCTGGCGGGCGGTGCCAGGGAAGTACACAAAGGGGAAGAAGCCCGATTATGCAAATTGTTTTCCTTCGTGACCTTCGTGTCCTTAGTGGTAAAAAGCATTACGGGCAGGTGCTTTCGCGTCTGCCCGTTAAGTTTACACGAGATTACCCAGTCCGCAAGGTTCATCTTGCAAACCACGTAGTGGCGACTTCAGTCGCTTCCCTCACGGATTACTACGCGGCCTCGGGAACCACCGATACAGGAAGTTCAAAGCCGAGCGCCTTGAGCTTCTTCTTGGCATCCACCAGCGGTTTGCGGCCAAAACCCGCAATCGCCAGCATGGCTTCCTCGCCCTCGGCCAATTTCGCCAGGAACTGCGGCACGTTCTTGATGCCGATCTTGATCAACGCGTTGGTGGCGCGGTCGCTCAATTCCAACTCGGAAATGGGGCGCTCCAGCTTCGCATTTTCGCGCGCCTTCTTCTCTTCCACGTGGGACTGCGCGGCCTTAACCTTCCTGTAGAAGCGGTCCACCTGGCCTTCGGTGTCCAGCAGGCGCGCCTGCTCGCCCGTGAAGAACGGATGGCAGTTGGAGCAAACATCCACGCGCAGTTCCTTCCTGGTAGAGCCGGTTGTCCAGGTCGTGCCGCACGAAGCGCAGGACACCTTCGCGTCGGGATAATAAGTGGGATGGATTTTTTCCTTCATGGGTTACTCCGCCGCCTGCGGGACAATGTTCACGCGCTTGCGTCCCTTCACAATGTCATACATCACCACGCCGTCCGCGACGGCGAACAGGGTATCGTCCTTGCCCACCATCACATTCAAGCCCGGCTTGATATGCGTGCCGCGCTGTCGCACAAGAACATTGCCCGACAACACAAACTGTCCCGCATAGCGTTTCACGCCCAAACGTTGGGCATTGCTGTCTCGTCCGTTGCGGCTGGAACCGCCGCCTTTTTTATGTGCCATTGCTACCTCGCTTATTTCTTCTTCGCGGCAGGCTTGGCCGGCGCGGCTTTGCGCCCGCCCATCAACTTGGCCTGCAGTTTCTCGAAGCCCTTCCAATCGCCCGCGGCCGCCAGTTTCGCCTGGTCAATCCAGCCTTCGGGACTCATCATCTTCAGCCCCGCCTCGTTCACGATCTTCTGGATGTCTTCCACATTGGACTCAGCCAGCGCGGCAAACGTGACGATGCCCGCCGCGTTCAAAGCCTGGGCGACTTTCGGGCCGATGCCTTCGATCCTGACCAGATCATCCGCTTCATCCTGTACCTCGGGCGGGGCCGCGGCGGCCGCGGCCTTTTTCTCAGCCCGGGCCTTTTCCGCCCCTCCCGCCTCGCCGACGTACTCGATCATCAAGCGGGTGTAATCCTGGCGGTGTCCGCGATGAACGCGGATGCGTTTCTTCGGGCTGTAGCGGAAAGCCAGCACCTTCTCGCCGCGGAAATTCTCCACGACGGAGGCCAGCGCCTCGAAGCCGCTCAACAGCGGAGTCCCGATTGAGAACTGGTCACCATCCGCAAGGAACAGGATGCGCTCCAGGTTGATCTCTTCGCCGGATTCCACCGGCAGGCGATCCACCGCGATGGTCTCGCCTTCGACGGCTTTATATTGCTTGCCGCCGCTTTCCACAATTGCATATTTCATGTTTTCTCCACGGATTCACTTCGCCTCAGTCCCTGCGGGTTTGGACTTGCATCCAGCGCCGGGCCGAGGGGAAGCCGGTATTGACACGCATCCGCCCCGGCATCCTTACTGCCAGGGCAGAAGCGGGCAGATTATAACGGCAGGCAGGAAGAACTGTCAACCAGTTTTTTACACATCACCCCACGTAGTAGCGACTTCAGTCGCTTCCCCCGGTAAACGACTAAAGTCGTTACTACATGGTCAGTAGTGGTGACTATCAGTCGCTCCACCCCATGTAGTGGCGACTTTAGTCGCTTCCCCCCGGCAAACGACTAAAGTCGTTACTACATGGTTACTACATGGTTGGCTGCTTATTTCGGTAGAATCGCGCTCAACGTCTTCGTCAGGTTCTGCAACTCGCCCGCGTGGTTCTGCAATTTCGACACATCGCCCGTCTGCAAACCGGAACGCACGTCCGTGATGGTCTTGTTGGTCGCGACCTGGCCGTCAATGATCTTCTGCGTCAGTTTTTCCAGATCCGTCGCGAACTGAGTCAGTTTCGGCGGGATGAGCGGAATCTTCTGCATGAGCGGGAGCAACGGGCCTAACAGGGGTTGGGGACATGGAATCACTCCTTGTGTGAGATGGGCTTAGAGTCTATCCGAAAAATCAGAGGAGCGCGGACTTCAGTCCGCCCGGCAAGCAGACTGGAAGTCTGCAATCCAACTTTCGGATAGGTTCTTACTATACAACAAAATCAAAGCCCGAACAAGTTTTGACTGTATAATCCATACAATCAAAAAAATCCACGTCAGAGCTCACAAAGAACACAGAGATCGAATTCAAAAAACTCAATGAACTCCGTGTTCTCCGTGGTAAAAAAATTACCCGTTCTCACCAAAGGAAAATTCTTATGGGCGAAATGACGCAACTCAACTCTGTCCCCGGCTATCTCGCAGCACCCACAGGCGAGGCCCCCTTCCCCACCCTGCTCGTCATCCAGGAATGGTGGGGGCTGGACGCGCAGACCAAGTCCATCGCGGACCGATTCGCGGCGGAGGGCTACCTCGCCTTCGCGCCCGACCTCTATCACGGCGAACTGGCCGCGCTCGGGGACGCGGACAAAGCCAACGCCCTGAAGGAGAAGTACCTCCCCACCGCGCCCGACGATCTGGAAAAAATCTTCGAGGCGTTGCAGGCGCATCCCCAAAGTTCAGGAAAGATCGGAAGCGTCGGCTTCTGCTTCGGCGGGCGCATGTCGCTCGTGCTAGGCATCCGCCGTCCGCTCGACGCCGTCTGCGCATTTTACGGCGGCGGGATGCAGAACATCTTCGACCAGATGCGCAATTTGCGCGCGCCCGTGCTCGGCCTGTTCGGCGACGCGGACCAATCCATCCCCGTCGGCACAGTAGAGCAATTTGCCAAATTGCTCGAATCGCTCGGCCTCGAACACGAAGTCATCGTCTACCCCAACTCAGGCCACGCCTTCTTCCGCGACAGCGACCCGGACGTTTACAAGCCCGAAGCCGCGCGGGACGCCTGGGAACGCGTCAAGAAGTTTTTCGCGAAGCACCTGAAATAATGGACATCCCGCTCACCCCCACCCAGCGCGCGCTGGCAGACTCTCCAGCCGACTCGAAAATTTTCCTGCATGGACGCGCCGGCGCGGGCAAGACGACCGCGGGCGTGGAGCGGGCGCTTCATCTCCTGACCTCGGGCCTGCCCGCCGCTTCGATACTGGTCCTCACCCCCCAGCGGACTCTGCAAACGCCGTACGAGGAGCGCATCCTCGCCGCAGGTTACGCGGGCGGACAGGTTACATTCGCCACCATCGGCGGTTTGGCGCGGCGCATGTGCGATCTCTTCTGGCCGCTGATCGGCGAGCGCGCCGGGTTCAAAAATCCCGACCAG
>Ga0210016_1002061_pt1 | contig 18489 bp, 19 predicted proteins | sample CryGeyCG2014_300_FD_185454 | JGI IMG/M metagenome (GOLD analysis project Ga0210016, IMG submission 185454) | Groundwater microbial communities from aquifer - Crystal Geyser CG02_land_8/20/14_3.00 (SPAdes) (version 2) | ecosystem: Environmental > Aquatic > Deep subsurface > Groundwater | place... | reverse complement strand
CGGATCCGACAATGCTCGACACGCCGCGACCTTGCGTCGGATCCGCCGACCGGCAGCGAAGCGACGGAGGCTCCGCGCATCGGCTTGATCCGACCTACGCCGCTACGCCGCTTGCCTATGGTTGCGCGCCCACTCCAGGCAGCGCTTGCGGGTAATCGGGCCGAACCGCAGTTGTTCGAGCAAAGCGTCCAGGGCGACGCGGTCGGCGCCGCCGATCTGATAGCCCGCGGGTGTGCTGGGCACCGGCGCGTTCAGCGCAATCGTGCTCAATTGCCGATACAAGCGGGCGTCGTCGCTGCCACGGCGCAAGCGATCTGCCAGTTGCGCGGCACCGCGCATTCTGAGATAGGGCAGCTCATCGATACGGGCCAGCAGGCTGTCCAAAGAGCCGAAATGATTGATCAGGCTGGCGGCGGTTTTCGGGCCGATGCCGGAGATCCCGGGAATGTTGTCGACCGCATCGCCCATCAAGGCCAGATAGTCGGCGAACTGATCGGGGCGCACGCCGTGCTTGCGTTTTACGCCAGCGGCATCGGTGCGCTCGCGGCGGCTGACATCGAAAATGACCGTGTGTTCGTCGACCAACTGCGAGAAATCCTTGTCGCCGGTGACCAGTACCGCTTCGAAACCGTGCGGCTTGAGGGCGTGCCAGGCGCTGCCGACCAGGTCGTCGGCTTCGTACTCGCCATCCACCAGCACGGTGAGCCCCAGCGCCCGACAGAGTTGCTGGCAATAGACAAATTGCCGCGCCAGGTCCGCTGGTGGCAATTCCCGGTTGGCCTTGTACGCCGGATACAGCCGATTGCGGAACGAGGTCGTCAGCGATTCGTCGAAACACACCGCCAAATGCGTAGGCTGTGCGTCTGCCAGCAAGCCCAACAACGTATTGAGAAATCCGTAGACGGCGTGCACCGGCTGTTGCTGCTGATCGGTGAACTCGGTGGCGACCGAGTAATAGGCACGAAATACATAAATGCTGGCGTCGATCAGGTGAATGGCGTTCATCTGCGAACTGTAGCGTGTGGCTCAAGTTTGCGCTGGCTGACCGCTGCTGGGCCGGTGGCCTCTGCGCTGGAAGTACTGTGCTGGTGTTGGTTTTCGGGTTAGGCTGGGCGTCTCCAATCGACGCAACGCCAACGCTATGGCCAAAGCCAAACGCATCAAAATTGCCAAAGCAGATCGTCGCGATGACCACGATCCGGCCAACGCCGCCTTCTGTTATTGGGACGGTGACACGCTGGTGCTCAATGTGCTGGGAAAGCCCAGCGCCAGCAAAGATGTGATCGGCAAAGCCAAGGGCAACCAGCTCAAGGTGAGTGTCACCGCCACGCCGGTGGCGGGTCGTGCGACCGACCACATGGTGCGTTTTCTGGCAGCGCAGTTTGCGGTGTCTGCGCATGACATCGAGGTGGTATTTGGTCGCTTTACCGTCAACAAGCAACTGCGCATCCACGCGCCAAAATTACTGCCGCCGGTGATCGCCGAGCAACTGACGCAACTGCTGTAGGCCGATCGCAGCGGACGCTACGACACACGCCGTGGCTGCACCGGATCAGCGCCCACTTGCGCTGCTCAAGTAATTGACCGAGGTCAAGCCGAAGCTGATGGGAATGGCGCAAGCTGCTGCCTATCGTGGCCTTCGCCGCTGGCGTTGGCCGTTGCCGAGGAGCGCCAAGCCATGTTCAAGAATCGTTCGATGGAAATCGCCGCAGACGCCGACGATGGCACTGCTGTGGCGCTGCCGGAGGCGCCGCGCCTGGGCTGGTTGGCGGCGTTGCGTGCCGCTGCGGCGGCCACGCCGGATGGACTGCCGTTGCCGGATTACCTGGTCAAGCACTATTGGTGGGCGTACTTGTGGCGGCCGGCGGTGTGGTTTTTCGATCATCAAGTGATCATCAATGCCATTGTCTTTGGTCAGTACCGCAAACTCACCAATGAAACGCTGCGCCTGCTGCAACCACATTCTGCCGGATCGACGCTGCTGATCGCTTCGGCCTACGGCAACATGATTACCAAGCTGGCCGGGGCGCTGGCCGGAAAACCACTGACCGTATGTGATGTGGCGCCAATCCAGCTCGAACATGTGCACGCCAAACTGGTCGCGGCCGGACTCGATCAGCGCGTGCAGCTCGATCTGATGAACGCCGAATCGCTGGACTATGGCCGCGATCAATTCGACACCGCGTTCATGTTTCTGCTGCTGCACGAACTGCCACCAGCGCCGCGCCGACGCGCACTCGATGAAATGTTGCGGGTACTCAAGCCCGGCGGCAGCCTGGTGCTGGCCGAGTACGGTGCGGATGCGCACCGGCACTGGTTTCATCGGGTTCGCTTGCTGCGCTGGATCTTTGGCAGTGCCGAACCGTTCCTGCCGAGTTTGTGGAAAGAAGATATCGATGCCCTGGTGGCGGCCAGTGCCGCGGTCCACGGCAAGCACGTGGTGGCGCAAGAAAAAGTGTCGATATTTCGTGGCTTCTATCGGGTCTGGCGTTATCGCGTCGCGCAGGCCTGAGCATGCAAACCTTTCATGCCGATGTGATTATCGTTGGCGCCGGCGGTGCCGGATTGAGTGCCGGCATCGCAGTGGCCGAACAAGACCCATCGCTGCGGGTGGCGCTGGTCTCCAAGGTGTATCCAATGCGCAGTCACACGGTGGCCGCCGAGGGCGGTGCTGCCGCTGTGATCCGAGCGCCGGACACGCTGGAAGATCATTTTCGCGACACCGTCAGTGGTGGCGACTGGCTCTGCGATCAGGATGCGGTCGATCTGTTTGTGGCCGAAGCACCGAAGGCGCTCACCCGATTGGAGCACTGGGGTTGTCCGTGGAGCCGTGCCGAAGATGGTCGCGTGCAGGTGCGATCTTTTGGTGGCATGAAGAACGAGCGCACCTGGTTTGCCGCCGACAAGAGTGGCTTCCACATTCTGCATACTTTGTTCCAGACCTCGCAGAGGTTCCCCAGCATCCAGCGTTTTGATGAAGTCTACGCGCTCGATCTGCTGGTCGCCGAGGGGGCGGTCGGTGGCCTCACTGGCTTGAGTATGCAAACCGGCGAGGCCATGGTGTTGCTGGCGCCGAGCGTCATCATCGCCACCGGTGGTGCGGGCCGAGTGTTTCCGTTCACCACCAACGGCGCGATCAAAACTGGCGATGGCATGGCGATGGCCTACCGTGCCGGGGTGGCGCTCAAAGATATTGAGTTCATGCAATACCACCCGACCGGCCTGCCCGGCACCGGCATCCTGATCACCGAAGGCGCGCGCGGCGAAGGCGGCATTTTGGTCAACAAGGACGGTTATCGCTATTTGCAGGACTATAACCTGGGGCCGCCGGATCCCTGGCCGCGCCGCAAGGCAATGGAAATGGGTCCGCGTGATCGCCTGAGCCAGGCGTTCTGGCACGAGCAGAAAAAGGGCCGCACGATCAAAACCAGCGCCGGCGATGACGTGGTGCATCTGGATATCCGCAAGCTCGGCGAAAAGTTCATCGATGAAAGACTGCCGATGGTCCGTGAATTGTCGCGCGCCTACGTCGGCGTGGACCCGGTGGTCGCGCCGATCCCGGTGCGGCCGGTGGTGCATTACACGATGGGCGGCATCGACACCAATATCGACACCGCGACCGATCTGGCCGGACTCTATGCGGCCGGTGAGTGTGCCTGTGTCAGCATCAATGGCGCCAATCGGCTGGGGTCCAATTCCTTGACCGAGATTCTGGTGTTTGGCACCCGCGCCGGCTTGCAGGCAGCGGACCGGGCGCGGTCTCAGGTCGACCGCCCGGCAACCAATTGGGACGCGCAGATCCAGGCTTCGTTCGGCAAAGTCTCCGGGTTGATGGCACGCACCGCTGGCAACGAAAGTATTGTCGGTTTACGCGGACAACTGCACGGTCTGATGGAAGGCGCGGCTGGCATCTACCGCGAAGACGCGCCACTGCGTGCCGCCTGTGCAGAGATCGCCGGTCTGCGTCGGCGTTACCGTGAACTGGCCATCAGCGACCACAGCAAAGTCTTCAATACCCAGCTTTTCCAGGCGCTGGAACTGGGCGCGATGCTTGAAATCGGTGAAGCGATGGTGCACTCGGCACTGGCCCGACGCGAGTCGCGCGGCGCGCATCAGCGGTTGGATTTTCCGCAACGCGACGACGTTCAATTCCTGCACCACAGCATCGCCCGCAGCGGCGGCCAGGACGCGCCTAGCATCGAACACAAGCCGGTCAACATCAGCCGCTGGCCGCCGGGTGAACGGGTCTATGGAGGAGCGGCGAAATGAATCCATCACCGATGCCGGTGTCCGCAGTCGGCGCCAATGCGCTGCGCACCATTACCTTGGAAGTGTTTCGGTTTCGGCCCGAGCAAGACCCGCTACCCAGTTGGCAAACCTATCAAGTGCCGTGCCGGGAAGAATGGGTAGTGCTCGATGCACTCAACTACATCAAGGACCATCTCGACGGCAGTTTGAGCTATCGCTGGTCCTGCCACATGGCGGTTTGCGGTAGTTGCGGAATGATGATCAACGGCAAGCCGATCCTGTCGTGCAAGGCTTTTGTACGCGATTTTCCCGACCACATTCGGGTTGAGCCGTTGGGTAATCTGACCGTCATCCGTGATCTGGTGGTCAAGCAGGAACGGTTGTTGGCCAACCTGTCGGCGGTGAAAAGCTGGTTGATTCCGAAGACGCCGGCAGCGGCCGATGAGCCGTACCGGCAGACTCCAGTGCAGCTCGACCAGTATCGGCACCTGTCGATGTGCATCAATTGCCTGCTGTGCTACGCCGCCTGCCCGCAGGTGGCGCTGAACGAAGGCTATTTGGGACCGGCGGCGCTGGCGCTGGCGCATCGCTACAACCTGGATTCACGCGATGGCGGAACTTTTGAGCGAATGCAGGCTACCGCTAGCGCCGATGGCATCTGGGAGTGCAGCTTCGTTGGCGAATGCTCCGAGGTTTGTCCCAAGCACGTTGATCCGGCGGGCGCAATTCAACAGATGAAATTGGCCAGCAGTCTGGACTGGTTTGCCCGCCGCCTTGGCCTGGGAGAGCGGTCATGAGCAGCTCCGTGTATACCCCAAAATTGCCACGCTGGTGGTGGCTCCATCACGCCGGATATCGGCGCTACATGGTGCGCGAATTGAGCTGTATCCCGATTGGCGTGTTCGCGGTAATGCTGATTGTCGGATGCTGGCGATTGGAACAAGGGCCAGAGAGCTGGCAAGCGTTTCGCGCGGCTTTGGCGACGCCGTTGGCTTTGGTTTGGCAACTGATCGCGCTGGCGTTTGCCGTGTACCACAGCATTACCTGGTTTGCTTTGGCACCGCGCACCATGCCGCTGCGGATCGGTGCGCGGCGGCTGCCGGCGAGCTGGATTGCCGGCGCTCATTACTTGGCCTGGGCCGTGCTCAGCCTGCTGGTTTTACGGATCGTCGGAGGCTGACATGAGCATCTCCAACAAACCCCTGTTGTGGCTGCCGTTTGCTGGCGGCGGCATGCTCGCCGCCTTGTTGTTGCCCGCGCTGATGCTGGTGCTGCTGCTCGATAGCCTGGGCATGCTGTCGACCGCCGCGCTCGCCCACGAGCGCGTGCGTGCCTGGGTGTCGCAGCCGCTGGTCGCGATCAGCGCCTGCGTCTTCATCACCCTGGTGATCTGGCACGCTGCTCATCGCTTGCGCATGACCTTGCAGGATCTGGGTGTTCGTGACGCCGGCGCGCGTCGGCTCAGTGCCAGAATCTGCTACAGCGCTGCGACCTTGGCCACCGTGGCGCTGGCCTGGGTATGGGTCTGAATCGATCAGTGCTGACGAGGCGCCGCCGCTGCCTAACTTCCGTGCGGCAGAGGGGCAGCGTATCGATGATGAAAGACCCTAGAACCGTGCTCCGCCTCGGGCTTGGTTGGGCATCGCTGCGCTCACCCCAACCTATGCCAACGAATCAGCACGCATCGCTGCGCATAGCGCGCATAGGTTGGTGGTGAGCAAAGCGGTTTTTAACGGCCACGGCCGGTCACCCCAACAAACCCCACCACATAGCGAACCACCCAAACCGCGCTCCGCCTCGGGCTTGGTTGGGCAACGCTGTGCTCACCCCAACCTATGCCAACGAATCAGCACGCATCGTTGCGCATAGCGCGCATAGGTTGGCGGTGAGCAAAGTGGTTTTTAACGGCGACGGCCGGTCACGCCAACGAACCCCTGGGCGTCAAGCTGGCGCAAACAGCGCCAGGCGATTGGGTTTCAGATGGAGTCGATCGCCGCTGACCGGTTCGTGGTTGGGCAATTGCGCGGGCAGCCATTCGGCGGTGATCGGGGATCCGCCGACGATGTCGGGATCGAGCTCGACTCGGTAGCGACCACCGAGCCAGCGGGCATCGGTGACGGTGGCTGGCAGGCGGTCCGGTCCGGGCTGATCGCCGCATTGCCAATCGTACGGACGCACGCCGACGGCGACCGCACCATCGGCAAGCAGACTACCTTCGGGTGCCAGCCAACGGGCGTTGCCGAGCAATAACTGGCCGTCGCACAAGCGCGCTGGCAGATGATTGATCTCGCCCAAAAAACGACTGACGAACAGGTTTTTGGGATGGTCCTGCAATTGCTGCGGGCTGCCGACCTGTTCGATCTGGCCTTGGTGGATCAGCACGATGCGATCAGCGACATCCAGCGCTTCGTCCTGGTCGTGGGTGACCAAAACGGTGGTGACATGCAGTTCGTCATGCAGGTGGCGCAGCCAGCGCCGCAAGCGGCGGCGCACCTGGGCATCCAGCGCACCAAAGGGCTCGTCGAGCAGCAGTACTTTGGGTTCGATGATTAATGCGCGGGCGAGCGCGACGCGCTGGCGTTGGCCGCCGGAGAGTTGATCGGGATAGCGTTGCGCCAGCGCGCCCAGTTGCACCAGATCGAGAAAACGCTCGACCTGCGCCCGCAATGCAGCCTCCGCTGGACGGCTGGAAGGCGGGCGCACGCGCAGGCCGAAGGCGATGTTCTCAAACACCGTCATCTGGCGAAACAAGGCGTAGTGCTGGAACACAAAGCCGACGCCGCGATGGCGCGCATCAAGTCGGGTGACATCGTGGCCGTGCAGGTGAATGCTGCCGGCATCGGGCGTTTCGAGGCCGGCAATCAACCGCAACAACGTGGTCTTGCCGCAACCGGAAGGACCGAGCAGGGCGATCAATTCACCATCCTCGATGGCCATGTCGATGCCGTGCAAGGCGGTGAACGCGCCGAAATGTTTTTGCAGTTGGCGGATCTCGATGCTCAAAGCAGATCCTCATCGGCTCGGGCAATGATCGCGGTTTGGCGCTCGCTTCGGGCCCGCGCCTCCACCCAACTTTTGAGCGCCAACGTAATCAAGGCCAGCAGCGCCAGCAGCGAGGCGACGGCAAAGGCAGCGGTGTGGTTGTATTCGTTGTAGAGAATCTCGACATGCAAGGGCAGCGTGTTGGTCTTGCCACGGATATGGCCGGAGACCACCGAGACCGCGCCGAACTCGCCCATGGCGCGCGCATTGCACAGGATCACGCCGTACAGCAGACCCCACTTGATATTCGGCAGGGTGACGCGGCGAAACATCTGCCAACCACTGGCGCCGAGCGACAGTGCCGCCTCTTCGTACTCGCGGCCCTGTTGTTGCATCACCGGAATCAATTCGCGGGCGACGAACGGAAAGGTCACGAAGATGGTGGCGAGGACGATACCGGGCACGGCGAAAATAATGCGAAAGCCGTGTTCACCCAGCCAGCCGCCGAACACGCCCTGGGCACCGAACAGCAGCACGTAGATCAGCCCGGAGATCACCGGCGAAACCGCCAGCGGCAAGTCGATCAGCGTAATCAAGGCGCTGCGTCCGGGGAACTCGAACTTGGCGATACACCAGGCGGCGACCACGCCGAACACCAGGTTGAGTGGCACCGCGATGGCGGCCACGGTCAGCGTCAGTTGCAGTGCCGCCAGCGCCGCGCGTTCGTGGATGGCGGCGAAGTAGACGGTCCAGCCCTTGGCGACGGCGCCGGTCAATACCACCAGCAGCGGTAACACCAGTAGCACACCGGCCGCGACCAGCGCCGCCACGATCAGCAGCGTCTGCGGCCACTGGCGGCCTTCGCCGTAGCGCTTCATGGCTGGCCCCGTGCGGCCAGGCGTGATTGCAGGAGATTGATCAGCAGCAGCAAGGCAAACGAAGCCACCAACATGACCAGGGCGAGCGCGGTGGCGCCAGCGTAATCGTACTGTTCCAGTTGGGTAACGATCAGCAGCGGGGTGATTTCCGAGATCATCGGCATATTGCCAGCGATAAAAATCACCGATCCATACTCCCCAACGCCGCGGGCGAAGGCAAGTGCAAAGCCGGTGATCAGGGCCGGCGCAATGGTGGGCAGAGTCACCCGCAAAAACGTCTGGACCGGTGAGGCGCCGAGGCTGATCGCGGCTTCTTCGGTTTCGTGTTCGATATCCTGCAGCACCGGTTGCACCGTGCGCACGACAAACGGCAGGCCAACAAAAACCAGCGCCAGCACGATTCCGAGTGGCGTGAACGCCACCTGGATGCCGAGCGGCAACAACCATTGTCCGAGCCAGCCCTTGGGCGCGTACAAAGTAGTCAGGGCGATACCGGCCACGGCGGTCGGCAATGCGATCGGCAGATCGATCAAGGCGTCGATGATTTTCTTGCCGGGGAAGCGATAGCGCGAAATCACCCAGGCCAACAACAGGCCGACCAACACATTGATGGCGGCCGCAATCAGCGCTGCGCCAAAACTGATCTTGAATGCGGACAGGGCGCGCGGCGAACTCACTTTGGCAACAAACTCAAACCAGCTCAGATCGAAAGTGCGCAGCACCACCATCGCCAGCGGCATCAACACGATCAGTCCGAGATAAAACAAGGTGAAGCCCAAGCTGGCACCAAAGCCGGGCAGCGAGCCGGTGACGCGCCAGCGCGATGCCGACGACAGCCTGAGTGCCGTCGGACTCATAGGCCCATGCCCCAGTGGCCAGAAGTTGGCATCACTTCAGATAGATCTGGTCGAAGCTGCCGCCATCGGCAAAATGCTTGGCCTGGGCTGCGCGCCAGCCGCCAAAATCCTGGTCGATGGAGACCAGCTTGATCGGCGGAAACCGCTCAGCGTATTTGGCGGCGACGGTGGCATCACGCGGCCGGTAAAAATGCTCGGCGATGATTTCCTGGGCCGCCGACGTGTACAAATAATTCAGGTAGGCCTCGGCGACCGCGCGCGTACCATGGCGCAGCACGACTTTGTCGACGACGGTAACCGGCGGCTCGGCGAGGATGCTCAGCGACGGGATGACGATCTCAAAAGTATCGGCGCCGAATTGTTTTTTTGCCAGAAACGCCTCGTTCTCCCAGACCAGCAACACATCACCGATGCCGCGCTCGACAAAAGTGGTGGTGGACCCGCGTGCGCCCGAATCGAGCACCCGGACATTCTTGAACAAAGCCCTGACGAAGGCCTGCGCCGTGGCCTCGCTGGCGCCCGGTTGGTGGATGGCGTAAGCCCACGCCGCGAGGTAGTTCCAGCGGGCGCCGCCGGAGGTCTTCGGATTGGGGGTGACCACGCCGATACCGGCATGGGTCAGATCGCCCCAATCCTTGATCTGTTTTGGATTGCCTTTACGCACCAGAAATACGATGGTCGAGGTGTAGGGCGCACTGTTGTTGGGCAAACGTTTTTGCCAATCGACCGGAATCAGTTTGCCACGCACGGCCAGGGCGTCGATGTCAAAGCCCAGCGCCAGCGTTACCACATCGGCTTCGAGGCCATCGATCACCGCGCGTGCCTGCTTGCCGGAGCCACCATGCGACTGATTGATCATCACGGTGTCGCCGGTACTGGATTGGTACTGCGCGGCGAATTGGGTATTGATTTCCTCGTACAGTTCGCGCGTTGGGTCGTAGGAAACATTCAGCAGTTCGAGTTCCCTGGCCGATGGCGATGACGCGAGCACAGTCGCGGCAATCGCCAGCACGGCCATGGCGACGGTTGCGGTGCGGCGGCGAATCGGCTTGGGGTGGGGGAAAGCTGGCATAAAAAATCTCTGAAGGTCGGCCGAAACTCGGGTGGTCCATTTTCGCACCGAGATTGTCGCACCGAGGCAGCAAGGAAGTCGCGGCAAAGCAAGTGCAAGCAACGGGCGGCAACGAGCGGCAACGAGCGTTCAAAACCGGGTCGTGAAAAGCCGCAGTGACGGTTCGTGTTCTCGCCTGCTGGTGGCGCTGGGCGGGTCCACGCTGCATTCGATGGACCCACCTGACCACCGCCTGCTTGCAGCCAAGGCTCGAAGCTATCGTCTTGGCCACCGCGCCACCAATCACCGCCGGGCATAAGCATATGCCCGGCGCAGTGCTGCTACCCGCTGGTGGCAGTTGGTAAGGCGTCGCGCAGAAATAACTTGCGCAGATTGCGCCGGACTTTCGTTCGCCTGCAAGGCGCACAAATTGGAGCATAGTCGGACTATGTGACGCTTTGTGCAACGACGCAGGCGGGCGTAAGAACCAGCAAGATGGGTAAGTTATTTCTGCGCGACGCCTAAGCGCAGTCGGCCGCCTCAGCGGTGAAAGCGCAGGTCGCTGGTGTCGATACGATTGGACTCGGGCGGCTCGTTGTTGACCAGGGTCAGGGCGCTGGCTTCCAGATTGCCGGTGCCGAGGTTGATGATGGAACCCAGGGCCGCTGCACTCAGGATCGCTTCGGCGGCGTTCTCTTCAATCGCCACGTCGTGCAGATGCAACTTGCCAAAGTTCAACACCGCCGAGGCCGCATACAACGAGTCGTAGCGGCGGCTGACGACATTGCCGACGATCCGGGTGCGCTCCAGTTGCAACGTGCCGTAGTTGACCACGGTACCGGCGTCGCGTTGACTGCCGGCCAACTGGTTGTAACTGATCTCGCTATCGCGGATGCGAATACTGCCGTAGTTCTCGACGATGGCCGAGACGGTGCGGGCGACATTATCGACGACCTTCACTCGGTTCAATTGAACCTTGCCGCGATTGACCAAGGCGCCTTCGCTGCCCTCGGCGAGGGTGAGGTCGTTGAGTTGCACCTCGGCACCGGTGGCGATGGCGATCAGCGTGTAGTCGGCATTGGCGTAGCGACGGATTTCGGCGTCGTGGCCGTCGATGCGAATGCTGCCGCGCAGGATCGGCAGTCCGATCTGATGGTCCGGGTCGGCGGCGCTGGCCAGCGTGTACAGCCCGTGTTCGGCCAAATGGATGGTAGTGGGTGTAGCCGCAGCGTTGGCGGCTTCGATTGCGGCGATCAAGCCGGGGGAGTCGCGGTCGGCGATGCGCACTTCGGTGGCGACGGCCAAATCGGCGAGCAACAGGACGGTGAGGGCAAACAGGCAACGTGCAGGCATCGGGGCGTTCCTCGTGGTGGGTGATGGCGCCGACCGACCATGGGACAACTCACTAGAGCAGTGCTTCTATCAGCGTTCTTAGCGTGTCCCGCGCGGCGGGCCACGGCGACCGGGCGGCGGATCGGCTTGTTGCGTGTATTGGTGCGAGTCCATCGGTCCGGTGAATACCGCAGGCGCCCGCGGGCCACGACCGCGACCGGGTGGTTTGCCAGCGTTTCCGGGCCCACGGCGTTTGCCACCAGGCGCCGAAGCGGGACTTGCGCGATTGCCATCGACGCCTTCTTGCGCTCGGTACGAATGCAGGAAACTGGCGGTGTCCAAGGCTTGGCCGGGCGCGGCGCCGCGCCGCGTACCGGGCTTCTGGTAGCGGGGCTTTGGAGCGCCGCCGGGGCGGCGCTTGGCGCCAGCGCGGGGGTTGTCATCGCGCACCCGATCAAACGCCGATAACTCGCGGGCCTCATCTTGGCGATCACTGGTCCAACCGGCACCGCGGGCGTTTTCCGGGCGATATTCGCGGGTGTTGCCGCGCGTTGCCCGGCGCACGCCAAGCACCGCTTGCAGGGTCAGGGTATCGGGTGCATCGCCGAGTCCCGAGGCTTCGCGCAGCGCTTTGACCTGCTCGGCATCGAGCAGACGGTGATGGCCGCGGCGCAACTCTCTGGGCAGTTCGATCATGCCGTAACGGATGCGCTTGAGTCTGGCCACTTGCAGGCCGAGGTGCTCCCACATCCGGCGTACTTCGCGGTTGCGACCTTCCTTCAACACCACGCGGAACCAGCTATGGTTTTCAGCCATCGAGATGACGTGGATCTCGTCGAAATGGGCGGGGCCATCCTCCAGCACGATGCCGGTTTTGAGTTGCGCGATATCGGCTTCGGTGACATGGCCATGCACGCGCACGACGTACTCGCGTTCCAACTCGCGCGACGGATGCATCATCGCGTGGGCCAATTCGCCGTCGGTGCTGAGCAACAGCAAGCCGGTGGTGTTCATATCCAGACGCCCGATGGCAATCCAGCGCGAGCCTTTCAATCGCGGCAGGTGCTCGAACACGGTCTTGCGGCCTTCGGGGTCGTCGGTGGTGGTCAACTCGCCCTCGGGTTTGTGATAGATCAGCACTTGCACTTCTTCGGACGGCGTCGGCACCGCCATGAACGCTTTGCCGTCGAGTTCCACCCGGTCGCCACTGCGCAGACTCGATCCAATCTCGGCGACCTGGCTGTTGACCTTGATGTCGCCAGCGACGATGCGTTCTTCGATCACCCGTCGCGAGCCCAATCCGGCCTGCGCCAGTACCTTTTGCAGGCGTTCTTCGACCACCGGGCCGGCCGCTTGGGCGTTGCGATTGAGCGACAGCGTGCGTCGCGGTTGGGTTTCTTGCTTCATGGGGTTTCCTCTGATTCCGCCTGGCGGACAGGGTGGGCGGAAGACTCTGTTTCGATGGCGTCGGCTGCTGCAGACGCGGTGGTGTCGCTGGCTTCGACGTTGCTTTCGATGGTGGTGCTGGCGAGCGGCGCCGTGGCTTCGTTGACGCTGTTCGCATCCGCATCCGCATCCGCATCCGCATCCGCATCCGCATCCGCATCCGCATCGGTGGCGGTGGCGGTGGCGGCGTTGCTGAACGGATCTGCCGGCTCCAGCGACTCACCATTCAAGCGCAGCTCCGGCTCAAAATCGCTGATGTCGCGCAGCTCGGCCAGGGCCGGCAATTGGTCCAGACTCTTGAGGCCAAAATAATCCAGGAACTGCCGGGTGGTGCCGAACAAGGCCGGTCGGCCGGGCACATCGCGGTGCCCAATGACCCGAATCCATTCGCGTTCTTCCAGCGTTTTGATGATGTTGCTGGAGACCGCGACGCCACGAATCTGCTCGATCTCGGCGCGGGTCGCCGGTTGCCGATAAGCAATCAGCGCCAGCGTTTCCAGCAGCGCCCGGGTGTAACGCGGCTGGCGCTCGGTCCACAGTCGGGCGATAAACGGTTGCACGTCTGGGCGTACTTGAAACCGCCAGCCGCTGGCCACTTCGACCAAGGCAATGCCGTGATCGTTGTAGTCCGCCTGCAACAGCTCGATGGCAGCGTGGATGCTATCGACCCCGGGTGGGTGTTCTTCGCCGAACAGATCATTGATCTGGCTGAGGGTCTGCGGCGAACCGGCGGCAAGAATGGCCGCTTCGATGACGCGTTTGAGTTGGGATATTTCCATGGGTCCGTGTTTGAACATTACGGTCGGTCGCGATTCAAGGCGCAATCGCCTTGGTCTTGACGTAAATCGGCGCCAGTGCCACGTCCTGCAAAATATCCAGCAGGCTTTCTTTGGCGAGCTCCAGGATGGCGAGAAAAGTGACGACGACACCGAGCCGCCCTTCCTCCACCAGAAACAGGGAATCGAAGCGGTGAAACTCCAGGTCGGTGAGGGTGGCGAGCACTTGGCTCATACGCTCACGCACCGACAGCGTTTCGCGCTGGACATTGTGCTGCACAAACAAATCGGCGCGTTTGAGGACATCGTGCAAGGCGAGCAGCAGTTCCTTCATTGCTACCGGCGGCGGCACGCGGGTGATATGGCGTTCGCCCGGATCGGCGCTGACCGGAAAAAAATCGCGATCCTGACGTGGCAGCGCATCGATATCTTCGGCCGCTTTCTTGAAGCGCTCGTATTCCTGAAGGCGCCGGATCAGGTCGGCGCGCGGGTCGTCTTCGGCGCCCTCCAAATCGGCCGGACGCGGCAGCAGCATGCGTGATTTGATCTCGGCGAGGATCGCCGCCATCACCAGATATTCGGCGGCCAGCTCCAGCTTCAACTCCTGCATCAGATTGATGTAGTCGATGTACTGGCAGGTGATTGCGTAGATCGGAATATCCAGAATATCCAGGTTTTGCCGACGGATCAGGTACAGCAACAGATCGAGCGGCCCTTCGAAGGACTCCAGAATGACTTCGAGCGCGTCTGGCGGGATATACAGATCCTGCGGCATTTGCAGCAGCGGTTGCCCACGCACCATCGCCAGCGGCATCTCCTGCTGTTGCGGAGGCACTGGGAACACGATCACGTTGTCGGTGGGTAGAGCAGCTTCGCTGTTCATCAAGGGGTGTCGCAAGACATTAAAAAGGGTCGGGCGGTAAACCGCTCAGACCACCACTGCACAGCAACGCCAGCAGGCAGCTTGGCAAGCACCGAAGTGGCGCTCACCGTTACCGAAGAGCCGACCCAATCGCGATGCTTTCGAAGGAAAAATCGGCGTGGCGCTCGAAGGCCACTAGCCGCAAAACCCCGGCGGCTGTCAGTGGGCGGCAAGCTTACGCGGAGACAGCGGCGCTGTCCAGTTCAGAGGACAGAGGACAGAGGACAGAGGACAGAGGTAGGGCAAAAGCGGAGGATGGGCGACAGAGGCAGGGTAGAAGCGGAGTGCGGACAGCGGACAGCGGAGGCAGGTCCGAAGGAGAATGATCGCTGACGGGAACGCTACAGATATTTCAGAATCAAGAGCGGTCTCGGGGGAGCTTGGCAGGGCGGGCATCATCCAGCGCAACGGTCGGGTCAAAGTGGTCCAGCAACAAGTAATCGTCCCAACCATCTTCACTTGAACACATTGCCATTGAGGCATGACGCATGTGGGTAGAAAAGTTGCCAGAGTGGTACAGCCGACTTTGGATAACCTGCCACAACACCTTGGCATTCGGAGTGCCAAAGGTGAAGTTGAAATATGCCCCACGGTCGTTGCCGCTGTCGAAAGCATGATGTTTCACAAGGTTCGTGGCACTTGCGATAGGCTCAAATTCTGCTGTGATCTCGGCCATGTCGATACCAGACGAACGAGCAGGTTGCACTTGAATGGATAGCACCCGCATCTTTGCCCTCCAACGCCTAAGGGCACAGACACCGGTACGATGGCTGTTCCCCTTGAAGGAAGTGCTAGGCCGCTGACCCCAATGGAACTTGCCAACCGGAGAAGACCAAGACTGCAGGATGACAACGCAGCGCAGTAGCGAGCTTCTTGGCGCGCTCAACCCCCAAGTTAACGCGGCCGTTCTCGATGCTGGAGATCGTAGTCTGCGGAATGCCGCACATCGCCGAAAGCTGAGTCTGGCTCAGGCCCTGAAGTTCGCGAAGAATTCGCACGGACTCGCCCGGGGAGACGTCTACTCGTTTCTTGGCGGGGCTGAAGTTGCGCATTTCAGGATCTTCCGTAGTCGTGAGGTGTGACGCGGACCACCTGGACAAGCAAAGCGTCTGCGACGACTTTGTAAATTACGCGCCACTGCTCATTGAGCCTGGACGAGCGAAATCCCTTCCACTTGCCACCGAGGGCCTCGTCGCGGAAGCCTTTGATGGCACGAAGCCCCTGAGTGCCCGACAGACTGGCGATGTCCTTCCATTTCTCGTAGCGCTTGAGGATGTCGATCGGCACGCGACCGGATAGCTCCTTGTCGACATCCCGATGCTCTTCGATTCGCCACATAACTAATTATGCCTAGTACATATATGTATTGTCAATTGGTCAAAACCGGCAGTCGCCTTGGGCGAATAAAAAGCGACTTCCCACATCCTGCGGCTTCGCCTGACACTCGGAAATCTCGGCGGCATTCTGGACAGATCGTATAGACCAGATGGGATCGCATGCACGCAAGCGCCGGTGCGACGGCGTGGGGTGCGAACGATGGACCGCAAAGGTTGGGTAGCCGATAGAATGCAGCGCTTGCCGATGGGCTGTTCAAATCACTATGGACCCGAATAATCCGCAGGCCAGCTTGATGGCCGACGAATCGATGCTGCGCACTTTGGCGGCTCAGGCAGCGGCGATCTGGCCGCAGGAACGCGGTTTGCTGGATCGTTACTGGCTCGCGGCCGACTGCTGCGTGCTCGATGCCGGTTGCGGCAGCGGCGAGTTTGCCTCGCGACTGGCTCGGGCGTATCCGCGGGCGCAAGTCACCGGGGTGGACGTGCTGGCGTCTTCGATTGCGCTGGCTGGCGACCGTTACGCCGCGCTGGCTTCGCACCTGCACTTTGAGCAGGGCGATGCTTTTGCCTTGCGTTTTGCCGACGCCAGTTTTGATCTGGTGGCCTGTCGTCATGTTACCCAGGCGGTGCCGCAGGCAGACCGCCTGCTGGCCGAGTTGGTGCGGGTGACCAGGCCTGGTGGCTGGCTGCACGTCTTGTCGGAGGACTACAGCATGCTGCAGATGATGTCGGGACCACTCGATCCGGATCGCCTGTGGCGTGATGGCCCGGTGCAGTTTGCCGCTGCCACCGGAACCGATGCCCGCATCGGCCGCAAGACTTGGTCGATCCTCAAGCGTTTGGGGCTGGTGGATTTGCGCGTTGATTATGTGATCGTCGATACCTTGCGGGTGGATCGCGAGACTTTTGCCGACATCATGATTGCCTGGCGCGATGGCTACGCCGAATCCCTGGCAGCGCATTCTGCGTTTTCGGCAGCCGAGGTTCGTCAGCATTTCGACGAGATCATCCACAGTATCCGCGACCCCAATGATTATGCGGTCTGGTTTGTGCCGGTGGTCAGTGGTCAACGGCCACTTGCATTGACCGAAAAGTGAGTAGCGCAGGCAGCGTGCGTTGCCGGTAGCGGGTAACTTACCGCGCTAATTCAGTTCACCGGCACGCTTGGCGAATCGCCGCGCTTCAATCGGCGACTGCCGCTGCCACCGATACCGGCACGCCGTTCAGTGCGGCGTTGCCCGAAGCCCCATCCAGCAGTGATGGATCGGTTAGGTCATTGATGCTGACTCCAGCAAGCTGGCCGGCCAGTGTCAGCCGCACGCCAGGTCCAGTATGGCCATAGCCGTGCGGCAGGCTGACCACGCCGGGCATCAGATCAGCGTCGGCGCGCACTTCGGTCACCACCTTGCCGACCTTGGAGCAGACCTGCACGCGCATGCCATCGAGCAAGCCGCGTGCGCGCAAATCGTCGGGATGCATCCATAGCTGATGGCGGGGTTTGCCTTTGATCAGCCGCGCGGCGTTGTGCATCCAGGAGTTGTTGTTGCGCAGTTCGCGGCGACCGATCAGGCGCAGCAGCGTGGGGTCTTCGGTGGCGACGCTGGCGAAGCAGCAGCGGGCGCGTTCGAGTTCTTGCAGCATCAGCGGCGGGGCGCATTCGATGTTGCCGCTGGCGGTTTGCAGACGTCGCAGCAGGCTGGGTTGCAGCGGCCCGAGATCGATGCCGTGCGGCGCGGCGTCGAGGTCGGCCAGGGTCAATCCGGAGGGACCGCGCGCCAGCCCAGCCTGGATCAGTTCACGCGGCGCCGGCAGATCGCGCCATTCGCGCCCGGTTGCCGCCGCCAGAGCACTGGCGAGGCGATTGGCAATTTGCCAGTCGGCACATTCATCGGCGGCTTGCACATGGATCGGCGGGCTGAGCCGCGCATAGCGGCGCACGGCAAAACCGTTGAAGATCAGATCGAAATGCGGCTGACTCAAAAACCAGGCGGGCGGCAAGATCAGATCGGCGTGGCGCGTGGTTTCGTTGATATAAACATCGATGCTGATCATGAAATCGAGCTGGCCGAGGGCCGCGTCCAGACGCTGGCCATTGGGCGTGGACAGCACCGGGTTGCCGGCGACGGTGAGCAACGCGCGAATTTGCCCGGCGCCCGGCGTCTCGATTTCGTCGATCAGCGTGGCGACCGGCAGCTCGCCGGATAACTCTGGCAGCCCGCGCACGCGACTTTTCCAGCGACCGTAACTGCCCGCCTGGGTGCCCGGACCAGTCAGTGGGATCGCCGGTTCGTTGGGCAGACTGCCGCCTTCGGCATCGAGCTGGCCGGCATAGAGATTGACCAGTTGCAGCAACCATTGGGCAAGCGAACCAAAGATCTGTGTGGAGACGCCCATGCGGCCGTAGGCGACTGCGTGGCGCGCCTGCAAGAAATCGGTGGCAATCTTGCGGATGCACTCGGCGCTGATGCCGGTGTGCGCCGCCACCGCAGTGGTATCGATGCTGGCAATCGCCTGCATCGCGGCGTCGAATCCGGCCAGCTTGCCGAGGTAGCGGTCGATCCGCGGCGGGCTCAGGGTTTGCATCGCCTGCAACAATGCGATCAGAAACAGGGCATCGCTGCCGGGGCGGATGAAGTGGTGCTCGTTGGCGCTGGCGGCGG
>Ga0210016_1002037_pt1 | contig 18588 bp, 15 predicted proteins | sample CryGeyCG2014_300_FD_185454 | JGI IMG/M metagenome (GOLD analysis project Ga0210016, IMG submission 185454) | Groundwater microbial communities from aquifer - Crystal Geyser CG02_land_8/20/14_3.00 (SPAdes) (version 2) | ecosystem: Environmental > Aquatic > Deep subsurface > Groundwater | place... | reverse complement strand
AGAAAAGATGGCGTTTTGATTAAACCCAAGTTTGATTCTTTCAATCTTTCGGTATTAACTGTTGAGTTTTTAGAAAAAACAAGAGATATCTGGCAATTTCACAAAGACGCTTCAAAATTAGATAGTTATCTATTGCAGGTTAAACCCAATAAAATTACAGGCAAGCAACTCGTTAAAATCTCTGATGATTTTGTTGGTTTGAAAGTTAAAGCTGTTGAGAAAATTGAAAATCCGCGGGATAAATGGGTTTATGATTTTTCGGTTTTGGGCCACCAGAATTTTATTGCTGGAGTGGGAGGTTGCCTTCTGCATAATACTGACGGCGCGCATATTCGCACGCTTTTGCTTACATTGTTTTATCGCCATTTTAAGGAGTTGATAGAAAAGGGCTATATCTATATTGCCCAGCCGCCGCTTTACAAAATTCAATCCGGCAAAAATATCCAATACGCCTATAACGACAGCGACAAAGAAGACATTATAAGCGAAATTCAGAAACAAAAAAGCGAAAAAATAAAAAAACCGCCAGTTATTGAAGATGGCGATATTATTGTGGCTGGCAAAGAAGAAGGGGGCAAAATAGCCGGCATTAACATCCAACGCTATAAAGGTCTTGGAGAAATGAACCCCGAAGAATTATGGGAAACCACCATGAACCCGGAAAATCGTGTTTTACTGCAGGTAAAAATTGACGACGCCAAAGAGGCCGACCATATCTTTGACACCTTAATGGGCTCGGATGTGGCCCCGCGCAAAAAATTCATCCAAGTGCACGCCAAAAGCGTCAAAAATTTGGATATTTAGATAATAAAAAACAAATAGTTTCAAATTCAAAAAAGCAAAAATATGGAAAATCTCTGGAGCAAAAAACAGGAAAAAGATTTTTTTATAAAGTCATTAGAATTTGCCAGTCCCGAGCAATTATTTTATATTACAAAGGATAAAAAGTTTTTGGCATATTGGCCTAAGAATTACGGCGGTGTAAAAAATACCCTGCAAAGTCGTAATTCTTTAATAGGTTCTTACACTGAAAAATGGACTACAGATTTGTTTAGTGAAATCGCTGAAACAATTGGCGGTTATTCCGTACAAGGTGTTGTGTGCGAGGAAATTGGGTTAACTAGTCAATCGTCGGCTGATGTAGCGGTTTGTAAAACAAAAAATATTATTCAAAAATCACAAAATATTTTAATGATAGTAGAAGTAAAAATGTCTGTTGTTTGGAATTGGGAATTTATTCCAAAAGATAAAAATTTAATCTGCGTAGGTGATTGTAATTCACATCAGGGTAATCCAGGTCTTTTAAGGTCAGATACAATGTTAAAAGCCATCGGGAAAAGCATTAATATCCGCGTTTCTAGTTCTTTTGCTTCAAAAATTCCAATTATTATCATTGGTAATACTCCAATAGCAAAAAGTTATTACGAAAAAGTCGATCATCTGAAAAGGAATGGGATTATTCAAGGATTTTGGTCGGTTAACCCACTTCCTTTTGATAATGGTGAAAGCATTAAAAACACCCCTTACAAAGGTTTTTATAGGTTTGATGACTATGAATTTTTAAAGCATAGTTCAATAGATTTACTAAAAGAAGAAAGAGAGTTTTTTTCTAGTATGCAAACAAAAAAGAAATTAGGGGAAATTATTGAAATCGCTAATAAAGAAATAACTTACGAGGCAAAAGCTCAAAGATTTTTGAAGCTTTTGTGTCAAGAAAAAGAGTAATATTTTATGCAATCGCAAACTTTTTATAACCAAAGGAAAAACGGCACACAAACTAGCGCTTTTGGGACGGCGGGTCGCGTTAATCACGACTCATCAAAATTTTATAATGGCAGATTATACGAAGGATTGAATCAAGGTAACGATGTAATTTATAATGAAAACCCAATTGAACCGCAGTATGTAAATAAAATTCTTTGCAAAAGTAGCGAGGTAATGACTGAATTACCAGACAATAGCGTGCATTTAATGGTGACCTCCCCCCCATATAATGTTGGTAAAGAATATGACGAAAATTTATCTTTGAAAGAATATAGAATGCTACTCAAGCGAGTATTTCAAGAAACATACCGAGTATTAGTTCCAGGCGGTAGAGCTTGCATCAATATTGCTAATCTTGGTAGAAAGCCCTATATCCCACTCCATAGTTTTATTATAGAGGACATGCAAGATATTGGATTTTTAATGCGCGGTGAGATATTGTGGGACAAAGGTAATAGCGCTACTTCGTCTACCGCTTGGGGCACATATTTGAAAGCTAATAACCCTGTCTTACGAGATATTCACGAATATATTCTTATTTTCTGTAAAGATACTTTTACTCGTCTTAATCCGCAAAAAAGGAAAAGTACTATTTCTAAAGAGGAATTTTTGGAATTTACGAAAAGTATATGGAGATTTTCACCAGCAAGGGCAAGAAGCGTTGGGCATCCAGCTCCGTTTCCAATTGATTTACCATACCGAACTATCCAGCTTTATACTTTTGAAGGTGATATTGTATTAGATCCATTTGTGGGAGCGGGAACAACTTGCTTAGCGGCCCTAAAAGTTAATAGAAAATATGTTGCTTACGACAATGATGCAAATTACTGTACCTTAGCAAATCAAAGAATAAAACAGTTTTTGTCGGAACAAAATAATTTATTTTCAAAATAAAATTTGTCAGCAAAAGCTATTAACCAAAATTGAATATTTAAATTATAATAAAGCAATCATTGTTTCTGGCGATGGCGATTTCCATTGTTTAATAGAATATTTGCAAGATAACAGCAAACTACTAAAAGTTATAGCGCCAAACTGGAACAGATATTCTTCGTTATTGCGGAAGTTTATCAAAAATATGGTTTTTATGAATTTACTGCGAGAGAAGTTGCAATATACGAAAAAACCCATTTAAGGACAAAACCTTAAAGGGTTTTTTCAAATGGAAAGGGGCATTAACCTTCGGACAAACCTTAGGTGTGTCCCCTCATCGTGATACTTCAATGATAGCATTATTAAGAAAGGGCTGTCAAGGTTAGTTGACTTTTCGGGAGAGGGGGTATATTATTAGGGCAATAACCCCTTGTGAGGGGTTTTAAAATAATTTCAAATTTTAAGAAAATGGCTATTGCCGATAAAATTAAATTGTTTTTTAAGGAGGTCTGGACCGAGTCCAGAAAAGTTGACTGGCCCAGCCGCCAGCAAACTTTGAAGTTCACGGCCTTGGTGCTTGGCATTTCCGCTGGAGTGGCTATATTTTTAGGAACTTTGGATTTTATTTTTGTCTCTATTTTAAGCAAGTTTATACTTTAGCGCCCAAGAGCGCGAGCCAACAGGCGAAGCGCGATTGGTGGCGCTAAAGTACCCCGTGAAGTAGCCCGCCAAGGGCGGGCGCCTACTTCACGGGGTATAAGAACTCGTAATAAAAATTTTGGGAGGGGTCAGACCTCCCAAAAGCTGAATAAAAATATTTATACAAGTTAGAGGAGGTCTGACCTCTCCCAAAATTTTTAACGATTTCTAATATGCCAAAGCAAAAAACACAACAAGGACGAAACTGGTATGTTCTGCATACTTATCCCGGTGAAGAGGAAGCTGTTTCGCGGAATCTTAAGCAACGAATTGAAAGTTTGGGTATGGAAGATAAAATTTTTAATGTTTTAGTGCCCAAAGAAAAAAAGATTAAAATCAAAAACGGCAAACGCAAAGTTATTGAAGAACGGATTTATCCCGGATATGTTTTTGTGGAAATGATTGTGACTGATGATTCTTGGTATGTGGCTCGCAATACCCCTAGGGTTACTGGTTTTATTGGGGCTGGCACTACGCCTATTCCTGTTTCAACGGCTGAAATTGATGTTTTGAAAAAGCGGGTGGGCGCGGTTGACCCGCAATATCAAATTGATGTGGCCTTGGGCGCTTTGGTAAAAATTAATGATGGGCCTTTTAAGGATTTTGAAGGCAAGGTTTCTGAAGTAGATGAAGAACGAGGCAAATTAAAGGTTTTGGTGAACATTTTCGGCCGAGACACTCCGGTTGAAGTGGACTCTCTTCAAGTTAAAAAATTGTAAATGAGCGCCCAAGAGCGCGAGCCAACAGGCGAAGCGCGATTGGTGGCGCGAATTTACCCCGTGAAGTAGCCCGCCAAGGGCGGGCGCCTACTTCACGGGGTATAAGAACTCGTAATAAAAATTTTGGGAGGGGTCAGACCTCCCAAAAGCTGAATAAAAATATTTATACAAGTTAGAGGAGGTCTGACCCCTCCCAAAATTTTTAACGATTTCTAATATGGCTAAGAAAATTAAGGCAGTAGTAAAACTTCATATCAAAGCTGGCAAAGCCACACCAGCGCCTCCTATTGGGCCCTCGTTGGCTCAACACGGGTTGAATATCGGCGAGTTTTGCAAACAATTTAACGATGCTTCCCGCCCCCAAGAGGGCTTTACCTTGCCCACGGTTATTACTGTTTACGAAGACCGCAGTTTTGAGTTTAAGATAAAAACCCCCCTTACCTCGCAATTGATTAAAAAAGAGGTGGGCATTGAAAAGGGTTCGGGCGAGCCCAACCGCAAAAAAGTTGGCAAAATCACCCAGGCCCAACTACGCAAAGTTGCCCAGCAAAAACTGCGGGACTTAAACACTACTGACATTGAACAAGCCATGAAAGTGGTGGCCGGCACCGCCAAAAGCTTAGGCCTGGAAATTAAAGAATAATTTTCATAATTTTTATGCGACCATCAAAAGAACAATACTACCTCAATATCGCCAGGGAAATTGCCCAGCGGTCTACTTGTTTTAGAACTAAATTAGGGGCCATTATTGTTAAAGATGATGTAATTGTAGCCACTGGCTATAACGGCGCTCCCAGGAAGACTAAAGATTGCGAGGAAAGGGGGTATTGTTTACGGGATAAATTAAAAATTCCCCATGGTCAACGTTATGAATTATGCCGAAGCGTACACGCGGAGATGAATTGTATTATTAATTCGTCGCGGGCTGGCGTTTCGTTATTGGGGGGCGATTTGTACTTATGGACGCAAAACAGGGAGGCCGAGCCCATCGAATCATTGCCTTGCTTTGTTTGCAAAAAATTAATTATTAATGCTGGGCTAAACCGTTTAATTGGCTCAACCAAAAAAGGCAGCTTTAAGATTTATTTCGTTGAGGATTGGGTTCGCGAATGGCAAGATAAAGATATTATTGACGATAAAAACCAGTATGGAACAGAGCAGAATTCAGTTGAAACATTTTTAGATAATAAGGAGTAGGAACTGTCGCGTGATAAAGTGAGGGGCAAGAGCCCCTTTTTTTGTTGGGAGAATTTTGCTATTATGGTTTAAGAATATGGTCAAGCAACTCAAAGGAAAATTTATTGTGTTTGAGGGCTTGGACGGCTCGGGCAAATCAACCCAAACAAAGCTTTTGGCTGAATATCTGGCCAAGCAGGGCAGACCAGCGGTTAAAATTGATTTTCCCCAGCACGGCATGCCCTCGGCCGGTATGGTGGACGAATATTTGCGGGGCAAATATGGCCAGGCCGACGAGGTTGGTCCGTATAGGGCTTCGGTTTTTTACGCTTGCGACCGCTATGACGCTAGTTTCAAAATTCGCCAGTGGCTCAACGAAGGTAAAATCGTGGTGGCTGATAGATATTTAGCCAGCAATATTGGCCATCAAGGCGGCAAGATAAAAAATAAAGCCGAGTGGCGGAAATATGTCAAGTGGCTTTATGATTTAGAGTATGGCATTTTTGGTATTCCTAAGCCCGACATGACCATTATCTTAAAAACCAATCCAGCCATAACTTTGAAACTGGCTCATAAAATTATTGACCAAGAAAAATTAGCCAAAAGAAAAGCCTATTTGGGCAAGCAAAAAAGAGATATTCATGAAAAAAACAAACAGCATCTGGCCGACGCTTTGCGATCTTATTTATGGGCTTGCCAAGAGTTTCCCAGGGATTTTAAGGCGATTGATTGTATGGAAGGAGCTTCGCTCCCTCCTCCATCAGAAATTCATCAAAAAATAGTTTGTCTTATAAAAAAAATTATATGAATTGCAAACAATTAGCCAAAACAATTGACCATACCAACATTGACCATAAAGCCACAGCCAAAGACATTAAAAAAACCTGCGCTGAAGCCAAAAAATACGGCTTGCGGGGCGTGGATGTCAATCCTCAATGGGTTGGTTTGGTCAGCCAGGAATTAGCCGACAGTGATATTAAAACAGTGGTTTTGATTGACCCGCCCATGGGCTTAAGTTCTCGCTTTCGGCGGCTGGATCTTTGCCGCCAGGCCAAAAAAGATGGCGCTGACGAGCTGGATGTGGTGATTAATGTGATTGATATTAAATATGAAAGATATGATGAAGTGTTAGCCGACTTGAAAGAAATTTGCAAGATTTTGCCTACTAAAATAATTATTGGCTCGGGGTATCTCACGGACGAAGAAATAAAAAAGGCCTCGGAAATTGTCAAACAAGCCGGCGCGTTTTGCGTTAAAACAGCCACGGAAAAAGATCCTTTAGATAGAATAGAACTAAAAGAGAAAGCGCGCCATCTGGGCATTATGAAAAAAGCCGCTCCGGGGTTGCAAATTAAGGCCTCGGCCAAAATTCAAACCTATAAGGACGCCTTAATGATGATAGAGGCCGGGGCTGACATTATCGGCACCAGCGCGGGCGTGGAAATTGTTAAGGGCTGTCGAGCCAGCTTGAAACGACGAAAATAAAAACTAATTTGTTGTCATTCTGAGCCAGCAGGCGAAGAATCTCATGCACGAGACCCTTCGCTCCGCTCAGGGTGACACTCCGTGTCATTTTTCATTTATGTTGAAACCAACTATCGGCTTGGAAATTCATATAGAGCTTAACACTGAATCAAAGATGTTTTGCGCTTGCCCCAATGAGTCCTGGCAAACCGAGCCCAATAAAAATATTTGTCCAACTTGCTCTGGCCAGCCGGGTTCTCTGCCAACAATCAATCAAGAAGCCATCAAAAAAAATATTAAAACCGCTTTGGCCTTAAACTGTGAGGTGGCTGACAATAGCTTTTTTGAGCGCAAAAATTATTTTTACCCCGACTTACCCAAGGGCTACCAAATATCACAATACCAAGAACCATTGTCAAAAAATGGATATCTTGATATTCACATTCCTGCTTCTGGTCAGGATAAAAATTTTCAATTTTCAATTTCCAAGTTTCAAACAAAAAGAATAAGAATAGAAAGAATACATTTAGAAGAGGATACTGGCAGGTTGCAACATCCCGAGGGCGCTGATTATTCTTTAGTTGATTTTAACAGAGCTGGCGTGCCGTTAATGGAGCTGGTTACCGAGCCGGATTTGGCAACGGCCGAGGAGGTCAAGGAGTTTGTTAAAGAGCTGAAGCTTATTTTACAATATCTCAATGTCTCGGGCGCTAATATGGAAAAAGGCGAAATGCGTTGCGAAGTGAACATTTCTTTGGCCGAAAAAAATGCTGAAAAGTTTGGCACCAAAGTGGAAATAAAAAACTTAAACTCAATAGCGGTAGCTGGCGCGGCCGTTGAGTATGAAATTAAACGGCAAACAGAAATTTTAGCCAGAAGAAATAAGGTTGTTCAAGAAACCCGCGGCTGGCATGACAAAAAAGCCATTACTTTTTCGCAAAGAGACAAAGAATCAGCTCATGACTATCGTTATTTCCCCGAACCAGATTTGCCGCCTCTAAAAATCACGCCAGAATTACTTAACGAGATTAAGGCCGCTTTGCCCGAGTTGCCCAGCCAAAAGCGAGCCAGATTTGTCAAAGAGTATCGCCTCAACAGTCAAGATATTGAGCTTTTTGTTCACCAAAAGGGCTTGGGTAATTATTTTGAAAAAGTGGTTTCAGAATTAATCAGCTGGGTGGCGGAAAAATACGAAACTACTCTTCCCCCTGAAGAGTTTCAGAAGTTGATAAAATTAGCATCCAATTATATTGCCACTGATTTGCAGGCCTTATTGAAAGAGAAGGGGATTGAAGATTTTGACGAAGAAAAATTTAAAATAACGGCAGAAAATTTTGCTGAATTTTTGAGTATGATTTATTTGGGTGAAATATCAAGCAAAATAGCCAAAATGCTTTTACCGGAAATGTTAAGCAAGGGTGGCGACCCTTCGCAAATTATCATTGACAAGGGTTGGCAAATGGTCTCTAGTAAGGTTGAAATAGAAAAGGTAGCCCAAGAGGTGATTGCTAACAACCCCAAAGCGGTTGAAGATTATGGTAAAGGCAAAGTTGCTTCTTTGCAGTTTTTAGTGGGTAAGGTGATGGCCAAGACAAAAGGCAAAGCCAAACCCGAGGTAGTTAGTGAAATTCTAAGAAGGAACTTAGTTACTTCTACTATCTAATTATGCAGATTTTTTCAGCTTCTATAAAATCGTTTTATGAAAAAATGGCTCGCAACGAGATGAGTAGTTTTTCTGTGCCGGCCTTTAATTTAAGAATTTTAACTTTTGATATGGCCAGAGCTCTTTTCAGAGCCGCTCAAAAAGTTAAGACCAATACTTTTATTATAGAAATAGCTCAATCCGAATTGGGCTATACCAAGCAAACGCCCAAGAGTTTTGCCAAGCAATGTTTGGCGGCGGCCAAAGCGGAAAATTATCAAGACAAAATTTTTTTACAGGGCGACCATTTCAAACCCAAAAACAATTTACCGAGATTGATTAAACGAGCGATTAAAGCCGGTTTTTATAACATTGACATTGATTGCTCGGCTTTGCCGCTAGTCGAAAACATTGCCCAGACGAATTATTTCATTGAACTAATTAAAAAGCGCCAGCCGCGAGATATGGCTATAAATATTGGCGGGGAAGTAGGCGAGATAGGCAGCTCCAATACCAGCGCCGAGCATTTAAGAGAATTTTTGCAAAAAGTCAAAGGCATTAACAAGGTGGCGGTGCAAACTGGCACGGCTCACGGCAAGGGCGGGCAAATTGACTGGCAGTTATTAAAAAACCTTTCAGCTATCGCCCAAGAGTATGGCTTGGCCGGGGTTGTGCAACATGGCGCTTCAACCTTGAGCGAAGATGATTTGAAAAGATTGCCCCAGCATGGCGTTTGCGAGGTTCATTTGGCCACCGAGTTGCAGGATGTAATTTTGCAACACCCCTTGTTTCCTTATAAAATAAAAAAACAAGCAATAGGGCGTTTCAAAAATAAAATAAACAGCATCCCTCAAACCATCAAAGACCAGATTATGGAGGAAGTTGAGGAAAAATTTATTTTCTTTTTTAAGTGTTTGGGCGTTGAGAATATTCACAGTGATTTGAAATAGCGATGCGCGCTCTATTGACATCGGGTTTTGAGCGGGTATGATGGGGCTGGCTATTTAGAAATTTTTATTCCTAAAAACAAAAAAATCACCAAAGGAGGTGATGAAAATGAAATGGTTGATAGGGATTTTTTGTTTTTTATTTGTTCTGGGCGTTGTAATTTTTCGTCCAGAGCAATCCGTGGCTGCCATCGCTTTAGTGGTGTGCGGCCCGGGGGTTTTTGTCGTTTTCGAGATTTTTTTTCGTAAACGACAGGAACCAAGAGCAAGCAGATTACTGCTTGCTCTATTTTTTTAGAAAATTTTTCAGCAGAGTTGCGGCTTGCCGCGAATTTTTTACCCAGCGGATTTTTTTATCTTTCTTGAACCATGTCATTTGCCTCTTGGCAAACTGTAAAGTATGAATTTTTATTCCGAAAGGAGGCTCCCTCCTTCCTTGGAGGAAGGAGGGAGCCTCCTGCCACTCGGCGTAGCCGATGGTATTTTTTAGGATAGGCGTCCAGCCATATTTTTTAACCAGTGTTTCAACTTCATTCTCAAGGCCTTGTTTGAGCATCTTGTTGGTTCTTTCTTCTATCCGTTTTTTCAAGTCCTTTTGGTTAATTTTAGCGCCCAAAATCAAGCAATCAAACTGCGGTTTTTTTATTATGGCAGGCACTTGGCCAAATTGTTTGGCCATTTCAATTGCCCGAATGAGCCGTCTTTTATTATTTTTGTCAATATTTTTCGCTCTGGTTTTATCCAGCTTTTTTAAGATTTCAAAAAGCTGGATAGGGGATTTATCTTCAAGCTTTTTTCGCAAGGCCGAATTAGCTTTTGATTTAGGAAACTGCCAGCCCTCAACCACCGAGTAAATATAAAAGGCCGTGCCGCCCACCAAAAAAGGAATTTTACCTCGCTTTTGAATATCCTTGATGGTTTTAATGGCTAATTTTTGGTACTGCGCCACATTAAACGATTGGTTTGGCCTAACAATATCAAACAAATGCTGTATTCCAATATTGGAAGGTCTGCCCTTCCAATTTGGTTTGGCGGTGCCGATGGTCATTTCAGCATAAATCTGGCGCGAGTCAGCGCAAACAATCTCGCCATTGAATCTGTGAGCTAATTTTATAGCCAAGTCGGTTTTTCCGCTGGCAGTGGGGCCAAGAATAACTATAAGTTTATTCATTTTTTATTAAACCAAGTAAAATTTGTTCCCGTTTTTGTTTTTCTATCAGTGGCACAGTGTCTTTTAGGCGAAAGGCGGCGGTACCAGAGCGGGGGGAGTATTTGGCAATAAAGGCCTGTTTGAAATTAACTTTTTTCATCACTTCAACAGTTCTTTGAAATTGTTTTTCGGTTTCGCCGGGAAAGCCCACAATGATGTCCGTGGTTATGACAACCGCGGGCATGGCTTTTTTTATTTTAGCGATAAGTTTTAGATAATCTTGTCTAGTATACTTACGATTCATTTTTTTTAAGATGGCGTTGTCGCCAGTTTGAAAGGGCAAATGGACATATTTGATTATTTTAGGGTTTTTGGCCATTTCAGCGATGAGTTTGTCGGAAAAATCCTTGGGGTGGTTGGTTAAAAACTTCACCTTAAAATCGCCATTTAGGGCGGTTATTTTTTGCAAAAGCCCAACAAAGTTCGGATAGCTGTTTACATTTTGAGCTATTAAGGTTATTTCTTTCACACCTTTTTTAATAAGCCCAGCGGCTTCTTTCGCAATGGCTGTTTGGCTGCGGTATTTTTCACGGCCCCGAGTATAAGGCACTACGCAATAGCTACAAAAGTTATTGCATCCTTTGCCAATAGTTATTAGACCGGTTAGTGGCCCGCCCGCATCGCTACGCGAACCAGTTCGCTGCGAAGCGTTGCGGGCGGGTGGAAATTTTTCAATATCTTGAAATTTTCTAATTTCCACATCTAATTTTTCAAACATTTTTTTATCTGAATCAAGTACACAACCCGTAGCGATAATTTTTAATTTTGGATTGTGGTTTTTCATTTTTAGTTTTAAGTTTTTAATTTTATTTACTACTTTATCCACTGATTTTTGCCGCACAGAACAAACTAAAACTATAACTAAATCAGCTCCATCAGGGGTGGGGGACTGCGAGTAGCCCTTTTTAAGCAAAAGCTGGCTTATTTTTTCCGCGTCAGCTTTATTAAACTGACAACCAAATACTAAAATATGGTATTTCATAACTTACTTTTGACGCCATTAAAGCATATTTTAAGCCAAACAAAAAGAGGAAGGAGGTTCGCTCCTTCCTCTTTTTTGAAATGTTGGATTATTGATTTATGGGAGAGGTGGCTGTGGTAGTGGCGTTTTGTTGCCGCAAATTTTCTTTAATAATGTCCATCTTTTGCTTTAAGGTTGAGTTCGTAGGCAAGCTATTTTTTATTTCGTTGAGCATTTCTTGTTTTTTCTCAATGGTTGTCTTTGCTTTGTCCAGATAATTTTCTATTTTTTGTTGGGCTGCCGCGGGCATAGCTTGCAGTTTTTCATTCAGTTTTTGCAGGTTTTCTGTTTTTGCTTGTTTAATTTGTTCAAGGGTTGAGGTGGGAAATTTATCTTCTAACTTTTTGATGATTTGCAAATTAAGCAGGGGCTTTAAGTCGTTTTCTTTGAGAGCGTCCAGACCCTTTTCCACCCTGGCTTTAATTTTATCTTTGTCTTCCAGCTTTTGCATTACTTGGCCGAATTGCTCTAATTGCCTTTCCCTAACCTGCTGGATTTTTTCTAAGGCGCTGGCGGGCACCTGGCTGGCCAGTTTATCCAGGATTTGTTCTTGCAGAATTTGTTGCTTGGTGAATTTATCCAGAAACTTGCTCACCGCAACGCTGGTGGTGGCTGTTTCCTTAAACTTGGCGATATTTTTCTGCACGGCCTCTATTTTGTTCTGATAGAGCTCGGTGGCTTTGTTTAGAATTTTAGGATTGTTAGTTTTTTCTGCTAACTTTCTTGCTTCTAAAAGTTTTTCTGACGCTATCTTTAAGTTCAGCTCGGCTTTTTTAACTTGGCCGAAAGTGAAAACCGACTGAATCGCATTTTTCCAATTTTTCAAGAAATAAAATTTACTGTAAGGCAAAAGGGTTGGCTCTGAAATATCTAATTCTTGCGCTGTTATGGCTTCGTCTTGAACTGTTGCTTGAACGGCCGGCTGGTCAACAGCGACAACAGTGTCTGTGGCTTCTTGGGCTAGAGCTATGCCCGTTGCGCCAAAAACTAAAAGAACTGAACACAATAAAATTATTTTTTTGAACATGTTAGAAATCGTTAATGAATGAGTGGCGATTAGCCACGAGTGAATTTATGAGTTCTTACACCCTGTGAAGTAATTTTAAAATCCTGAGGGCAGACCTCCTGAAAACTGGGCTCCCAGCATGGGGAGGTCTGCCCTCGGGATTTTAAAATTGAAATTTGCTTTGCAAATTTCTACTTCACGGGGTAAGTCCTCCGTAAATTTCAAGCTTCGCCTTACGGCTCGCTTTCAATAACGGATTACTTATTTTTTGTTTATTATTTCTTCTTTTATTGTAGCAATAAATTTGTCAATTGTCATGGCTCCTTTATCCCCAGCGCCTCTTTGGCGCACCGCCACGGATTTGGCAGAAATTTCTTTATCGCCAACCACTAAAATATAAGGGATTTTTTGCATCTCGGCCTCGCGAATCTTTTTACCAATGGTTTCGTTATCTAAATTCAATATCGCCCGGATATTATTTTGCTTTAATAAATCCAAGACCTCTTGGCCATATTTTTGGTGGTCTTGGCCAATAGGTAAAACAATGGCTTGGATAGGGGACAGCCAGACAGGAAAAGCGCCAGCATAATGCTCAATCAAAACGCCAATAAACCTTTCAAAGGAACCAAATAGGGCTCGATGTAAAACATAGGGCCGTTCTCTTTCTCCCTTTTGGTTAGTAAAGCTCATGTCAAATCTTTCTGGTAGGTTAAAATCAAACTGCAAGGTTGAACATTGCCATTCCCTACTCAAACAATCTTTTATTTTATAATCCAGCTTTGGCCCATAAAAAGCGGCTTCGCCTTCTTGTTTTTTATAATCTAACTTTTGTTCTTTGGCTACTTCTTCTAAAATTTTTTGGGTAAATTCCCAGCCCTCGTCATTGCCAACGTATTTTTCTTTGTTGTTGGGGTCTCTTAATGATAAATAAACATTAAACTCCTTAAAACCAAAAGTGTTGAGAATAAAAATAATAAAATCAGCTACTCGCTTTAGCTCGTCTTTGACTTGTTCTTTGGTGCAAATAATATGGGCGTCGTCTTGGGTAAAACCACGCACTCGCGTTAAGCCAGAAAGCTCGCCTGATTTTTCATAGCGGTAAACAGTGCCACACTCGGCCCACCTGATTGGTAAATCGCGGTAGCTTTTTGGCTTTGAGTTATAAAGCACAACATGAAAAGGACAATTCATTGGCTTTAATAAATATTCTTCTTTGATTTCAGATTTTTTACCATCTTGTTGTTCTTTCAAGGTTTGGCTTACTTCCAATGGGGGATACATACTTTCGTTGTAAAATCCCCAATGGCCAGAAGTTTCCCAAAGTTTTCGGCTGCCAATGTGTGGGGTTCTTACTAGCTCATACCCGTTCTTCAAATGCTCTTGATACCAAAAGTCCTCCATAATCCGCCACAACATTGCGCCTTTTGGTTGCCACATAGCCAAGCCCATACCAACAGTGGGGTCAATTAAAAATAAATCTAACTCTTTGCCAAGCTTGCGGTGGTCGCGTTTTTCCGCCTCCTCCATCATCTGTAAATAATCTATTAATTCTTTTTCGCTTTCAAAAGCTAAGCCGTAAACGCGGGTAAGCATTGGCCGTTTCTCGTCGCCTCGCCAATAAGCGCCCGCTATCTTAGTCAGCTTGAAGGCCTTGGTATTGATTTCGCTGGTGTTTTCAATGTGCGGCCCAGCGCATAAGTCCACAAAATCGCCGGATTGGTAAAGCGTTAGACGCCCGATGTCGGGAGCCCTTAGACATCGGGTGTCGGTAAACTCTTTGATTAGCTCTAATTTATAGGGTTGATCAGCGAAAAGCTTTTCAGCCTCATTCTGTGAAATTTCTTTTTTAATGAAATCTAAATTTTGTTTGATAATGGCTTGCATTTCCTTTTCAATTTTGGCCAAATCCTCGGGCGTGATTCTGGCGTCAGAAAAGTCGTAGTCATAGTAAAAACCATTTTCAATGGCCGGCCCAATGCCAAGCTTAACATCTGGATATAATTTTTTAACCGCCGCGGCCATAATATGGCTCAATGAGTGCCGAGCAGTTTCTATTGGAGCGTTTTTGTTTGACATATTATTTTTGATAATTGAAAATTGAAAATTGGAAAATTAGGCCGTCAGGCCTCAAGTATTTCCTCCACCAATTGGGCGATGATTTTGGGCTCGCCGTCGCGGGTGTCTTTTTTGCCGGTGATTAAAACAATTTTGTTTTCTTGAAATATCTCGGGGTTGGCTTCCAAAATAGATGGGAATATCACTACCTCGGCTTTGTCGGTTAAGTCCTGCAGTTGCAGAAAAATCATAGGCTGGCCTTTTTTGGTAATAATTTTTTTGACCGATGAAATAATGCCACCCACCCTAATAGTATTATAAAAAACACTGTTATTCAATTCTTTTAAGGGGGTGGTGCGGTCTCTTAAAAGGTTTTTGAAGTTGTCCAAGGGGTGTGAGGAAACATAAAGGCCCAAAAGTTCTTTTTCCCACATAATTTTTTGTTTGGCGGTGGCTGGGGAAAAATCAGCCAAGCGCAATGATGGAGGCACCAGATTGGCCAAGCCGAATAAACTGGCTTGGGCGTTGGCTCTGTCCTTACGAATCTCTCGGTTAAACGAGAGCGCTTCTTCTAAGTTGCCCAACAAAACATTCCTTTCTGCAAATTTATCAAATGCTCCTGATTTTATCAAGGACTCCAGCGACTTTTTGTTGAAATCTTTGGAATCAATTCGTGTGGCAAAATCGGAAAATGATTGAAACGGCCCTTGGTCTTTTCGTTCTTGTAAAATGGCTTCCACAATATTTTCGCCGACATTTTTAATGGCCAAAAGCCCGAAACGGATTTTGGTTGTGTCGGGCGTAACTGAAAAATTGCGAAAACTTTCATTAATATCGGGCGCTAAAACCTCAATAGCCATGGCTTTGCATTCGTCAATGACAAAAGCGATTTTGTCCATATCGTTTTTTTCCGAAGTGAGCAGGGCGGCCATAAACTCCACCGGATAATGCGCCTTAAGGTAGGCGGTGTTATAGGCGATAATGCCGTAAGCTACCGCATGGGACTTATTAAAACTATAAGAAGCGTGCGGCTCTATCCAAGAAAAGACCTTATCGGCAATGCTTTTGGACACATTGTTTTTCACGCAACCTTCCAGAAATTTTTCTTTTTGGCTAGCCAATAATTCTTTGATTTTTTTGCCAATGGCTTTTCTTAAAATATCCGCCTCGGCCAAGGAAAAGCCAGCTAACACTTGGGCGATTTTCATAATTTGTTCTTGATACACTGGCAAGCCGTAGGTGTTTTTCAGAACTTCTTTGAGCGAAGGGTGAATATATTCAATGCTTTTACGATTGTTTTTACGGGCAATATATTCCGGGATAAGCTCCATAGGGCCGGGCCGATACAAAGCGATCATGGCCACGATGTCGTCAAAGCAGGTTGGCCGCAAGTCCTTAAGCTGGCGTTTTATTCCATTACTTTCCAATTGGAATACGCCAGTTGTTTTAGCTTCCTTAAAAAGAGTCATAGTTGCCTCATCAGTCATGGGAATTTGCGACAAGTCAAGATTTTCACCCCGAACCTTGTAAATTCTGGCCAAGGTGTCTTCAATAATTGTTAGATTTTTCAAGCCCAAAAAGTCAATTTTCAAAAGCCCTAAATCATCAATAGAGCGCATTTCGTATTGCGTGATAATATTGTTGTCATTTTGGGTGGGATGCTGGGTGGGTACAATTTCGTCTAAGGGCTGGCTGGAAATAATTACGCCGCAAGCATGGGTAGAGGCGTGCCGCGCCACCCCTTCTAATTTTTTAGCTAAGTCAATTAATCTTTTGGCTTGGCTGTCGGTTTGATAAAGGGTTCTGAATTCGGTTACTTTGTCTAAACATTGCTCCAAGTTTAAGCCAGCCGGAATCATTTTAGCGGCTTGGTCGCAAAAACTGTAAGGCAAGCTAAGCGCTCGGCCCACATCCCTAATAACCGCTCGGGCGGCCATGGTGCCGAAAGTAATAATTTGCGCCACCTTGTCGCGGCCATATTTTTCCGCCACATAATTGATCACTTCATCGCGCCTACGGTCAGTGAAGTCCAAATCAATATCTGGCATCGCGATCCGATCTTTATTCAAAAAACGCTCAAAGAGCAGGCCATATTTGATGGGTTCAACTTCGGTGATGTTTAATAAAAAGGAAACCAACGAGCCGGCGGCCGAACCGCGGCCCGGCCCCACCACAATACGGTTTTGCTTGGCCCAGTTTACAAAGTCCTGCACAATCAAAAAATAAGGCGCGAAACCAGTGTCCTCAATCACTGAAAGTTCATACGCGAGCCGTTCTTGGGTTATTTGGTTGTTTTCTATTTGCTCGGACTTTTTTTCCAAACCCGCATAACACAATTTTTTTAAATAATCATTGGGGTTTTGGTTATCGGGCGTTTGGAAAGTTGGTAATTTTGTTTCGCCTAACTTAAATTCAAAATTACATATTTCGCTGACAAGTTGAGTATTGCTGATGGCCTCGGGTGATTGAACTTGCCCGCAAAAATCAGCCATCTCTTGGGGCGTTTTCATTGAAAAATCATCGCCTTTCATAGTGAGCCGTTGAGGGTTGTCAATTTTGGCGCCGGTGTTAATGAGCATTAAAATATCTTGGGCCTCGGCATCATCTGGCCTTAAGTAATGGCAATCATTGGTGGCTACTAAGGGAATGTTTAATTTTTTAGAAAAATCAATTAAAGCAGTGTTGGCTTTGGCTTGCTCGGGAATAGCGGGGTGCTGTTGAATTTCTAAAAAGAAATTTTCCGGGCCAAAAATTTTCTGGTATTTTTTAGCTAATTCAGCCGCTTCCTCTAATTTGTTGGCGGCGGCCAAGAAGGGAATTTTGCCTTTAACGCAGGCCGACAAAGCAATCAGCCCTTGGCAGTATTGAGCCAATAATTCATCATCAACCCTAGGCTTGTAGTAAAAACCTTCTAAGTGCGACTTGGTAACCAGTTTGACTAAATTGTGGTAGCCAATTTCGTTTTTGGCCAGCAAAATAAGATGATATCTTTTATCGTCAATGTTGGGCCGTTTTTGGCTCATCTGTTCAAAAGCAGTGTATACCTCGCAGCCAATAATCGGCTTAACGCCGGCTTTTTTGGCTTTTTTGTAAAACTCCACCGCTCCATACAAAGCGCCGTGGTCAGTGATGGCCACGGAGTTCATTCCCAATTTTTGGACATAAGCGATGAGTTCGTCAATTTTGGGCAGGCCGTCCAAAAGGGAATAGTGCGTGTGCACATGTAAATGAGTAAATGGCTGGCTCATAAAGCAAAAACAAACTGTTGCAAGATATGAGCGATCGCTCACATAATGCAACACTCAAGAGTCATTGAGGTCACTCAATTATTTCTTTATAGGTAGCGTTATTGAGTTTGAATTTTCCTTTAATAATGGCTTTTTTGGTAATGAGAAAGTTGCCTATTTTGGCGTTTTCTAAATTAACATTTTTGCCGATGAAAATTTGCACTAAATCTAAGGTGCCTTCAATTTTTGAACCGCTTAAATCAAGGTTGCCCGCAATCACCGCTTCTCGCAGATAAACATCCCCCTTAATTATCAGCCCGGCCTGATAGCTATCAAGGACATTCATATTTCTTAAGAGCACATCTTTTTTGAATTGAGCTCGCGCTAAGCTTAAAAAACCTTCAAGTTGCAGGTTGTCAAGGCACAAAATGCCCGCCACCATGGCTTCAATAAAGTTGACGCCTCCCTTGATGCTGGCGCCGGTTAGGTTGATGTCGCCGTTTATCTGAGCTGAACCCATATAAAAAGAACCATTGATTTTCGCGCCCTTTGCCCGAATGCCTTTTTTGAGCGCTGCTTCTTCTAAAGAAATGCCGCTCAAAACAGTTGCTCCTTCTAAGTTGAGAGTTTGTTCTAAAACTTTTTTTTCCAGAATGAGGCCGGGCAATGTTTTGTCGGAAAAATCAATGTCTCTTTCTTCAATAGCGGCAATACGGATTTCATCCTCAATGGCCGAGCTGGTCAGAATGTTTTGATTAAGCATAAAATTAGGTTAAAATATATTG
>Ga0210016_1002029_pt1 | contig 18635 bp, 17 predicted proteins | sample CryGeyCG2014_300_FD_185454 | JGI IMG/M metagenome (GOLD analysis project Ga0210016, IMG submission 185454) | Groundwater microbial communities from aquifer - Crystal Geyser CG02_land_8/20/14_3.00 (SPAdes) (version 2) | ecosystem: Environmental > Aquatic > Deep subsurface > Groundwater | place... | reverse complement strand
GAAAAGTTCATGCTTTCTTCATAGTATAATCACGCAAAGTGAATAAGAGCCTATCCGAATAACGGAATGCAGACTTCAGTCTGCCTTGCATTGAAATGGAATGCAGACTTCAGTCTGCCTTGCATTGCGGACTAAAGTCCGCGTTCCAGAGGGTTTTCGGACAGGCGCTAATATTACAGCGCAATGTTGCTAAAGTAACTCCGTTACCATGTCATTCTCCCGAAGGACATCGGGACGATGTGAGCACCCGGCGCTCTTCCGGGTGCGGAGAATCTCCGTTTTGCGCAAGTGGAGACCCTTCGGTCGCACACCGTCCTGCGTTCGGTGCAGGGAAGAACGCTCCCTCAGGGTGACAATTTGAGTAGGTTTTATTGAACCTTGCGCTGTAATACTAAGAACACACGACGAAACTCTGGTCAGGCTTCCTGACCAGAATTTTCGTCACTTTTGCAGGACAGGAGAAGCGCCATGAGTTTGAGCCAGGTTGCCTGTTCGATCGCCGAGTCGCCGACGCTGCGGTTGAACGAAGAAGCCCGCCTGCTGCGCGAGCGCGGCGAGCCGGTCATCCACCTGGGGATCGGCGAACCCAAGAATAAAGCCCCCATTACCGCCATCTTGAGTTCGGCGGCCAAGTTGAGCAGCGGGGACGTGAAGTACACACCCACGGACGGCCTGCCTTCCCTGAAAAAAGCGATCATCCGCTACACCGAAGATAATTACAACCGGATCGTATCGCCATATAACGTCATCGTCTCCGAGGGGGCCAAGCAGTCGCTGTTCAATATTATATTTACGCTATGCAACCCGCAAGATGAAATCATCGTGCTCGCGCCTTATTGGGTGAGTTACCCTGAGATTATCAGGATGGTGGGGGGTATCCCCGTCATCGTCACACCCGAAGACGGCGGCTTCGTCCCCAGCTTCGAGGAGATCGAGCGGGCGGTTAGCTCGTATACCAAGGCCATCATCGTCAACAGCCCAAACAATCCCTCCGGCGCGGTCTATCCCGATGAGCTGATCGCAGAACTGGTCGAACTGTGCGAAAGCAAGGGCATTTATCTCATCTGTGATGACATTTACCATAAGCTGGTCTTCGACGGCCGCGTTCCCGCACCGGCTTACAAATTCACCAATAAGGACGCCGAAAACACGAAAGTGATCGTGGTCAACGGCGTGGCCAAGCTCTACGGCATGACCGGTTTCCGCATCGGCTGGGTGGTGGCGAACCGGAAGATGGTCGAGGTGATGATCAACGTCCAATCGCAGACCACCACCTGCGTCTCACCGGTGATGCAGGCCGCGGCCGAGGGCGCGCTGACGGGGATGCAAAGCGTCGTCGAGAGCCTGCGCCTGAGCATACAGAACAATCGCGACGTGCTGATGCAAGAACTGCATTCTTTCACGGATGTGCATTGCGTCAAGCCGGGCGGCACCTTCTATGCCTTGCCCGATTTCCGCGCTTATGTCCGTAAGAGCGTGGCCAAGGATTCAGTGGAACTCTCGAACTTCTTGCTCAAACGTACCCTGGTGGTCACTGTTCCGGGACGCGAGTTCGGCATGGAAGGCCACTTACGCCTCAGCTATGCCGGCAGCGTGAAGGATATCACTGAAGGCATCGAGCGCATGAAGTGGGCGCTGGATCCCAACGCGCCGAGCGAAATCTACATTGGCGATAGGAAGCTGGTGAGGGATTGGCTATAACCAGTGAGCAGTCATCAGTGTTCAGTGATCAGTGGATGAGGTTATGAACAATATCTTGAACATCAAAACTCCCGCCGAGGGACAGGCAGCGGCCATCCGCAGTGATTACGGGCTGGATAATATTGGCCTCAGCAACCTGCGCAAAGTTTATTGGAACCTGCCGACGGAAGCCCTGTACGAAGAGATCATCTTTCGCGGCGAGGGCCATGTTTCGCACATGGGGCCGGTCATCGTCAACACGGGCAAGCATACCGCCCGCGCCGCCAACGACAAGTTCGTGGTGCGCGAAACGACCACCGAAGAAAACATCTGGTGGGGACAATACAACCGTCCCTTCGCGCCAGAGAAGTTCAATGAATTATTTAACCGCCTGCAGGGCTATCTGCAAGGGCGTGATATCTTCGTCCAGGATTGCTACGGCGGCGCGGACGCGGAGTACAGGCTTCCGGTCCGCATCGTGACCGAGCTGGCCTGGCACAGCCTGTTTGCCCGCAACATGTTCATCAATCCCCAAACCGCCGAGGAGTACCGGCGACATGCCCCGGAGTTCACCGTCATCGTTGCCACCGGTTTCAAAGCCTTCCCGCAAATTGACCAGACGCCTTCCGAGACCTTCATCGTGCTCAACTTTGCCCAGAAGCTGTGCATCATCGGCAACACGGCTTACGGCGGTGAGATCAAGAAGTCCGTATTCACGCTGCTAAACTATCTTCTACCCTTACATGACAGCGTGATGACCATGCACTGCTCGGCCAACGTGGGTAAGGATGGCGATGTGGCGCTCTTCTTCGGACTTTCCGGGACGGGTAAGACGACACTTTCCGCGGATCCGGCGCGCGGTCTGATCGGCGACGACGAGCATGGCTGGTCCGACAACGGTGTGTTCAACTTCGAGGGCGGCTGCTATGCCAAAGTCATCGAACTCTCGCCGGCCGCCGAGCCGCAGATCTACGCTTGTACGCGCCGCTTTGGCGCCATCCTGGAGAACGTGATCTACGACCCGGTGACCCGTTTCATTGACCTGGACGACGCCTCCATCACCGAGAATACACGCGCCTCCTACCCGCTGGATTTCATCGAGAACGCGGTCGCCACGAAGCGCGGCGGACACCCCAAGAATATTATCTTCCTGACCTGCGACGCCTCCGGCGTGATGCCTCCAATTGCCCGCTTGAGCTTGGAACAGGCCATGTACCACTTCATCTCCGGCTACACCTCCAAGATCGCCGGGACGGAGATCGGCCTGCGCGAGGAGCCGGAGATCACCTTCAGTCCCTGCTTTGGCGGGCCGTTCATGGTGCATACTCCGTCTTTCTACGCTGACCTGCTGCGGCGTAAGATCGAGCGCTACGGCGTCAAGTGCTGGCTGGTCAACACCGGCTGGGTGGGCGGACCGTACGGGGTGGGCAAGCGCATCAGCATCCGCCACACCCGCAATCTATTGAATGCCGCCCTCTCCGGCGCATTGGAAAAAGTTGAATACTACACCGATCCGGTCTTCGGCTTTGAAGTCCCCAAGACCTGCCCGGAGGTGCCGGAAGAGATCCTCTATCCGGCGCAATCCTGGCGCAAAGAGGAAGAGTATTGGAAGAAGTACAAGCAATTGGCTTCGCGCTTTATTGATAATATGAAGAAGTTCGAGGCGGATACGCCGAGGGAGGTAGTGGAGGCGGGGCCGAGGGTTTAATGAGACCTCAAGTTATGAAAGGATTTAGAAGAAGATGCCTCAAAAAAAAGTTGAATCTCAATTTAAAACTGACAGCCTGATGCGCCTCCTCGAAATCAGTATCGCGCTCAATTCAACCTTGGATCTGGACAAAATACTTACATACATTATTCAGACGGCGGCAGAAGTATTGGAGTGTGAGGCTGTTTCTATCCTGCTTTATGACCCGGTAAAATCCGATCTTTTCTTTGCGGCCTCTTCGGCATCCGATCCAATACAATTATCTGAAATCCCCGTCCCCTTGAAAAAAAGCCTGGCCGGCAAGATCTTTCTGGAGAATACCCCTCTAATTCTAAACAATGTGGAAAAAGATCCGCGCCACTTTGCCGTTGCTGCACAACATGTCAATTTTCACACCCATTCAATGCTTGGTGTGCCAATGCGGATTCAAAATCAAGGCGTAGGCGTGCTCGAGGCCCTGAATAAGAGAAAGGGTGTGTTCACCTCGGCCGATGAGAAGATACTATCCATTATCGCTTCGCAAGCAGCGGTGGCCATCCGAAATGCAAGGCAGATGAAAGAGCTTGAGCTTGCATACGATACGACGCTCGAAGGATGGTCTAACATCCTGGATTTACGCGATGAGGAGACCGAAGGCCATACGATTCGCGTGGCTAAGCTTACTATCCAATTGGCGAACGAACTAGGGATAAGCGGGGAAGAGCTAACTCATATCCATCACGGCGCATTGTTACATGACATCGGAAAAATGGCTATACCTGATCGTGTCCTGCTAAAGCCTGGGCCGCTGACTAAAGATGAATGGGAAATAATGCGCCAGCATCCCGTATTCGCCTACAATTTCCTTTTGCCGATCACATATCTACGACCCGCGATTGATATACCCTATTGCCACCATGAAAAATTGGACGGTAAAGGTTATCCTCGCGGATTGAAGGGAAGTGAAATTCCATTCTCGGCGCGCGTCTTTGCGGTTGTGGATGTTTGGGATGCCCTCACTTCAAACCGTCCCTATCGTACAGCATGGTCGAAAGAACAGACTCTCGACTACATCCGGGAAAAAGCTGGAACGCATTTTGATCCACGAGTCGTCGAGGCATTCCTGGATATTGATCATTAGACCTCTTGCATAAGTGCCAGCCTATGATGAAAATTTCTGCGGGACGGGCTCCCATGCCCGTCTTTCGGCGGCGTACCCGCAGGGTGCTTCGCGAGGAGCCGCCTCTACAAAATCCTGGAGACTTTTGCAAGAGGTCTATTGATTTATTCTTTATGCTAATCTCCTACAGGGCCGCCAGCGCCGCCTGACAACTCGTTTTTCTTGGCAGTCAGTTGCGCGATCATCCAATCAATCATCTCGATCTGGGCAGCCTTATCAGGTGGAGGTGGGGGTGGTGGGGGTGGAGGCGGCGGGGGTGGAGGTGGAGGCGGAGGCGGCGGAGCGCCCAGCTTCAACCAGGCGCGCATGTCCGCGACCGTGCCGTTGAATACATTGAGGTCAATGCTGTTGACAGGCGTGCCGTACTCCTTGGCGTGTCCTGCAAAGTTTATTTCGCTGGCATATTGATAGATGATCCAATCGCCCGGCTTGCGTTTTTTCGGCATCCCAGGGTTCTTGTCAGGCGTGGGATTATTCCAGTATTGGGCCAACCATAGCAGGTAATCCTTCATCCAATCGCCGTATGGGAAAAGGTCTGCATCGTAGTGTACAGGATTGGTATACAGGAGCACCGGCTTGCCTGTTTTCGCGACGACATAATCAATCCATTTATGCGCCATGTCTGCAAAAGTGGCGTCCAGCGTGTTGCCAGTGCCCTCGTAGTCCAGCGCGTAGAAGTGGAAATCGAATCCCTTCACCACCGAAATGAAAAAGTCGGCTTGCGCTTGCCAATCCGTTCCTGAGCGCAGGTAGTGATATGCGCCGCGGATGGGCACCTTTTGGACTCCGGCCCAGATCTCCGCGAATTTGCTGTCGCGGAACTTTCCTTCGCTGGCCTTCATGATGGCAAAATCAATTTGCCCTGTCGCCTTTGCCGGATCGAAGGCGACGTCCCAATGGCTCAGGTCAACTCCATGTGCTCTGCTCATTTTTTTTTCTCCTTTTTTGTTCTGGGTGGTTGCGTACTTGGCAACCAAGGTGGTTGGTTCTGGTCGCAGCCGGATGAGCACGCGCCCGTCAGCGGCGTGTTCGAATTCTTCTTTGACCGGCTGGCCATCGCTTCCGAGATGTTCATTCCTTTTCCATTACTCGATAGGTGATCTGGCTTTTGCCGCTTCTTTTTGCTCCGTACATCATCTTGTCTATCTCGTTCAGTACCTTATCGAGTTCGATGGCCGTCTCATTGCAGGTTAGTACTCCCATACTGATCATGATCGGCCATTTTTTCTTGTGGATTTCAGCCGTAAGCAGGCTATAGAGGCGGGCGATCACGCTGTAAGCATTTTGCTGGTCGGTCTCTGAGAACAGGATAATAAATTCCTCTCCGCCCATCCGTCCAATAACATCAGTGACACGGAGAAAGCGGGATAGCTCTCTGCCAATAAAACGCAGCACCTTTTCCGCTTCAGCCTGGCCGAAACGATTGTATATCTCTTTGAAATTCACCAGGTCGAAGTAGGCGATCGTAAACGGCTTTTGGCTCCGTTTGGCACGCGCGATCTCGATATTCGCCTGCTCGTGGAAAGCCCGTGAGTTCAAGATTCCTGTCAGATAGTCTGTTCGGGCCAATTTCCTTTCACGACCAAGAGAACGCTGCAGGTTGGCGAGAAGAACGGCGCTGACCAGGAAGAAACCCAGCAGAATGGCAGCGTCCCATATAAGAACCCACATTGGAATGCCGCGAGACGGTAACGTTATTGCACTGGTGACAAACCAGATGATTGCACACGTAAATGATAGAACGACACCAGCAGTCCGGTCAATGTACCACGCAGCAAGGAGGATCGGCGCCAGATAAAAAAGACTGATTGAGACGTCGAAGCTGGTTATATAGTCAACGATCCCGATTATCGCAGCAAGCGCACAGATAAATAGAATCAGGATTTCTCTTGGCATTTTGTGGAGCGTATCATGAAAAGATTTCAACATACTTCCTCCGCGAATGATGCCTTCAGTATAGAACAAATTCCGTTGAAAATCAACTGCTCAGGCTTGTCACCCTGAGGGAGCGTTCTGTGCGACCGAAGGGTCTCAAGGCCAGTCGGAGGAGATTCTTCGCCGCTGGAAGAACGCCAGCGTCTCACACCGTCCCGGTGTCCTTCCGGGAGAATGACACTCCGGCTGAGCAGTTACGTTGAAAATCAACTTAGTTATCCCTGAATCCGTAAGTGTCTATGATCCGTTGGATGATTTCTCGATCCTGCGGGGTTAGATCGAGCAATTCAAAACCGGTTGTATGGAAATGCGGGTCAATATCCGGACGGCACCAGATGCTTTTGGCCGTGAGTTCCAAGAAAGATTTGTCGGTAATGTCCTCGGAGAGTTCAATCGAAAGCCGGAAAGGCTCATCGGTTGGATGAGTCTTTTCGCTGGCCAGCATGACGCCTTCGGGGGTGATGTCTACCAGATTTCCCATCAGCTCGCGCGTCTGAGCGTTGAAGATGCGCGCGTAGTACAGCAGGTGCCGTCGTTTGAGTTTTCGCTTCTCGCTCATCTCGTTCTCCTTATCGTGCAACTCTCAGGACTTTTGCGCCGCGTATCTTTCTGGTCCTGAGTTCGAGCAGCGCCTGGTTCGCCTCGCTCAGGTCGAATTCCTGGAACTCCGGCCAGAGGGGGATCTCGGCAGCCAGTTCCAGGAATTCGCGCACGTCGCTGCGGGTCACGTTGGCCACGCTCTTGATCTCCTTTTCCAGCCAAAGGTGGGTTGTGTAATTCAAGTGTAACAGATAATTCTTATCCATATCTTCTTTACGGATGGCATTGACGACCAGCCTGCCTCCCGGCTCCAGGTTTTTCAGCGCCTCCACGACCGGCTTCCAGACCGGGGTCGTGTCAATGATAGCGGACAGCTTCTCAGGGGCTTCTTCTTCCGTGTCGCCGGCCCAGACCGCGCCCAGCTCGCGGGCGAAGGCGTTCTCACCCTCGCTGCGGGAGAAAACGTATACCCGCGCATCTGGAAAGCGGAACTTAGCCATCATCAGCACGAGATGTGCCGAAGCCCCGAAGCCGGTCAGGCCCAGGCTTTGTCCGTTTTCGAGGCCGGTCAATTTCAGGGAGCGGTAGCCGATGGCCCCCGCGCACAGCAGCGGCGCAGCTTCGGCGTCCGAAAAGATGGGCGGGATGGGGTAACAAAAATCCTCCGCAGCCGTCATGTACTCGGCGTAGCCGCCGTTCACATCTCTGCCGGTGGCGCTGAACTCAGCACATAAGTTTTCGTTTCCAGCCAGACAATGACTGCACTTGCCGCACGCCGAGTGGATCCAGGCGACTCCGACTCTTTCTCCGACCTGGAACCTGCTCGCCGCGCGCCCGGCCGCGGCCACCCTCCCGACGACTTGATGTCCCAGGATCACCGGCAACTGCGGCGGCGGCGTGCGACCTTCGATCTCGTCCAGCTCGGTGTGACATACCCCGCAGGCGGAAACCTTTACCAGTATTTCGTGCTCGCCAGGCAGGGGTTCGGGCAGCTCCGCCATTTCTAACGGAGAATGGTTTTCTTCCAGGCGAGACAGCTTGTTCAACAGCATGGCTTTCATCTGTTTTTCCTGCAAAAATGTAATGGTTTAGTTCAAAGTGTAGTGGCGACTTCCCTGCACAGACCGCAGGACTGTGTAGTCGCTCGTTGTTCTGAGTATAGAGCAGATTCGCCGGTTAATCAACTCTCATTTTCCCTGCCGGGTACGCGGTGATTAAATCACGGAACATTGTCACTATTTCTATCGTCACCCTTTGATATATACTGGTCAATATCCTGCGCCAAAGGAGAATCCCATGTGTGAATTTTGCACCCAGCACGGCGAAGGCAAGAAGTGGTATCTGACTATGGAGAATTATTCGCGCGACCTGCTCGAGCAGGATGGGCGGCGCGAGTTCATGGCCGAGTTTCTCAACAACTTTGTTGAACGCACCCCGCCCGGCGTCAGCCAACTGGAATCTCTGGCCCGCACGCCGTTGATGAGAGCCGCGCGCTCCATCCTGACCCGCCGCCAGAAGAAAAACCATTACGGCCAGGTGGTGCCGATCGAGGAAATCGAGCAAATCCTGGGTCAGGTGGAGGGTGTGATCCGCCTCCCGTGTGTCTGCCGCCGGGTGACGACCGGCAACATGAACGCGCGTTATTGCTACGGTCTGACGCTGGATAAACGCCTGCGCGAATCGCTGGATGATTCCTTCAGCCTGGAAACCTTGTCGCCGGCCGAGACAGCCGCTTCGATCCGAAAACTGGACAAAGAGGGCCTGGTCCACTCGGTCTGGACCTTCAAGACGCCCTACATTGGCGGCATCTGCAATTGCGATCAGGATTGCATGGCTTACCGCCTCACGCACGCTCGCGGGTATTACCCGGTCATGTTCCGCGGAGAGTATATCGCGGCCGTTGACCTGGACGCCTGCAACGGCTGTAAGAATTGTATGCGCCAGTGCCAGTACGGCGCCATCCGCTTTTCTGCGACGAACAAGAAAGTCGTGATTGACCCGCGCGCCTGTTACGGCTGCGGCGTCTGCCGCGCCGGTTGTCACCGCGCTGCCATTGCACTCCACGCGCGCCTGGAAGACCCTGTGGCAGCAAATATCTGGTGAGATGAACACATTATTCGGCGGCATCGAAGCTGGCGGTACGAAGTTCGTCTGCATCCTCGGTAGCGGACCGGAGGATGTCCGCGCCGAGGCGCACTTCCCGACCACAACCCCCGGGGAGACCATCCGGCAGGCGGTTGAATTCTTTCGCCATCAGCAAGCAGAGCACGGCGAACTGGCTGCTATCGGCATCGCCTCCTTCGGCCCGCTCGACCTGGATCCCGATTCGCCGACTTACGGAACCATCACCTCTACGCCGAAGCCGGGTTGGTCGAATACGGACTTTGCGGGCATGATCCGCCGGGCGCTGTCCTTGCCGGTCGGATTCGACACCGACGTGAACGCGGCTGCGCTGGCTGAGTGGCGCTGGGGCGCAGCCAGGGGGCTGGATACCTTTATCTACCTGACCATCGGCACCGGCATCGGCGGGGGAGGCATGGTAAATGGTCATCTTATGCACGGCTTGCTGCACCCCGAAATGGGCCACCTGTGCATCCCGCATGACCGGGGGGCCGATCCATTCGCGGGTAGCTGCCCATTTCATGGGGATTGCCTGGAGGGACTGGCATCCGGGCCGGCCATCGTGAAGCGCTGGGGACAACCGGCGGAGACGCTTCCACCCGAACATCCGGCTTGGGCGCTGGAAGCGCGTTACCTGGCCCTGGGATTGGTAAACTTGATTTACACCCTCTCGCCGCAGAAGATCATCCTTGGCGGAGGCGTGATGCAGCAAGCTCACCTGTTCCCGCTCCTTCGCCGGGAGGTACAAACCCTGCTCAAAGGCTATCTCCAGTCGCCGATACTCCAGGAGAGAATTGACGAGTACATCCTCCCGCCTGCGCTGGGGAAGCGCGCCGGCGTCTTGGGCGCGCTTGCCCTGGCAATGGACGCTGTTCACTGATTACTGCTCACTGATTACTGCTCACTTCCCTCTTGACTCTCCTCCTGCTGGAGGTTGTATAAATAGTGCGGAGGCTTCCAGAACATGATCCGGATCGGAGACTTCTCTAAACTCAGCCGTGTCTCGATCAAGACCTTGCGCTACTACGACGAGATGGATTTGCTCGAACCCATCGCCGTGGACCGCTTCACCGGCTACCGCTACTACGAATTCGACCAGTTGCCCCGCCTGCACCGCATCCTGGCGCTCAAGGACCTGGGCTTCTCGCTCGAGGAGATCGGCCAACTCCTGCGCGACAGCCTGACGCCAGAGCAAATGCGCGGGATGCTGAAACTGCGTCAGGTGGAGATCAGGCAAAGGGTCCAGGAAGAGACGGGACGCCTGGAGCGGGTCGAGGCCCGGTTGAGACAAATCGAACAGGAGGAAGATATGTCCAAGTATGACGTTGTCATCAAGAAAATCGGCCCCATCAAGGTCGCCTCGGTGCGCGGCATCGTCCCCACGCCGCCCCAGCAGGGATCGCTGTGGGGCGAGTTGGAAGGATACCTCGCCGGGCAGCGCGTCCGCCCGGCCGCGCCATGCTTCTGCATGTACCACGACGATGAATACAAGGAGCGCGATTGGGATATCGAGGCTTGCGAGCCGATCGAGGCCGACGTGCCTGAGACCGGCCGCGTCAAGGTGCGCACGCTGCCGGCTGTCGAGACGATGGCCTGCACCGTGCATCACGGGCCGTTCGTCACCATCGGTGAGGCTTACGATGCCATAGGCAAGTGGATCAGCGCCAATGGCTACCGCATCTGCGGGCCGAGCCGTGAAATCTACCTGCATGTTACCGAGGAGGGGCAAGGCATGGTCAGCCAGACCGACCCGCAGACCGTGACCGAGATCCAGTTCCCGGTGGAGAAGGTGTAGCCTTCATCCCCACCCCTTACCCCTTCCCTTTATCCCCTTCCTCTCCCGATTTTTGGGAGAGGAAGGGGCGCGTAGCGGGGGTGGGTGAGGAACTTTTGTTGTACAATAGACTCGATGACGAAAACGATCAATATCCTTTTCCTCGCCTCGGAGGCCGAGCCGTTCGTCAAGGTGGGCGGATTGGCAGACGTGGCCGGATCGCTGCCACTCGCCTTGCGCGCTTTGCCCGGCGAAGCGCGCCTCGATGTGCGCCTGGCCCTTCCGCTCCACCGGGCGATCCAGCTCGATCCAGCCAATCTAATTTCTGGGGTTGGGTTTTCCGTCTCACGGGGAGGGATCGATCTTCCGGCTCGAGTCCTCGAGGGTGAGCTGGATGATATGCCGGTCTATTTCATTGCCGGAGGGCCGATCTCGGAAGCAGCCAGCGTCTATTCCAGCGACCCAACCTTCGACCGCGAGAAATACACTTTCTTTTCCCTGGCCGCGCTGGAGATGACCCGTCATCTGGGTTGGCGGCCGGATATCCTCCACGCCAACGACTGGCACACCGCCCTGGCGCTCTACGCCCTGCGCGCCCGGCGAAGCGATCCCTTCTTCGCGCCGATCCGCTCGGTGCTGACCCTCCACAACCTGCCCTACATGGGCGGCGACGGCTCGCAGCAGCTTGCCGCTTATGGCCTGGACGCGGTGGAAGATGAGGCGCTGCCGCAATGGGCGCATACCCAGCCGCTGCCGCTGGGATTGTGGGCTGCGGATGCGCTCGTCGCCGTCTCGCCGACCTATGCTCAAGAGGTTCTGACGCCGGAGTTTGGCTGCGGGTTGCAAAATTTCCTGCGCGGACGCGGCGACTCGTTCTCGGGCATCTTGAACGGCCTGGATACGGTCTCTTGGGACCCGGCGGCTGATCCCGCGCTGGCAGCCAATTTCGACGCCCGCAGCCTCGCCTCCCGCCCGGTGAACAAGGCTGCTTTGCAGGAGCGCCTCGACTTGCAAAACGATCCGGCCATCCCGCTGCTGGCGATGGTCGGACGCATTGATCCGCAGAAAGGGGTGGACATCCTCCTGGACGCCGCGCGCCAGATCGTTGATCTGCCCTGGCAGATGGTCATCCTGGGAAAAGGCGATGTTTCGCTGGAAGATGGCGCCCGCAGACTGGAGGCCGATTTTCCCTCTCGCGTGCGCGCCGTCATTGACTATAACGCCCCGCTGGGACGGCTGATCTACGCCGGCGCGGACACCTTCCTGATGCCCTCGCGCTACGAGCCGTGCGGCCTGGCGCAGTTGATCGCCATGCGCTACGGCTGCGTTCCGCTCGTGCGCGCCACGGGTGGGCTGAAGGATACGGTCGAGGAGGGGCGCACCGGTTTCCGGTTCGAGGAAGCGACGCCCGAGGCCCTTGTCGAGGCCCTGCGCCGTGCGCTGGCGATTTATCCAGAACGGGCAAAGTGGCGAAAGCTCCAGCGCAATGGCATGGAACAGGATTTCTCGTGGTCGCGTTCCGCCAGCCAGTATGCCTCACTGTACTGGTCACTGAACGGCGAATACTGAATACTGTTTACTTGTCTACTTGTCTACTTGTCTACTTGTCTACTTGTCTACTTGTCTACTTGTTTACTGATCCAAAGAGAGGCGCATCATGAAAACTCGTGCTGTCATCATGGCTGGGGGTGAAGGTTCCCGCTTGAGCGTGCTGACCGTCAAGCGCACCAAGCCGGCCGTCCCGTTTGCCGGGAAATACCGCATCATTGACTTTACCCTCTCGAATTGTACGAACTCTGGCATTTTCGACGTGATGATCCTGGCGCAATACCGTCCGCACTCGCTCATCGAGCACATCGGCGCGGGCGGGCCGTGGGACCTCAACCGCGATTTCACTGGCGGCGTGCGCCTGTACACGCCTTATAAGGCGCGCAGCGGCGCGGACTGGTTCGAGGGCACTGCCGACGCCGTCCAGCAAAACTTTTCTTTCATCAAGCGGGATTCACCAGATATGGTGCTCATCCTTTCCGGCGATCATATCTATACGATGGACTACGAGAGGATGATCACTTTTCACCTGGATCATCATGCCGAACTGACGATGGCCACGATCCGCGTCCCACGGGCCGATGCTTCCCGCTTCGGCATCCTGACTGTGGACAGGAAATATCACGTCACCTCCTTTGTAGAAAAGCCTAAAGATCCGCCCTCCGACCTGGCCAATATGGGCGTTTATCTGTTCAATCTCAGCTTGCTCGACCGGGTGTTGTGGGAAGATCACTTGCGTAAAGACTCGACGCACGATTTCGGCAAGGATATCCTGCCGCGCCTGGTGAAAAGTAAGACGCGCCTGTTTGCTTTCCCTTACACCGGATACTGGATGGATGTGGGCACCGTTCAATCCTACTGGCAGGCGCACATGGATATGCTTTCCCCGAACCCCGCATTGAAGCTTTACGATCGCAGCTGGGTCATCCACACCCGCACGGAAGAGCGCGCCCCGGTCCGCTTTCCGGAAAACGCCAGTATCTTTGCCAGCATGATCTCGGATGGCTGCTCCATCCAGGAGAGGGCGCGCGTCGAAAGCAGCGTTCTTTCGCCGGGTGTGATCGTGCGTCCGGGCGCGGTGGTGCGCGAGTCCATCATATTGACTGACTGCGTCATCGAAAGCGGAGCGGTGGTGGAGCGCGCCATTTTGGATAAGCGCGTAAGGGTGGGGCCAAACGCCCGCGTCGGCGGCGGCATTGGCGACCCCAATATCTGCCTGGCAGTGGTCGGCAAGAGCAGCGTCATCCCCTCCGGCATGGTCATCGAGCCGGGCGCGACCGTTGGGACAGATGTCGTCGAAAGCGATTATTCCGGCCCGCTGGTCAAGTCGGGCGAAATCATCGAAACCAAGAGGCAGCCTTATGAAATCTAAGCCTGTCATTGCGAGGGGTGAAGCCCGAAGCAATCTCGTGGCGCCAGGGGAATAAGCTTATGAAATTCCAGCGCGCTTCCGGCATTCTCCTCCATCCAACCAGCCTGCCCGGTCCCTACGGTATCGGCGACCTCGGCCCCCAAGCCTACGCCTGGGTGGATTTCCTGGCCGGCTCCGGCTGCAGGCTGTGGCAGGTGCTGCCCCTCGGCCCGACCGGTTACGGCGATTCACCTTACCAGTGTTTCTCGGCCTTTGCCGGCAACCCCTATCTCATCAGCCCGGAATTATTGCTGGAAGATGGCCTGCTCGCGCCGGACGATTTGACGGATAGGCAGGACTTCCCGGCGAACCGTGTTGACTTTGGCGCGCTCATCCCCTGGAAGCTGAACCTGCTCGAACGGGCTTTCATCCGCTTCTCTGCGGACCCTCAGCCTGCGCTGCAAAAAGCCCTCGACTCTTTCCGCGCCGAAAACGCCTCCTGGCTGGAAGATTACGCCCTCTTCATGGCGCTGAAAGAATCTCACGGCGGCGGCTCGTGGGACGGCTGGCCTGCCCCGCTCCGAAAACGCGAACCTGCAGCCCTCGCAGAAGCTCGTAAATCCCTTACGCATCACGTTTCACGTTTCACGTTCTACCAATTCCTCTTCTTCCGCCAGTGGCATGCCCTCAAAACCTATGCTACCGAACGTAATATCCAGATCATCGGCGATATCCCCATCTTCGTGGCCTACGACAGCGCCGACGTTTGGGCGCACCCGGAGCTGTTCTACCTGGACGACGAGGGTCTGCCGACCGTGGTGGCGGGCGTCCCGCCGGATTACTTCTCGCCGACCGGCCAGTTGTGGGGGAATCCGCTCTACCGCTGGGACGTGCACAAGGCGACCGGTTACGCCTGGTGGCTGGAACGTTTCCGCGCCATCCTGGAGATGGTGGACATCGTCCGCCTGGATCACTTCCGCGGCTTCGCCGGTTACTGGGAAGTGCCGGCCGGCAACCCGACGGCTGAGATCGGCCGCTGGGCGCCCGGCCCCGGCGCGGATTTTTTCGAGGCGGTCCGTGTCGCGTTGAGCGGAGCCGAAGAACCCGCGCCGGGCGGAGGGTCGAGTAACCCGCAGGGTGTATCGAGGCCCGCAGTCGAGGCGTTACCAATCATTGCCGAAGACCTCGGCGTCATCACGCCGGATGTGGTCGCGCTGCGCGAAGGCTTCCACCTGCCCGGCATGAAAATCCTGCAATTTGCCTTCTCCGCGCCGGACAATCCCTTCCTGCCGCACCATTACCCCCGGAATTGCGTGGCTTACACCGGCACACACGACAACGACACCGCGCGCGGCTGGTATGCCTCCGCGCCGGAGGCGGAACGTGAATTTGCCCTGCGCTATCTTGGCTCGAAGCGGAGTCCGCAGCTTGCCCTGCCTGTCTTGGCCGACAGGCCAGGGAGTGAAATCGAAGGGTCTCTGACTGCGGATGCAATGTCGGAGACATTGCACTCCAGCGAGTCTTTTGCCTGGGAACTGATCCGCGCCGTCTGGGCCTCGGTGGCCGTGTTCGCGCTTGCCCCCATGCAGGATCTGCTCGAGCTGGGGACGGAAGCGCGCATGAACTATCCCTCCCGGTTGGGCGGCAATTGGGAGTGGCGGATGGAAGAGGGGGCGCTGAGTGAGGAATTGAAGGCGTGGGTGAGAGAACTGAATTCGCTTTACAGCAGGTAAAAATGCCTCCCAATAACAAGCTCGGCGAGGTCAGGAGACCCTCGCCGAGCGATGCGCGCCGTTCAACATTTGCATCAAGCGCGCAAATCCTTTGGAACCGCGAAGAAACGACCCTCAAAGAACGGGGGCAGGCGAGCGCGAAGGGAGATTACTTCGCGAAGGCTAATAAAACTTCGCGGCCTTCGCATCTTCGCGGTGAATCTTTTGGTTGCGGCTGGATGCCGCGCTATGCTTTGGCTTATGAAAGCTCTGTAAATACTTCGGGCTTTTGCTCTGCAATGCGTAACAAGGCTACTGCAGGCCCGCTTGGCTTACGCCGTCCCTGTTCCCAATCCTGAACAGTACGGAGACTTACGCCCATCAAACCTGCAAAAGCCGATTGCGACAATTGGAGTTTTGCGCGAATGGCTTGTGGAGGCGCCGGTTCTGTAATTGTATGGGTGCGCAAAGCTTTCTTACCAGCCTTGTAAGCCTTGATGTCTCGAATGCCATCCAGGATTTCCTGACCAATATCACGCTTAGACATTTTCGATTTCCTTTGCAATTTGACGCAGAATATGAGCGGGGATATTTTCTACTTCACTCTTGCTGTAGATGGTCAATAACCAGATTTCGTTCTCTTGTCGTTTGAAGTAGTAAATCACCCGAACACCGCCACTTTTACCTTTTCCAGCGATCGCCCAACGGACTTTTCGGACACCGCCCGAGCCTGGAACTACTTTGCCTGCTTCTGGGTACTGGAGTAAAAAGCTTTGTAAACCCAGGTATTCATCCTCGGATAAATACTTGTAAATATGTTTGGTAAAAGCGGTAGCCTCGATGAATTCCATAGACTGATTATACGGCATTGCCGTATGATTTGCAATCCCCTTTCATCCAATTATTTCTTACCAATCTCCTTCTGAGAAGAACCAGGATCTGCTTGACCTGGGCGCGGAAGCGCGCATGAACTATCCCTCCCGGTTAGGTGGCAATTGGGAATGGCGGATGAACGAAAATGTCTTGAGCGGTGAATTGCAGGGAAAGATCAGGGAATTAAACTACCTGTACCAACGCTAACGCAGAGCTAACCGGCGGCGCGCCGAGGGACATCAGAGTTCGCCACCGCACGTGCTCGCGCCGTCCGGTTGAGCGACAGGTTAGGTGCTGATCAGAACATAACATATTTGCTCAATCTTTCCCCACTCACCCAAAAACCCCGCTCAATTCCTGATAATATTGTTGCAGCCAATTCGCATAATGATAAATACTAATCTTCGATTGAACAAAATCATCAAAATATTTCTTAGCCCTTTCTCTATCGTCCAGAAAAAGGGCATACCTGGCTATTCTCAGAGCATATTCGGTTGAAACTGGATGACGGCTGAATTTCTCCAAATCTCTACAGGCGTTGTCCAAGTGTTCTCCCATGGTATTTCGTAGGTAAAGTATGATGGTTGCTTCCCCGGTCTCTTGAGCTAAACCCATACATTCGTCAGCAACGTTTAAATCCGCTTCAATGGCTGCTAAAGGATTCCCGTGCTGAAGTTGGATATCCTTGATGTTGTGTAAATGCTCAAAAATTCCTTCGCAAAACTCTCTCAGAGATATTTGTGGTTCATTTGTTTTCTGAACTTTACGTAAAAACACCTTTTCTTTTTCCCAAAAGCAACGCTCATCGACACAATAATCTGGCAATTCGATGAGATATCGGCCTATGTCTTCTTTTGATCGCCCCATAGACTCCAACAATTGCGAGAATAAGCCTGCAAACGGTCCCAGATTATTCATTCTTGCAAGATCACGTAAAACGATAAAAATTTCCTTAATCAAGTAGTAGCGAGAAGGGAATTCTAATTTGAGATATTCCGGCAAATAGTGCCTCAACCAAAACAGTTGTTCATCCCATCCACATTGACTGTTCCACCTGATCCTGAGTTCGCTAACTTCGAATACTAACCGTTCCCGCTCAGAAAGTTTAGGCAAAATCTCAATTCTTCCCCGCACCAATGTCTCTATATGAAGCACTCTGTTTTTTGTCTGCCTCGCATATTCAAGGCTGTAGTTGTTGAATTTTAATAGATCATCGATATTGTTTTTATCGACAAGCTCAGAATATTTAGTAAAAAATGAAACGGCGTTTTTATTATCTTCAATGAGCAAATAAGTATCTATAATATTAGGGTAAACAACATGGATAAGGCTTTTATCATGATACTGGCAGGCCATCTCTGCTGACTTACGATAATAGTGAACGGTGTTCGTCATATTTCCAAGCATTCTTTCCATACGACTGAGATTGTTATACATCTTGGCCAGTTGTATATTTTGTACGTTGTCATGTTCACTTACGGCTGATAACATGTTTTGCCTTGCTTTTTCAAATTCACCGTTCCTCTCATAAAATAACGATTGCAGGTAAAGAGTATCATAGCATTTGGACTGATCGCTTTTATTCTTCGCTCGCTCAAAGATAGATTTTGCTTTATTGGTGTCCCCAAGCAAAAGTAGGCTAAGCACCTGTTTCAACCTAATGTTACTTTCTTCCTCTTCAAACAGAGGTAGCTCCAAGAGCTTCGCGTATACTTCGTAAGCTTCCTTTGATCGGTCTTGCGCAATGAATTTGTTAGCCCAAAGTAAATTCCATTTTATCTTGCCCGGGACGCTTATAATATAAAAAGGTTTTTGGGGAAATCGCTTTTCAATTTCTTTATAGTTCCCTTTCTTAACAAGGGTTTCTAAAATAAAAATTGGCGAAGACTCAGGGAAAAGTACTTTCTCTGCCGCAAGAATGAGATAACCCGCATATAGAATAGAGAGGGAAAATATTATTGCTACGGAAAGGAAGTTTAAAATGTATAAAGTAGTGGTCACACCAAATAAGAAAGCTAAAAGAATAATATTGTTACGATATCTCTTATGTCTGTATTTAGGGAAGCGCCAAAAGAAGGTCATGAGCAAAGTAAATACCGTCCCCCATAGTAATGGGATATTACGATTTGAGATGCTGATTAAGAAGTCGGACATTTTATCTAAGCTCCAGCTCTGGATCAATTAGATTTTGATTAACGAAGTGTTCGCTATTGGTGAAATCTCATTGAACTAAG
>Ga0210016_1002028_pt1 | contig 18638 bp, 18 predicted proteins | sample CryGeyCG2014_300_FD_185454 | JGI IMG/M metagenome (GOLD analysis project Ga0210016, IMG submission 185454) | Groundwater microbial communities from aquifer - Crystal Geyser CG02_land_8/20/14_3.00 (SPAdes) (version 2) | ecosystem: Environmental > Aquatic > Deep subsurface > Groundwater | place... | reverse complement strand
TTGGCGCTGTGAATTTTTTTCCTATTAGGCAAAAATAAGGCGGGATATGTCTATAGCTACATTGGGTAGTGGGACCACCCCCATCAAGGCTATGCGGACAAAAAACATCAAAGGGAACGGCAGATTAAATTTGTCCATACTGTCGTTTAGGTTGAAATTGAAAGCAAAGCATCATAACCTAGCAATCTAACCTTGCCACGAATAGCCGAGCATCCAACTCGACAGGCCTCTGGAAACCTTGATCAGGGGAAAAAATGCCGGAGGAGAATGCGTAAGAAACTGAAAAAAAACAGGTCGGCGGAGTTCTTCTGGACACGCCCCCCCGAATTCACCCCGCCGGATTCAAATGGCGGCGTGGATGCTTGCGTCGAAGAACAATTTCTAACACCCCGCACCAACGACTACCAGAAGCTGCTGACCAGCTATCTGGAATCTGCCCTCAATTTAACCCAGGCCTCCGCGGGCGTGGTGCGCATGCTATTGCCGGACGAGCAAACCCTGCAAGTCATCAGCGCGGTGGGGCTGGGGATTGATGAAATCGGGCCGGAATCTATTGCCAAACTCTCCTGCGAAAACTGTGACCGGGATGCTTTTCGACGCGGCTTGTGTGCAACCGATATCGAAACTTGCTCCGCACGGGAAGATGCGGGGAAGAGCGAACAATGCCGCGCCGCCCTGTCTATTCCTCTGGAAAGCGCCAATTCTCCGGGGGTTTTGCTCGGGGTATTTACCTTGTTTTTCGACACGCCAAAATCATCTTCCGGCAAAACCGCGCGCCTGACTGCCGTATTTGCCGAGATTCTCAATTCACTGATCGAGTATGTAAAACTAAACCGCGAGGCAAAGCGCGCGGAGTTGCTGCAGGAACGGCAAACCATTGCCAATGAGATCCACGATTCCCTCGCGCAGACCCTGAATTTCGCGCGCATGAGCACCCGGCTGCTGGAAGCCGCCGTGCGCAACAAGAATGAGCTAATGATCAAAAAATACTCCGGCGAACTGGATAACGCGCTGGAAATCAGCCAAAAAGCCGTGCGCGCCCTGATTACCGATTTCCGCAGCGAAATGGATCCGGCAGGATTACTCAAGGCATTGCAGACCTTGGTCACGGAATTCCGCGCGAAGCAGGATATTGTGCTCGAATCTTCAATCAATGTCGCCGATCTGGATCTGCCGCTGGAATATGAGATTCAGGTGTATAACATTGTGCGCGAAGCGCTTTCCAATATTGCCAAACACTCGAACGCCAGCCACGCCAGACTGGTTGTCGATTATCAGTGCGGTTATTTTATCTTCAGCGTCGAAGACAACGGGGTGGGCACCTTCGCTCCGGTTGAAGGACACTACGGCATTACCATCATGCGCGAGCGGGCGCAAAACATCGGGGGCGATATCCGGGTGGAAAGCAACGAAGGATTGGGCACCTGCGTACAATTGTATTTCCCGGAACCGGGATCTGACTGGAGAAAGTTGCATGACTGAAAAGCTTAAAGTAGCCATGATTGATGACCAGAGTCTGTGCCGCAGCGGATTGAGCGAGCTGCTTTCCCATTGCTACGACATGGACGTGCTGGGTGCAGTGGGTTCGCTGGAAGAGTTGCGGCTACTGATTAAAAAAAAGCCGGATCTACTGATTGTTGATCTGCGCATGCAGCCGATGGACGGCATCACGATGATCGAGGAATTGCGCAAAGAGGGATGCAACCTGCCCGCCCTGATACTAACCATGAGCGATTCCGAATCGGATCTAAGCAAGGCCATCCGTGCCGGGGTGCGCGGTTATCTGCTCAAAGACATGGCGCCGGAAGAAGTGGTTGAAGCCATCAAGCGGGTTGCCGCCGGAGAGTTGGTAGTGGCCCCGTCGATGACCGTAAAAATGATCGAGCTGCTCAAAGGCGATTCGCCCGAACAAGAAGCAAAGAACTCCCTCAAGTTGCTAACCGAGCGCGAACGCGAGATTCTGCAACTCTTATCCCGCGGCGAAAGCAATAAAGGCATCGCGCTTTCACTGCATATCAGCTATGACACGGTCAAACAACACGTCAGACATATTCTAAATAAACTCAACCTGTCTTCCCGCGTCAAGGCGGCTGTGCTGTTTGCAAAAGAACACGGCGACGACAACTATCCTCCAAAATGACCCGCACGGGTTATCCGATTCAACCAATGTGGTTATAGACAGCATGGCGGAAGATTGCGCCTAATGCTCCCCGTACGAGGTTCGGACAACCCGTCAATATTTATGTGAAAAAAAGGGAAATTATGGCGCACGTGGTGATTATGGGAGCCGGTGTCGGCGGCATGCCGGCCGCTTATGAAATGCGGGAAAAATTGGACAAGCAACACAAAGTGACGATTGTTTCCGACCGCGAAACTTTCCAGTTCACGCCTTCCAATCCGTGGGCTGCGGTCAAATGGCGCGAGCGCAAACACGTCGAATTTCCGATGCGCAGCTATCTCGAGCGCAAGGGGATTCATTTTAATTCAAGCGGGGTCAAACGCGTCCATCCCGAGCAGAACCGGCTTGAATTGGGCGATGGTGCGCGCCTTGATTACGATTATCTGGTAATTGCCACCGGTCCAAAACTGGCCTTTGATGAAGTCGAAGGGTTGGGGCCGCACGGCGGCTTCACCCATTCGGTATGCACCCTCGATCATGCAATGAAGTCGCATGACGAATGGGAACATTTTTGCCGGAACCCCGGACCTATCGTGGTTGGCGCGGTACAAGGCGCCTCCTGTTTTGGCCCGGCCTACGAATATGCCTTCATCATGGAAACCGATTTGCGCAGACGCAAGATCCGCGACAAGGTGCCGATGACCTTTGTGACTTCGGAGCCTTATATCGGCCATCTGGGACTGGGCGGCGTGGGCGATTCAAAGGGTATTCTGGAGTCGGCTATGCGCGACAAACATATCAAGTGGATCTGCAATGCGAAGGTGACCAAGGTCGAGGACGGCAAGATGCACGTTACCGAATACGACGAGCTTGGCCAGGAAAAGAAAAAACACGAGTTGCCGTTCAACTACAGCATGATGCTGCCCTCCTTCAAGGGAATTGATGCGGTATTCGGCATCGAAGGGCTGGTTCAGGCGCGCGGCTTCGTCACGGTTGACAAGCATCAGCGCAACCAAAAATACAAGAATATTTTTGCCATCGGCGTATGTGTCGCGATCCCCCCGGTCGAGGCCACCCCGGTACCGGTCGGCACCCCCAAGACCGGTTACATGATCGAATCGATGGTGACCGCCACCGTGCACAACATTCACGCCGACCTCACCGGCCAGACCGCCAATCAGGAAGCCACCTGGAATGCAGTTTGCCTGGCTGATTTCGGCGAAAGCGGTGTGGCGTTTGTGGCGATTCCACAAATCCCGCCGCGCAATGTCAACTGGTTCTCCGAGGGGAAATGGGTTCATCTGGCCAAGGTGGCATTCGAGAAATATTTCATTCGGAAGATGAAAAAAGGGGGCTCCGAGCCATTTTATGAGGGCAGCATCATGAAGATGCTGGGAATTGAAAAGCTCAAATAGGTCTGTCGCGCCGCCCGCCAAAAAAACCCCGCTTTGACGGGGTTTTTTTGCAATACAGGGAATTCATCCGGCGATGAATTTCAGCCGGGACTTTCTTTCGGCGCGTATTTATCGGCCACATAAGCATCCACGATCTGCTGGAATTCGCGCGCAATATGCTCGCCGCGCAGAGTCACCGTTTTTTCTCCATCCACATACACAGGGGCCGCAGGCGACTCGCCGGTACCCGGCAAGCTGATACCGATATTTGCCAGTTTGCTTTCTCCCGGGCCGTTGACGATGCAGCCCATCACCGCCACGGTCATATTCTCCACGCCGTCATATTGAGCCCGCCACAGCGGCATTTGTGCGCGCAGGTAGGTCTGAATGTCCTGCGCCAATTCCTGGAATACCGTGCTGGTGGTGCGGCCGCAGCCGGGACAGGCGGTCACCATCGGGGCGAAAGCGCGCAGCCCCATGGTCTGCAAAATCTCCTGCGCCACCAAAACTTCTTCCGTTCGCGCCCCCCCGGGGGCGGGGGTGAGAGAGACGCGAATGGTGTCGCCGATTCCCTGTTGCAACAGCACTGCAAGCGCGGCGGCGGAAGCCACGATTCCTTTCGATCCCATGCCCGCCTCGGTCAATCCAAGATGCAGGGCGTAGTCGCAGCGTTGCGCGAGCTCGCCATACACCGCGATCAGATCCTGCACATCGCTCACCTTGCAGGAAAGTACGATGCGGTCATGCGGCAGGCCTAATTCCTCGGCACGTTGGGCCGAATTCAGCGCGGATACAATCAGCGCTTCGCGGGTGATCGCCCCGGCATCGCGGGGCTGCTCCAGCCGCGCATTCTGGTCCATCATGCGCACGATCAGTTCCTGGTCCAGACTGCCCCAGTTGACCCCGATGCGCACCGGCTTGCCGTACTCGACTGCCGCGCCAATCATCATCGCAAACTGATCCTCGCCCTTGCGATTTTTGCCCACATTCCCCGGATTGATCCGGTACTTTGCCAGGGCCTGCGCGCACTCCGGATAATCGGTGAGCAGGCGGTGGCCGTTGTAATGGAAATCCCCGATCAGCGGCACCTTGCATCCCAGCGCATCCAGACGACGCCGGATATGCGGCACTGCCGCTGCCGCGGCCGAAGTATTCACCGTGATGCGCACCAGTTCCGAGCCGGCTTGTGCCAGTTCGAGCACTTGTTGGGTGGTGCTGGTGATATCCTCGGTATCGGTGTTGGTCATCGATTGCACGACAACCGGCGCGTTGCTGCCGATCAGAATATGGTCAACCTGTACCTGTTGCGTGGCGCGGCGCGCGGGATGCGGGAAACTCATGCTCACTCCAATACTAGGCGGGCAACGCTGTCCGGCTTGAATCCGGACAGGTCAACCTCGCTCCCTTTGTAATACAGGCGCACAGCCCCAGCCCGGCCGAGGACAACCTGGTAAGGCTCGCGCCCGGAGCCGCCAATCCATTTCTCCCCGCCGGCATCGGTGATGCGCGAGATCAGTACTTCACCGTTGACATCCTTGATCTCCACCCAAGCCTGGTCGGTGTACACAATGTGAATCGGGCGTTTCATCAATTGTTCCAATGAAATGGAGGGTTTGGCTGTGGCTAAAATACCCTCCTGCGCAGCGGGGACCGCCGCCTTTGGGCTGGCGGCAGGGTTTTTCGGAAGGGCTGCCGGCGCCACCTCGCCAGCACTGCTGTCGATATCCCCCGCCACCGCCGAAGCCGCCTCCACAGCGGGTATCTCGGCGCTTGGCATCGGCACAGAAGTAATCGGAAAATCTGGAATATTCGGTTTATTCAACAAAAACAGCACCAATCCGAGGATCACAACCAATGCCCCCAGCAGCAGAAAACGATTCTTGCGCGCTGCGTCTCCGGCCGTGGGTAAGGGCTCTCCGCCGCCCTGCACATCGGTTACCTTAAAGTGGTGTTCGGTGTGGGTTTCTGTCTCGTTCAACAAAACATCCGGGTCAAGATTGACCATCCGCGCATAGCCGCGAATGAAACCGCGCAAAAAAGTGCCCTGCGGCAGATTGGCGGCATCATCGCTTTCCAGCGCTTCGACTTGGCGCGCACTGAATTTGACCCGGCCGGCAATTTCCTGCGCGCTCAAACCCATCGCTTCCCGCGCGGCGCGCAGGGTGGCACCCACGCTCAAGCGTGAGGGTGCGGCATCATCGGACATTGGTTCGGTTTGGCTCTCGCTCATCGGTCATTACTCTGCAAAAGTTGGGCTTGGGGAGAATCGGGAAATCGTTTGCGCAACTGCAAGGCAAAGCTGGCAGCAGAATTGCGATCCCCCACGAGTCGCTCGATACGCACCGCCAGCCACAACTGTTCGGCATCAAGCTCGCGCCCGGTTTTCAGCAGACGCAACAACCACGATTTTGCCAGCGCGGCATTGCCGTTGCTGTGCGCGACTTCCGCCATTCCGTGCAGTGCCTCCGGCATTTCGGGATGAAGGATTAGCGCGCGCTGCAAATTCGCTTCCGCCGTTTTTTGATCCCCCGCCTTATGCGCACAAATCCCCGCATTGGCGTAAGCCAGATCGGGCGTGCTGTATAGCGGGTCATTCAGGGCCGCCGTGAACTGCGGCAAAGAATCCCCGGGACGGCCGCGCTGGCACAGGAACCAGCCGTAGTTGTTATGTGCGCCGGCATTCCGCGGTTCAAGCTTGAGACTGCGCAGAAAATCGGCTTCCGCCTGTTTGTCTTCGCGCAGCGTCATGCGTACCAGACCGCGCATGTTGTAAGCGGGAGCATAGGAATCGTCAGCCTGCAGGGCGATGCCCAATTCCTGCAAGGCGACCGAATACTGGCCGCGCTCAAAATAGGAGGCGGCCAGTTCGGTGTGGATTTGCGCAATGCTGCGCGCGCGCTCGTCCGATATACCGGAACTGGCACAGCCGGCAAGCAGTGCGAGCAATACAATGATCGAATATTTGATTCCCGGGTTTGTCACTGCACCTCCACCAATCTGATCGTTCGTTTAGTCTTGTCCTGCACCTGCCCCGCCAGTTGTCCGCAGGCCGCGGCAATATCGTCACCGCGCACCTTGCGGATGGTGGTCACGATGTTTGCCTGCATCAGGGTGTCGCGAAAACGCTTTACCGTCTCCATGTCCGAACGCTGATATGGCGCCTGCGGGAAGGGATTAAACGGAATCAGGTTGAACTTGCACGGCACGTCATGCACCAGATTGACCAACTCGCGGGCATGCTGGAGGCCGTCGTTCACCCCGGCCAGCATCACATACTCAAAGGTGACAAAATCGCGCGGCGCTTTTTCCAGATAGCGCAGACAGGCTGCCATCAGTTCTTTCAACGGGTATTTCTGGTTGATCGGCACCAGCACATTGCGCAGCGCATCGTTCGGCGCATGCAGCGAGATCGCCAGCGCCACCGGACACTCGTCGCGCAGCCGGTCCATCGCCGGCACCACGCCCGAGGTCGACACCGTCACGCGGCGGCGCGACAGACCATAGCAATGATCGTCCAGCATCAGGCGCAAAGCGCTCACCGTGCTGTCGAAATTCAGCAGCGGCTCACCCATGCCCATCATCACCACGTTGGTGACCGGCCAGTTGCCGTGGCGGCCATGACTCGGTGCGGCGGAGTCGTCCGGTGCGGGAAGGACCGCCTGCGCCTCCTCCCGCAAACGGCCGCTAAGCGGTAACGTGTCGGAGTCGCGGTTCTTTCCCAGCTCGTGATTGGCCCACCACACCTGGCCGATGATCTCGGCGGTGGAGAGGTTGCGGTTGAAGCCCTGCTTGCCGGTGGAACAGAACGCGCAATCCAGCGCGCAGCCCGCCTGTGTCGAAACGCACAGCGTGCCCCTGCCCTCTTCCGGGATGAACACGGTCTCCACCGCATTGCCGGTGCCTACATCCAGCAGCCATTTGCGCGTCCCGTCGGAGGCGGTCTCTTCGCCCATCACTTTGGGCGTCCGGATACAGGCGAGTTGCTTCAGTTTGTCGCGCAGAGTGATCGCCAAATCGCTCATCGCGTCGAAATCCGACTCCCCGTTCTTGTATATCCAGCGCAGCACCTGCCTGGCGCGGAACGGCTTTTCACCGTGTTCCGCAAACCAGGCGGTCATCGCGGCCGGTTCAAGATCGAGGAGGTTTTGCTTCATCTGCTATCGCCTAGCGAGAGTAGACGTTCAGTGCCGGGAAGAAGTAAGCGATCTCCACCGCTGCGGTTTCAACCGCGTCGGAACCGTGCACCGCATTCGCGTCGATGCTGTCGGCGAAATCGGCGCGGATGGTGCCTTTATCGGCCTTCTTCGGATCGGTTGCGCCCATCAGGTCACGGTTCTTCAGAATTGCGCCTTCGCCTTCCAGCACCTGGATCATCACCGGGCCGGAAATCATGAAACTGACCAGATCGTTGAAGAAAGGACGTGCCTTGTGCACGGCGTAAAAGCCTTCGGCTTCAGCACGCGACAGCTGCACCATGCGGGCTGCAATAACCTTGAGGCCGTTGGTCTCGAAACGGGAATAAATCTTGCCGATAACGTTCTTCGCCACCGCGTCGGGTTTGATAATTGAAAGGGTGCGTTCAACAGCCATGCTTCTCTCCAAAATGAGATTAAATCAGAAAATTCTGAGGCCGCGATTCTAGCAGGGTTTGCCGGTGCTGTCGCAGGGCGGAGCGGGACGGAACAGGCAAAAAACAGTCCGCCGGAAGGCGGGCAAAAGCAGTTTAGTTGAACAATAAATCAGGCAGGAACAGGGCGATCTGCGGAATGTAGGTAACCATGGCAAGGAAGGTCAACAGCACCAGCAGCCAGGGCAAGGCGGCATGGGTCACTTGCACGATACTCATGTTGGTGATGCCGCTGGTGACAAACAGGTTCAGCCCCACCGGCGGGGTGACCATGCCGATCTCCATGTTGACCACCATGATGATCCCCAGATGGATCGGGTCGATGCCGAGCTGGGTGGCGATGGGGAAGAAGATCGGGGCGAGGATCAGGATGATGCCGGTCGGCTCCATGAAGTTGCCCGCCATCAGCAGGATGATGTTGACCACCAGCAGGAACATCCACGGCGCCATGCCGAAAGCCACGATATGTTCGGCGATGGTTTGCGGGATACGTTCGGTGGTCAGCACATGGGCGAACAGCATGGCGTTGGCAACGATGAACATCAGCATCACGGTGGTGCGGCTGGCCTCGACGAACACTTTAGGCAGGTTGTGAAACTTCAGGTCGCGGTAGATGAACACCGCCACGAACAGGGCATACACCGCCGACACGGCGGCCGCCTCGGTGGGTGTGAACACGCCACCGTAGATACCGCCCATGATGATGACCAGCAGTGCCAAGCCCCACAACGATTCACGGAACTTCCCGAACACTTCGCGCAATGGCGCGCGCGCCGTCGGTTCGATGTTCAACTTGCGCACGCGCCAATGCACCGCCACTGCCAGCATCAACCCGAGTAACAAACCCGGGATGACGCCCGCCATAAACATGCGCCCGACCGATACCTCGGTCACGGCGGCATACACCACCATCACAATGGACGGCGGAATCAGGATGCCCAGCGTGCCGGAGTTGCAGATCACCCCGGCGGCGAACGGTTGCGGATAGCCGTTGCGCACCATGCCGGCAATGACGATGGAGCCGACTGCCACCACCGTGGCCGGACTGGAACCGGATACCGCCGCGAACAGCATGCAGGCGAGGATGGAGGCGATGGCAAGACCGCCGCGCAGATGGCCGACCGCCGCGATGGCGAAATCGACCATGCGCCGCGCCACCCCGCCGGTGGACATCAGCGCCCCGGCCAGGATGAAGAACGGGATCGCCAGCAGGGTGTAATGCTCGCTGGTCTCGTACAATTTGATCGACAACGATGCCAGCGAATCCTGGGCAAAGAAAGCGATGGTGAGCAGGCTGGAGAGGCCCAGACAAATGGCGACCGGCATGCCGATCGCCATGAAGAAGAACAGACAGGAGAACAGGAACAGGGTATTCATTTGTTCTCCTCCATCGCCTTTAGTTTGAGAGCCTCTTCCACCTCGTCCGCCAGGTGCAGCCGGTCCGATTTGCCAGTGGCCAAGTTGTACAGGATAGGCAGGAAACGCAATACCAGCAAAGCAAAGCCAATCGGCAAAATGGCGCGCACTGTCCACATCGGGATCGCCATGTCTTCCAGTTCAATGCCGACCATCTTCATCTTCATCACATATTGCCAGGAGCCATAGATCACCATGCCGGCATAAACCAGGCACAACAGCACGGCGAGGATCGAAACGAGTCGGCGGATGCCCGGCGGGAATAGTTTGACCAGCGCGTCCACCCCGATATGCGCGCCAACCCGCACGCCGTAGGAGATGCCGATGAAGATCATGAAGGCGAACAGAACGGTGGTCAGTTCGACCGCCCAGGTGAAACCGGAATTGAAGACGTAGCGCATGACGACTTGAGTGAAAGTCAGCAAAGTCATCGCAGCAAGCAGAATGGCGATCAGCCATTCATCCAGACGTTTCAGGTATTTCATGCACCCTCCCGCAATCGCCCCCGTGCATGACCGGGGGCGCAAGCTCACCAATCCGGTTTATTTCTTGTCCGAATGTTTTTTTTCTGTCTTTTTTTGTTTCGCGGGTTTCTGATTTGCCGCGACGGCCGCGTCGATCAGATCCTTGCCAATATCAGCCTCGAACCTGGCCCACACCGGTTTCATCGCCTCGCGCCATTGCGCTCTTTGTTTATTTGTCAACTTGACCAGTTTGGCCTTCTTATCGTCAATCACTTTCTGGCGGAAATTTGCATCTTCCTGGTGTGCCACCTGGTTACCGTAGGCGATAGATTCTGCCATCGCTGCTGACAGCCCTTTCTTCACGTCGTCCGGCAGGCCTTTCCACCATTGATCGTTGGCAATAACCATGTAACCCAGCAGACCGTGATTGCTCTCGGTAATGTAGCCCTGCACCTCATGGAATTTCTTGGTGTAGATATTGGCCCATGGATTCTCGGCACCGTCCACTACTCCGGATTGCAGGGCCTGATAGACCTCGGCAAAAGCGATCTTTTGCGGATTGGCATCGACCGCCTTGAATTGCGCCTCCAGCACATCAGAGGCCTGGATACGGAACTTCAGGCCTTTCGCGTCACCCGGGGTGCGCAGGGGCTTGTTGGCGGAAAGCTGTTTCATGCCGTTATGAATGTATCCGAAACCGAAGATGCCTTTGTCCGACATCGAGGTCAGCAACTCGCGCCCTTTGTCGCTGTTCTGGAAACGGCCGACGGCATCGATATCATCGAACAGGAAGGGAAGATCGAAGATCTGCACCTTCTTGGTGTATTTCCCGAACTTGGCCAGCGAAGGAGCGAGTATCTGGACATCCCCCAGCAACAACGCCTCCATCTCCTTGCCGTCGCCAAACAGCTGGCTATTCGGAAACACCTGTACCTCAACCTTGCCGGGCAAAAGTCTCTCCGCGACTTCCTTAAACTTGATCGCGGCCTGGCCTTTGGGGGTGGTATCTGCCACCACGTGGCTGTATTTGATGATGATTGGAGCGGCATTGGCCGCAAACGAAAAGCTGAACAGCAAGGCACTACACAACAGGCTTACGATTTTCATGTTCTTCTCCCTGATGGTTGCTGGAACGATTTTAACGCTTAACAGGCATGGCGAGTAACCACCCCTGATGATGAAACCCGCCCTGCCCGTTTCCCTCTATCCAACTTTCCCCCGCAAGCGGGAGAAAGGGCAAATGAAAAAGACGATTTTCGCGTTAACCCCTACCTTTGGGTTTCGAATGATAGGCCAATCAAGCTTACGCCACCATTACAGATTGCTCATCCGCGTGCGCCTGGAATTCTGCAGCGATCGCCACCCCGACCACACACACCAGCTTTTCGCCGCAATACAACAGCGGCAGGCGCTCGCGTTGCCAGGGTGGCACATGCAACTCCTGAAACAAATGCTTAAGCGTGCGGCGGGCGGCGTGAGGATGCGGGCGCAGACTTTCGCCGCCGCAGCGGAGGCGCAAAGTGACACGGGCACTCTGTAATTTGCGCAGACTGATCCCCTCCCCTTGGTGCCGGCTGAATCGCAACTCTTTTTGCAGGGGCGACCAGAACAAAGCCTCTTCCTCTTGCCAGAGCAGACACAAAGCGGGATCAAAGGACGGCAGCAGCGGCAATAGATGCCCTCGCCCCTGAAAGCGGCGTACCTGCCAGTTGCCGAATTGCACGCACACAGCGGCATCAGTGCGCGCCGAACACAATTGGCGCAACATCTGTTCCAGTTGTTTGTCCTGCGGCATGGGCGCGCCGCACTGGTGTAAAAAATAACGCAACATATTTTTGGCACGGGAAACACTCAAGCGAGACAATGCATCGACCGCGAGTGTTTCCCGATCGATTGCATCGACCGCATCCCGCGCGGCCAATTCATCCAGCAACTCCGCGGCCTCGGCAAAATGCTGCGCGCTGCGCGCAAGGGTTTCGCGGCAAGCCGGAAATTTTTCCTGCAACAGCCCCAGCACACGATGCCGCACGAAATTACGGGGATAACTTTCGTCGCGGTTGCTCTCGTCTTCAACCCAGTGCAGCGCATGATGTTGCGCGTAGCCCAGCAATTCTGCGCGGGAAACATTCAGCAAGGGGCGGATCACGATACGGCTGCCCTGCTGCCGTGCCGCCGGCATGCCACTTGCGCCGCGCACGCCCGCGCCGCGCAGGAGTTGCAGCAGCAAGGTCTCCGCCTGGTCGTCGGCGTGGTGTGCCAGCGCAATGAAAGCGCAATCCTGTGCGGCAAAGGCGGCATGGCGCAGCTGACGTGCGGCGGCCTCGATGCCGAGCCTTTCGCGCAGGGGTTGGATATCGACGTGCGCCACCTTGCATACGATGTTGTACCCCGCGCATAAATCCAGGCAAAACTGCGCCCAGTCATCCGCGTGAGGACTAATGCCGTGATGCACATGCAAGGCGGAAAGCTGAAATTCGAGGCGGGGAGCGAGGGTGGCCAGCAGATGCAACAGGACGACAGAATCGATACCGCCGCTCAACCCAAGCAGGATATGTTTCCCCGCGCAGGGCAAGGCGGCAAGCTGTGCCGCCGTTGATTCGACCAGATGATCAGAAGAGAGTAATGAGGGCACACAAAAAAACCGGCGCGCCGAACAGGTCGGCGCAACGGATTACTGGAGTTCGACTTCCTTGAACTTGCCATAACCCATGATGCGGTTGAAGCGGGTCTGCAACAAGTCATTGGTACTCCTGGCCTGCGCCTGCTTGAGCGCGTCAGCCAGGGCTTTTTTCACGCTCTGCATGGTCGCCGCATAGTCGCGGTGCGCGCCGCCCAGCGGCTCGCTCACGATCTTGTCCACCAGCCCCAGCGCCTTCAACCGGGTCGCGGTGATCGCCAGGGTTTCGGCGGCTTCTTCCGCCTTGCTCGCGCTCTTCCACAGGATGGAGGCGCAGCCTTCGGGCGAGATCACCGCGTAGGTCGCGTACTGCAGCATCAGCAGCGCGTCGCCGACCGCAACCGCCAGCGCGCCGCCGGAACCGCCTTCGCCGATGATGGTGCAGATCATCGGCACGCGCAGTTCAGCCATCACATACAGATTTCTGCCGATGGCTTCGGATTGGCCGCGCTCTTCCGCGCCGACACCGGGATAAGCGCCGGGTGTATCGATGAAAGTCATGATGGGGATGCCGAACTTCTCGGCCAGGCGCATCAGACGCAGCGCCTTGCGGTAGCCTTCCGGGCGCGGCATGCCAAAGTTGCGGTACTGGCGCTCCTTGGTGTCGCGCCCTTTCTGGTGCCCGATCACCATCACGCTCTGGCCGTTGAAGCGTGCCAGACCACCGACGATGGCAGGATCGTCGGCATAGGCGCGGTCGCCATGCAGTTCTTCAAAGTCGGTGAACAGATGCTCGATGTAATCCAGGGTGTAGGGGCGCTGAGGATGTCGCGACACCTGGGAAATCTGCCAGGAAGTCAGTTTGGCGTAGATGTCCTTGGTCAGCGTCTGGCTCTTCTTTTGCAGGCGGCTGATTTCGTCCGAGATATCCAGCGCGGAATCGTCCTGCACATAACGCAATTGCTCGATCTTGTTTTCCAACTCGGCGACCTGCTGCTCAAAATCCAGGAAAGTCAGTTTCATGGTTGCTGTCTCAAAGGGTCAATCACGGGGCGGCATGATACAACATGGCAGGCGACCGGGCCGAATCGTATTTATCCAGCCTGCCGCCGGTTGGCTTCTTATTTACCGAGCGAAAAGAAGCGCCGGATGGTGTCCAGAATCTCGTTACGGCTTTGCGCGATATCGGGTGCTCGCGCTTGCGCGCTGATGTCCTGCAGCGTGCTGTCCAGTTGCGCCGTGCGCAAGGCCAGAATATGCGACAACTCTTCGGCGATGGCTGGGCGGGCCTGCAGGATCTCCTCGAATGCCTCCTTGTCCAGGCGATAACATTCGACATCGGTTTTCGCCAGCACCGAGGCGCGCCGAGGTGCGCCGGTCAACAGCGCCATTTCGCCAAAAAAATCCCCTTTTTGGAGGACGTTGACCACGCGTCGTTCACCGCCTGGGGAGATCAGGAACACCTCGGCTTCTCCCCGGATGATGATATACAGACCGTGCGACTGTTGGTCGCCCTGCCGCGTGATCAGGTTGCCACGCACAAAAGGCGAATAGCGCAGGCGTTCGGCCAACGATTTCAGTTCCGCTTCAGTCATGGACGAGAACAATTCGACCCGGCGCAGCGACTTCAGGCGCAACTGGACTTCGCGCTGATGCAGCGCGTCCTCGTATTTTTCGTTTTCCTTGGTGAGATGGATGCCACGTTCATCCATGGCCAGTTTGAGACCGGCACGTTGCAGCGCGGCCATGATGTGCCAGCGAATCATGCCATCGGTCGGATCGTCCGGCATTAAATCGGTCAGCCAGTAGCGCAGCGCATAACGCGCGTAGCCCTTGTCATCCATGTCCATCAGCACACAGTTCGGTTGCGGATTGCTCGCCACATTGGGTATGTCGGTATGACGGATGACATCCTCCACCACCGTGATCACCTTGGGCGGCGGCGCATCCAGCGACACGTTGAACCAGACCCAGCGCCGCCACTGCACCGGCTGGTCGGTGCGCCGTCCCAGCACAACAAACTTGTTCTTCATCAGTTGTGAATTGGGAAACACCACGGTCTCCCAGTTGCGCGTCTCCACCAGCGTCGAACGCCAGCGGATATCCACCACCTTGCCGGAAATGTCGTCCACCTTGATCCAGTCGCCCACCTCGATGGAATTATCCAGTTGCAGGGCGAGACCGCCGAGGATATTGCCCAGCGTGTCCTGCATGGCAAACGCGATGACTGCGGTGATGACTGCCGAGGTGGCGAGGATGCTGCTCAAATCCAGGCCGGCATAGCGCAGACGCACCATGAACCAGGCGATGTAGGCAATGATGACGAAGATATCCTCGGTGATGCGCGGCAGGGAAAGTTTGAGCGCGGGCATGACTTTGCGAAAAATCAGCAGCCCCCAAAGGCGAATCACCGCGATTCCGGCACCGATGACGAACACCTCGCGCGTGATGTCCGCCGCGCGCAGCAGATCCGACGCGTGCAGCAAACCGCTGACAAACTGGCCGAACAGGCACACCAGATAGAACCCGATAGTATTGAACAGGCTGGCCCTGTCCTCGCGCAGGAAAACATGCAGCAAGCCGAAAATCAGCAACACCATCAGAAGCGGCAGCCACGACTCCGCGCCCCAAAAAAAATCCGCCGCATTGCGCCAGAAAGTCATAAGCAATCTCCCCGATGAATGCCCTTGATTTTACTTGAGATAAGCCTTCAACGGCGAGCGCCTGCGCCACAGTTTCCAGCTGTCCGCACGCGACAACTCGAAGCGTTTGGCGGCATCCTGCGATGGCACATCCAGCGTCAGGCCGCGCAAACGGCCCTGTCTGATCGCCTGCCACAGCGGCTGCACCACCTCGCGTTCCAGTCCCGCGACGGCGTCGCGCCAGGCATACAGATCAGCGCGCTGCCAGGCGGCCGACGGTGTGCCCGCAACCCAAAGCCCCTTCCGCCCGTTCCCGGACAGCATCCCGTCCAGCGAGTCCGCAAAAGAAACGGCTGCCGCACGCGCAAAGAGCGCGCTCAAACCGTCGTCGCCTCCGGCCACATCCACCTCCGCCCGCAGCGGTGCCGGATTGCCGCCGCCCCACAACCACAGACTGTTGATCGGGTGCAGCCCACGCTCCTCGCGCGCCTGATTGACGGGATGACTGTGCAACAGCATCTGGATCTCGTTGGACAGTCGCTGCCAGCGCAGGGCGTCCTCACCCTGCGGCTGATGCGGTTTGACATCGCGCCCGGCCACCGCGCGCAGCGGCGTCATACTCATACGGCCGGCTGCGCTTGAGCGGATATACCAGCGCTGCGGGTCTGCGGCAACAAAAGTCAGGCCGTCCGGCGCGAAATGGCGATTCAGGTCCGCACACAGGCTGGCCGATTCCTCGGCATTGCACTGCACGTCCGGCTGCAGGATCACCTGCGACTGCTGCAACTGCAGCCAGACCGGATCGGCACACAGCCAGTATTCATCGCCCACGGCCAGACCGTCCGCCACGGCGCGCGCCGGTGCAACGGCATCGACGCCGAAACGGCCGCACACGATCTCTTCCAGTGAAAGTACGGGCGCGTCCATTTGCCGTCCGCGCGCCAGCAGCGCGGTCAGATAAGGCAGCTTCAATCCGTGGCAGATGTTTTGCGGTGCCGCGCGCGGCGGCAGAAGATCCGGAATAACCAGATGCAGATGATCCATGTACTGACACCTATCTCAAATTCGTGACATCCACAGACCGCGATACTACCTGCTCACTGCGCCGACAGGGAAAAACCGAACACGCCCGGCGACAATTCCGGCCCGATATGATGCAGCAAATCGGACAGATTCTCCCGCTGGTCAGGGGTGGCCTGCGCCGTCCCCTGCAAACTCAGCTTCCCGCCGGACTTGATCAGCCCGTTGCCGGACAACAGCAACTTGCCGCCCAGTGTGGATAGCGTGATTTTAAGATCCTTCTCCTCACCCAGCAGCAGAACCCGGTAATCCCCCAGTGGCGCGATATCGGTCAAACCGGAGGTGGCCTGCCGCCAATCAAGGGTCACGGTTCCGGCGCTCGAATCGGGCGTGACCAGAAAATGCTCGCTGCTCAGCAACAGCTCTCCACTTAAGCGGTAAGGCGTCAATTGCGGCGCAAAGACCGCCAGCAATTGCGCGGGCAGCAGCGCGTTCCCCCGCAGCACCTCTACCTCGTTCCGCCAGGGAGAGATCAGCAAATGCGACGGCGCATCGCCGCCGCCGTCCACAACAAGCGAGATGCGGCCCAACTCCGTTGCGGGCCTGACTTGCCATGCATAACGACCCAGCGGCAGGAACTGGGTACCGTGCCGCAACAGCAATACTCCGGAACCCTGCCACAGCGTCCCTTCGGTGCGCGCCAGCGTCAGCTGACCGCCAGTCATCCTGTTCAGATAGGTGCTGACCAAAGCGGCGGGTGCCGAAACGCCGAGCGCCAGCACGAACGCACACAGAAAGACAAGCAATAACCAGCGGTGCGCGCGCATCACTCTTGCACCCCGTTGCCCAACACGGCGTTGACCCCGACCAGCCCGGGTGTCAGCGCAACAGTCACGGTCATCGAATCCACGCGGATGTGATGATCACGCTCCAGCTCACGCAAAAAGCGCAGCCAATGCGCAAAGTCGATGACCTCGGCATGGATACGCACTTCGTTCTTGTCCACCGGGTCGATGACCAGCACGGGCGCATACCATCCCGCCGCCTCGGCCCCGGCGACCACCAGCCGATGCAGTGCCGCACCTTCCAGCAACGCCGGACGCACACCCTGGCGCAGCGTCTGCACTTCGATCGCCTGAGCCTGCACCTGCGCCGATTGCGCGCGCATCAGCGGCATGCTCTTTTGCAATCGTTCCACCCCGCTGTGCGCGGGCTGCCATAGCAGCCAGAAGAACAGCAGTGGCGACAATATCGCCGCCCCCCATTTCAGTGCGCGCTGCTCGCCGGCATTCAAAGCCGCCCAGCGTAGCCGCATCTGCAGCGTGAGATCGGTCTTCATCCCGCCTCCCCGACGGTGATGCGCAACACTGCCGCGACAGCGCCCCCGTCTTCTTTCACATTCAATATCCGGATACGCAATCCCTGTGCGGACAATCGCTGTTGCAGCGTTCCAAAGGAAGCGCGATCGGGCAAGCTGGTTTCGACATCCAGTTGCCCTCCGGTATAGCGCAGGCCGGTCACCCGGCTACCCGCCTGCGTCGCTAATTCGGCCGCCACGCGCTCCAGCAAAGGCAGAAAATCGGCATCGTCCGTGATCCCGGCGGCATGGCGGGCACGCGCCAGACTGCGCTGCATCTGCAACGGCGCATCCACCACCTCCACTTCGCCACCGAAGGTCTCATGGAACACGCTGGTCATTGTTTGCCTGATCTGCTGTTTCTCGCGCGCCAATGACCACCAGTGCAGGTTGTAGCCCACCGCCTCGATACAGAGCACCATGAGCAGAATCCAGAACAGGGGCTGCAATTTGGGCCACCATTCCTGCAAACGGACAGGCGGCGCGAATTTTCCCCACAACAGATTGGGCATATCGGCGGTCAGCGGCGCACTGCGCCAATCGAAACGCCCGCCCCCGCGCACCAGCGGGATATCCTGCCATTGCGGCAGCGCGCCCGCATCGGCGTACACCCTGACCGCCTCCGGCACAGGCTGGGCCGTCTGCCAATACAAACTCAGCGCAGCCGGCGGCTGCAGCGCGTCGCCGCGCCCCAATGACGCGCCCTGACGGAAAGGTTGCGCCAGCAAACCATGATCCCCCTCCCAAGCCAGACTCCACTCGTTCGGTGCCACAGGCAGCAGACAGTATTCGATTGTGCAACATCTTTTCTGTAAAAGTTAGCAGAAGGGTTCATTGGGCTGGGTGGATCAGGGCTTCATATTCAAGTAGATTTTTCCGGTCATCCATTCCTCGTCGCACTCGGCGAGCAGCGCCGAAACGAGGCGCAGGCAAGAAGGCGGATTGGGGAAGATCGAAGCCACGCGGGTTCTGCGTTTGAGTT
>Ga0210016_1002027_pt1 | contig 18638 bp, 12 predicted proteins | sample CryGeyCG2014_300_FD_185454 | JGI IMG/M metagenome (GOLD analysis project Ga0210016, IMG submission 185454) | Groundwater microbial communities from aquifer - Crystal Geyser CG02_land_8/20/14_3.00 (SPAdes) (version 2) | ecosystem: Environmental > Aquatic > Deep subsurface > Groundwater | place... | reverse complement strand
ACGTGTATTGCGCTTTGCCCCGACGTTTTTGCCTTCAACAAGGACGGTAAGTCGTACGTCAAAGATCAAGAGGCATGTGAGAACTGTGATTGCCAGTCAGCCATTGATTCCTGTCCGGTGGGCGTTATCCACTGGGATGACAAAACCAAAAAGGAGCAGAATGGTCAGCCCCAATGAAATAATTTATACTCTGGCCGGACTGGTTTTTGACAAAGACGGGAAAGTTCTTTTGACTCTGCGTCAGGATGATGAGATTCCGGCTGCCAACCGCAAATGGCAGCTTTCCGGCGGCGAGATCGAATTCGGGGAAACAGCCGAAAATTGCCTCATCCGTGAATTTAAGGAAGAAACAGGTTGTCTCATCAAACCTTTTCGCCTGGTTAACCTTCTGTGGAGCAACATCTGGGAAAATAAGAAAAAAGGCAATAAAGAACAGGTGATCATCATTCCCTTTTATTGTTTGCTCAGAAGTTCTGTACTACAAAGTCTTGACCCGGAAATATTGGACGTTCGCTGGTTTCATCTGAAAGAGGTTTATACCTTGGAGACCTTGCCGGGGGTTTTAGAAATCATCGAATACGGACAGCGTTACCGCGGAATTGAAAAGAAAAAAGGAGGGTTTTTCAGCCATGGACGAATCTCAGATTTTTGAGGTTGCGATTGTTGGTTCTGGTCCGGCGGGCTTGACAGCCGCCATCTACGCCTCGCGTTATCTTTTAAAAAATATTGTTTTTGGTTCGCTTATAGGCGGAGAAGTCGCCCTGTCCGCTGATATCGAAAACTACCCCGGTTTTAAATCAATCAAAGGCTTTGAGTTGGCCAAAAGGTTTCAAGAACAGGTTCTCTCTTTGGGCTCTCGTCTGGTCAATGAAAACGTTAAGGCAGTGGAGAGGGAAAAGGAAATCTTCAAAATCAGAACCGAAAATGGCCGCGTTTTTACAAGCCGGGGCGTAATTTTGGCAGCCGGCAGTGAAAAACAAAAGCTAAACGTTAAAGGCGAGAATGAGTATACGGGGAAAGGTGTTTCTTTCTGCGCTACCTGCGACGGGATGTTTTTTAAAGACAAGGTGGTGGCGGTTTTAGGCGGCGGAGATGCGGCTATAAGTAGCGCCATTTTGCTTTCTGAAATCGCCAAACATGTCTATTTAATTTATCGCAGAAAGAAAGAAAATCTGCGGGCTGAGCCTATGTGGATTCAAAAATTCGAGGAAAGGGTAAAAATGGGGAAAGCGGAGTTTATTTTTGAAACGAACGTTATTGAGATTTTAGGCGACGGCCAGAAAGTAAACGGCCTCCAATTGGATCGCAATCAAAAAATATTGAAAGCGGACGGCGTTTTTATTCAAATCGGGTCAAAGCCGGAGACAAAAGTGGTTTCTTCTTTAGATGTCAAAACCGATAAACAGGGTTATATTGTGGTGGAGGCGGGGCAAAAAACAAACATTGAAGGTTTATATGCGGCCGGTGATATCACCACGGGTTCGAATAAGTTTGAGCAGATTATAACTGCGGCAGCCGAAGGGGCCGTCGCGGCAGCCTCGATATCTGAGTGGCTAAAGAAAAGTCAAAAGTAAAAAGCAACTAGCATCTGGCTACTAGCAACTGGCTCAAGAAAAGTTAAAAGTAAAAGGTTAAAAGTGGTGTCATCCTGCCCACCGAATCCCTGCCTCGCTTATCAGGCGGGGGCGGGATGTGGGATTCCGCGGGGAATAAGGGATGAAGACATTGTAGCGGCAACCTTCAGGTTGCCATGATCCGAGAAAATGGAAACCTAAAGGTTTCCTCTACGGTGATAAAAAACAGAAATCTGGATTCCCGGTTGAGGTCGGGAATGACACGCCCTTGTCAGGAAAAACCTTGCAAGGGGTGGAGAAGTAGGCGAGTGTAGCGGCGGACTTTAGTCCGCCATGATTTAGGAGAATGGACATGGAAACCTGAAGGTTTCCGCTACGAGCCGTGGAAAGTGGAAATAGGAAGGTCAGGAGATTTACACCTCGGAGGTGTATGATTTTGTTGGAAGTTTAGAATTTAAATTAGGAGGATAAAGAATATGGAAAATCCTTTTCAGAACGCCTTAAAGCAACTGGAGAAAGCCAATAGTGTTTTGCAGTTGCAGCCGGAGTTTTTGATGATTATCAAAAACCCTGACCGCATCTTAAATGTTTTTTTGCCAATTAGGATGAATAACGGGGAGGTAAAAGTCTTTGAGGGTTTTCGGGTCCAATATAATAATGCGCGTGGACCGTACAAAGGCGGGATCCGTTATCACCTTAAGGTCGACTTGGAAGAAGTAAAGGCTCTTTCTTTTTGGATGACTATCAAGTGTGCCGTGGTCGGAATTCCTTATGGTGGCAGCAAGGGCGGCATTAAAGTTGACCCGAAAAATTTAGCACCCGAAGAGTTGGAGCGTTTAACCCGCGCCTATGTTGACAAAATTTATAAAGAAATCGGCCCCAGAATCGATATTCCGGCTCCGGATGTCGGAACCAGCGCGACTATCATGGGTTGGTTTGTCGATGAATATTCAAAGTTGGTGGGAGAGTGGACTCCAGCGGTCGTGACCGGAAAACCTACTTGTTTAGGAGGATCTCAAGGTCGGACTGAGGCTACAGGTTTAGGCGGGGCACTTGTTTTGAATGCGGCGGTGGATGATTTCGGTTATGAAAAGGATAAATTAACGGTGGCGGTGCAAGGTTTTGGTAATGTCGGCTATTTTGTGGCCAAATTTTTAGCCGAAGAGGGCTATCATGTGGCGGCCATTGCAGATTCTAAAGGCGGGGTGGTTTCGGAAAAAGTACGGGAAGCGAGAAAAGAGGTAGGCGATTTTGATTTGGATCTGCAAGCCTTGATAAATTACAAGCGAGAAAAGGGAACGGTTGAGGGTTTTCCGGGAACACACCACGTTACCAACAGCGAATTTTTAGAGTTGCCGGTGGATATCTTGATCCCGGCGGCTTTAGAAAACCAGATCACCAAAGACAATGCCGCCAATATCAAAGCCAAGATTATTTTGGAGATGGCCAACGGTCCCACCACCCCCGAGGCTGACGAGATTTTGCTTTCTCACAAAGTCTTGGTTGTCCCGGATGTTTTGGCCAATGCCGGAGGGGTGACAGTTTCCTATTTTGAATGGAATCAAAATCTTTCCGGTGAGGCGTGGAGCAAGGAAGAGGTGCATGCCCGTTTAAAGAAAATCATGGATCAAGCCTATCGAGACGTAGCGCAAGAAGCGGATAAAAGACACACCAGCCTGAGAAATGCTGCGTTTGTGCTGGCTGTCTCACGCATCGCCGAAGCTATGGCCGCCAAAAGCGGGATTTAATTCAAGAAACTTGAGTATAAATTTTAGTTTATTATTTTAAATTAAGGAGGTATTTATGCCAGCAGAAACAAGGCCATTAGAAGAACAGGTCCAAGCGGAATTTATGGCGCATATGCCCGCCTATAATTTATGGGCGGCTAAATTAGTCGATTGTGGTATAAGGAACGCATCTCCGTTAGAATTGGCGCGCATGAAGGTGTCTGAAAGAGCGGCTTTTGAAGCAAGATACAGGGAAACAGGGATGAAATATGACGATATTCATTACGGTAACGGATTAATAAAAGAAAACCGAGCAAAGCCTTGGGATCCAAATGATTTCAAAACTTATACGCATCCGAGACGTAAATATCTGGAACAAGATGAATTAGTTAAATATTATGGAGGGATTAAGACTGATTATCCAGACGGAGGAGGATGGATTACTTATGATTGTTTTGATTGGAATGAAGGCGGGTTAGACACCTATCGTTGTTATAGGCAGCAGTTTGGAGATGAGGAAGGGAAAGACTTTTTTTTCGTTGAGGCATATGATGCTCATGGAAAGCGCATGGAAGGAGAGGTGAGAGTCTGTTCGCCGGGGAGTGGTGATCCGGAAAATAGCGTGTGGGTTCAATGTCAGAGAATGACCGAAAGAACAGAAGAGGAAAAATAACAGGTCGTTCTGCTTTCACTTAAGCGTGACTGGATAAAAAAGTGAGGGGGAGTTCAAAAAAATTATCGGTGCTTGTGGAATTTGCTGTTCAGTTTGTAGGTTGCATGAACTTTATGGTTGTTGTTGCAGCGCCGGAACCGAGAAAAAAGCCAAAGAAAAGGTAAAAACCCAATGGCACGGACGCGGAATTTTATGTTTGGTTTTGGAGTGCGCGGTCAAAAAAGAGATAGAATACTGTCCGCTGTACTGTGACCGTTTTCCCTGCAAACTTTATTCTCAATGCTTTTTTCCTTATGGCAAAGCTTATCTTGAAATGCAAAAAAGAAGAAGGAAAGAGGGAAGATAGAATTTCCTTCCGTTTCGGCTCAGGAAAGGTATATATACCCAAATAACTCCAATTTGCAACTCAAGATGTTGTTATTTGGGGAATACTCAACTACATTTTTTGCAAACCCGAGTTTGTTGAGTATATAAAATTTAGGCTGTTTGGGTTTCAGAATTGCCGTGCAGGAAAGCGAGAAAATTTTCTCTGGACGAGTTAACCACCTGTTCAGGTTGAACTCCGATTTCTTCCAAATATTTTATCCAATGCGCCAGTCTTAAGATCGGAACCACCCCCGGCCCTTGAGCCAGTTTTTCTTTTTTGTAAATAGCGAGACCTAAAAGATCATCCTCGTCAGCCGATCCCGCAGCCCAGGCATATTTTTGAGCGTCAGCTTTTCGTTGTTCCGTGGTGATTGAGGAGGGATCTCCATAATTCAGAAACTGATTGAATTCGTGGGCGTCAAAGTTGAGAAAAAATTTCACTCCCATATCGGCCGCCATTTGGACTAATTTTGGATCGGGTTGAGCCTTGAGATTAATTTCAAAGGCTTTATTTTTTAAACGCATTTCTCCGAGCAATTCTTTCCACATTTGCCAATATGCTTCGGCAGCCCGGGGATCCTCAGTTTTTGTTTGTATATCGCGATCCGGGTGTCCGATGACGTTCACATACGGATTCACAATCGCCGAAGAAAGACTCTCCCGAATATCTCCCAGTTCAGTTCTTTTTTCTTCCGGCACTCTGTGTCTTGAGGCGATGACAAAATCAAGTTCGGCCAAAACCTCATCAGGAATATCAATTCGGGGCTTTTCTCCCTCATACATTATGTTTGCTTCAACCCCGGCAAAGGGAAGACAGCGGTACTTGCCGCTTAGTTCTTTTCGGAGGTTATGAATTCTTTTGGTATGTTCAAGGAGTGATTGTGAAATTGCGCTGGTCGGTTCCTGCACGCAAGGAGATTGGGGAAGCGAAGCGTGTTCGGTAAAACAAACAAAATCCAGCCCCAACATCTCATAATAGTATAGGATTTCTTCGTAATGATAAAGACCTTCCGGATAATTGAATCCCTCTCGTGTGCTTTCTGCTGAATGGGTATGAGCATCTCCTCTCCACCATCTTAAAATTTCCGCAGGCAGCCCGCCTGATTTTTCGATATCAACAAGTTCGGCGTCAATTTCTGGTCCTGAAAGACCATGGAATTTTAAGTGGGCTCCGATCTTTTGTTCATCAATGATGGGTAGACTTTCCGAAGGTTTGGTCATTAAATCAATTATATCAGACAGAGAGAAAGGAATCGATGTGTCGTTTCTCCACACCGGGAGTGGGGAAACTTTTAATCCCTTACATCTGCTTGACCGTCACAATCTTTTGTGCTAGGATACGGTTGGTTTCTGGAAAAATATCAATGGCGGCTTAAGACCGTCATCGAACTAAAACGAAAAACCGCAGACTTTTAATCTGCCGGTTTTTCTTATGTTTGCTCTTTAACATTTGAAAGTGGTAGGAAGTAGGTGAAGCTTTAAACTTCACCGTAATTTTAGTTTTTACAAATTTTTCGACAAAAAATTTGAAGAAGAGTTTGATCCTGGCTCAGGATGAACGCTGGCGGCGTGCCTTAGGTATGCAAGTCGAACGAACCTTGTGTGTAGCACAAGGGAACTCTACAACTAATTTTAAATTCTAAATTTCTAATTTCCAATGAATTTTAAATATCTAATGCTTAATTAAAAATTAAGAATTGAATAAAAATTTAAAATTAGAAATTATTAATTAAGCTGTGGGTTTTCTCGTGCTATGCATGAGGTAAGTGGCAAACGGGTGAGTAACACGTGGGAAATCTACCCCTAACACAGGGATAATCCGGCGAAAGTCGGACTAATACCTGATGGTCCCCGCAATTGAAATGTTGCGGGGTAAAGCTTTTACGGTTAGGGATGAGCCCGCGGCCTATCAGCTAGTTGGTGAGATAAAAGCCCACCAAGGCGAAGACGGGTAGCTGGTCTTAGCGGACGGACAGCCACATTGGGACTGTGACACGGCCCAAACTCCTACGGGAGGCAGCAATCAGGAATTTTGCGCAATGGACGAAAGTCTGACGCAGCGACGCCGCGTGCAGGATGAAGGCCTTCGGGTCGTAAACTGCTGTGGTAGGGGAACATAATGAGGGTACCCTACTAGAAAGCCACTGCTAACTACGTGCCAGCAGCCGCGGTAATACGTAGGTGGCAAGCGTTATCCGGAGTTACTGGGCGTAAAGAGTTGCGTAGGCGGTAGGGTAAGTCTCAAGTGAAATCTCCCGGCTTAACTGGGAAAACGCTTGGGAAACTGCACTACTTGAAGCAGGGAGGGGAAAGCGGAACTCTCGGTGTAGGGGTGAAATCCGTTGATATCGAGAGGAACACCAAAGGCGAAGGCAGCTTTCTGGCTCTTGCTTGACGCTCAGGCACGAAAGCGTGGGGAGTGAAGCGGATTAGATACCCGTGTAATCCACGCTGTAAACGATGGATACTAGATATTTGTCCCCGCTTTGCGGGGGTGAGTGTCGTAAGCTAACGCGTTAAGTATCCCGCCTGGGGAGTACGGCCGCAAGGCTAAAACTCAAAGGAATTGACGGGGGACCGCACAAGCGGTGGAGCGCGTGGTTTAATTGGATAATAAACCAAGAACCTTACCTGGGTTTGACATGCTACTGCAAATCCGGCGAAAGCCGGACTCCTTCGAGGGTGTAGCACAGGTGTTGCACGGCTGTCGTCAGCTCGTGTCGTGAGATGTTAGGGTTAAGTCCCACAACGAGCGCAACCCCTATCCCGTGTTGTATCACTCACGGGAGACTGCCCCGGTAACGGGGAGGAGGGAGGGGACGACGTCTAGTCAGCGTGGCCCTTATGCCCAGGGCAACACACACGCTACAATGGTCAGGACAAAGGGTTGCAAAGGGGTAACCTAGAGCTAATCTCAAAAACCTGGTCTCAATTCGGATTGTGGGCTGCAATTCGCCCACATGAAGTCGGAATCGCTAGTAATCGCGGGTCAGCTATACCGCGGTGAATACGTTCTCGGTCCTTGTACACACCGCCCGTCAAGTAGGGAAAGTTGGGGGCACCCGAAGGACCGCCGATTCGGCGGCACTAAGGTGAAACCAATAATCAATGCTAAGTCGTAACAAGGTATCCGTAGGGGAATCTGCGGATGGATCACCTCCTTTCTAAGGAGTTTTCCAAACTCCATGTCACGAGTGGAGTGTATTTGCGCCTTTTCGATGGCCTCATAATCGAAGAAATCTTCCTGCCACTTTCAAGCGTTAAAGAAAAAACGGAGTCACAAGGCTCCGTTTTTTTGTAGTATACTGGAGGTGAAGAATTAATCGGAGTAGGGTTTAATGGGACCTTCGGATGGTTCTGAATTATATAAACCAGCAATCCAAAAACCGAAAAGGCCAGAAGACTATTTTCTGCCTCTGGAGCGAGATTTTGTCCGCTGTGCTCCTCATGCCGAGCTACCGCCAGAAGAGTATCAAAGATTATATAGGATTATTCATCAGTCTCTTGTTCGAGTTGTTGGTGAGAATCCGGAGATGTTTGGACAAGGATGGTATAACGATAAGAATGATTTATATGCCGTCAGAGCGGAAACCATTTTAGATTTGGGTAAAACATTAGAAGAAGCCGGAGTCAAAGCCTGGCAGGTAGCATTGGTGGAACCATTCTGCGATGAAGGTGTTACCCCAAAGATTATTACAGGAGCAAATCCAAAAGATACGCTTTATAATTTAGTCACTAAAAGTTCGGAAGTTAGCCAAGAGATGGTAGAGCAATTGAGAGATTGGGGATACAGTGAAGGTTGGAGTGGTGTGTTTCCGCATGTAAATTTACACCATCTTATGATATTGGCCAGGCGTTATCCTCAAGCTATTTTTTCCAGCGACAATCAATCACTCGAGTTTATTCCGGTTCCCGGTGTTCAGTTTAATGATTACCAATTTGGTGTGGGAATGACTTTGGGTTCTCTGTCTGATACGGCGGCAGAGGCAAAGGACGGTTGGGATGTTCATTGGGGTGAAAAATATACTGAAGAGTTCAAAGCTAAAATCAGGGAACGGTTAGTGGAAATGGAGCGGGAAGGAAGGATTGGCGGTATGGTGATGGATATCGGTTGTGGTAAATACCCGCTGGTTGCCGATCTTACCTGCCGTAAAGTTTTGGTGGATAAGGAAGAGAGAGTAAAAGATTTAGCAGATGTGAATACCGTACCGATTTGTTGGGATGTAGGTGATTTCGGCAGTCCCGCATTTACGGAACAATTAGAAAAAGTTATGGGTGAAAATATAGAAAAACTTAGTGCAGCCGTGATGGTTGATATCCTAAATTATAAACCCATTGATTGGCGCAAACTACTCTTTAATCTGAAAGAATTCATGAAACCGGGCGGTATGATTTTCATTTCCAATATGCCGGGATATGGTTACAGCGAAGAATTTTCACCAGCCAGACCAAGAAACAATCTAGAAATTGTCCAATTTTTACAGGAAAGTTTGGGGTGTGAAATAGAGTTGGTACAAGACGCTTCCCAGTTTTGTGGTTTAAGTGACCAGAATTTACCGGTTAGCTGTTACAGCCAGATTGTTATTCTAGCACGAATGAATCAAGAAAAACCTTGACCAGAATTGATAGCGAGTATGAGAATTTTATGTTTCACCATACACCGAGGATAGATAACACTTATATCGTTAATCGGCTGTTATTCCTCATTAATTTTAATACAAATCATGCTTTTTTCATCCCGCCAGCAATTGTTCTCCGGTTTATCCAGAATATTTTGAATAAAAGAAGCGATACTTTTCTCATTAAATAATTGAACAATTTTATTTCTCAAATCATCACTTTGCAGCAGTGGGATCAACTCCTTGTATTTAAAAAAACTTTCAGATGCGGGGTAAATTAAGACTTCAGGATTGAAAAAAGGTGAGGTTTTTCTGTAACCCTTTATTTTTCCAAGCTTAATACCGTCCCGCATGGCGGGGCGGATGAAGCCAATCCGACGAAGTCGGGCTGAGCGCAGCGAAGAAAAAGAAGATACCCCGACCGTAAGGTCGAGGGAGCTTCATTACATACCAGAAAAGGGTGTAATGGGGCATTGCCCGTTTTTTTTAAGTATGCTATAGTTTATATGTTAAAAAATGGCGACCGGCTCGGTTGGTTTAAACTCTTGGAGAAGACAGATTATAATCATGATTTTTTGGGCGCATAGCTCAGATGGTTAGAGCGCAGTCCTGATAAGACTGAGGTCCATGGTTCGAGTCCATGTGCGCCCACCATCCGAAATGAATTCGTGAATCCGGATAGAGGGAACCTATTTTAAAAGACTGAAGTTCTTGGTTTGTCTCCAAGATCGCCAATAAATTAGGAGAAGAATATGTCAAGGATAGTCTATTCTGTGTATATGGGGCCGGAGAAGTATAGTCAGAAGGTAGAAGATGAAGCAGAGATTCCCGCAACCGTTAATCCTTATGATCCCCATTTTTCACTCACCGCATGGAATGAATATTTAGCCCATCCGATGCCTGCTGGTGTTGACGGTACGAATATAAGTTATCGAGAACCACCCGAAACAGATTATTATTTGGAAGTTCCATCACATTTTGACTTGCCGAGCGCTGATCGAGAAGAAATAACTGGAGGAATAGAAGAGGAGGAGGAGAGGTTGGACTTTGTTAGGCAGAAACTCCCGTATTTAGGACCTACAAAATTCTATCCTCGGGGTTACGGAGGGTTGGGTGAAGGGTATGCAACGGAACTTGAGAGATTCTTAGTTAGAGGAGCTTTAGAAAATACTGATCTGTCAGAAATGGGGGCTGAGTTCGTAGGTAAAAGCCAGCATTTGTCACCGGATGAAGGGCATATGCAAACCGATACTTTCTATTATAGAGGAAAAGCAAAGGTGATAACATACGATGAGGATAAACGCCTGGCTCTGGTAGGCTATAATGGATTGAGGTTTTCATATGATGATACGGGAAAACCCCTCAATTGGATAGGTGTGAGGAAATTTGAGGATTTATGGCCATTTTGGATGTCTCCAGAGGATTTACGCCATCTTCGAGAGTTGTTGAGACAGGGAGAATTAATTTATAATCCTCAACTTGAGGGGAGAGGAAACAACGTTGGTGATGCCTATATCAAGTCATTGCCGGCGGCAGGGAATCTAGAAATTCCAGGCATGACGGCGTTTGACCTGAGGGCTTTTTGGAGATTAACTGAACTGGGAGGGTTTCAAGAAGATTTTTTTCATTTAGTTCACGCTTTGTCTAAAAGGAGAGAAAAAGATTTAACGTCCAGCAATAATCAAGAAGCCGCCGTTCAAAAGATTTTCGATGAAGCCAATTCAATAAGAGAAGAAAGGGCTAGGCCAAGGCCGGACGGAAGCTATAATATCTATGAGATAAAAGAAAAAACCATTATAGATAATAAACAAAGATTGAAAGAGTGTTTAGCTCGGGATCCTCACTCTGCCTACAGGGCTGCTGTTTACAATAAAGATGGGGGATTTGGTCAGCTAATCCTCATGTTGGAACAGATCTCTTCTGCTCCAAACATCGAGGCAGCTAACAGGGCATTGAAAAGCATCCAAACTCAAGAAGAAAAAAGAAAGACCTGGATGCAATTAAATGAACGAGAGCGTTTAGAAGAGCTTAGTGAAATTGGAAACGCAAAACTGATATATGCAGACAAATTACAGGGTGGAAGTTACGATCCCATATATCCTGAGGACGTTGATGACGATGAATTCACAGAATGGTTGAAAAACTTAGATCACAACCCCCTCTACGACCGATCCAGAGAAGATATGTTAAGTGAAATTGTTAATCACCCAACGGTTGCCACCCAAATTCATTTATCTATGGAATAAAAAGGATTTTTCTTAAGAAAAGGCTTTTACTGAGAGATATTTCTAGAGATGCAGTAAGCGCACTCGTGCTTTTCATTTTAATATGCTCGAGGGAGATTGGCTCAGATGGTTAGAGCAGCCCGCCAAAGATTTGGGTGGATGGCGCAGTGGTAGCGCATCGTCCTGATAAGACGGGGGTCGAAGGTTCGAGTCCTTCTCCACCCACCAAATTTGGGCGGGAGGTCCATGGTTCGAGTCCATGTGCGCCCACCAGAAAAATGAAAATGTGAATCGAACAAGCTCATGCTTGTTCTAAAGACTTAAGGTCCGAGGTTTAACTTCCTCGCGCGCCCAGTAATGATACGAACGACTAACATGACAAAAAATTGGCCAATAATTTTATCAGCTGTTATTTTTTTCTTTGGCGGGCTATATTTGATCATTTTTGTTGAAAACGAAAGACAAAGAATCATTAAATATGCCAAGGCGGGCACTACACCGAAATCAAAAATTTATCAGAATTTTCAAAAGATATTAGCGTTCATTTTACCTAAGGATTGTGTTTTTCTACAGAATAATATTTCACCTTTTTGGTTGCGATTAGTCGGTATCATATTAATCTTGGTTTCTCTGTTAATTGTTTATGGAATGATTAATGGGTGGTAAATAATTTAGCCAAGGTTTGCTAACATATTAGGTTCTAATAGTGTCCGTAATACCCAGGCGGATTGCGTTTGTAGAAACACTTCTGCTACAATAAAATTATACCCAAATTATTCCAGTAGCGCCAGAGGCGGACTGATTTGGTGTATATTCATCAACTCTCTCCCGCCAAGGCGGGATCGAGTATTATGATTATAAAGCTTAAGTTAAAGGAGAATTTATGATGGACGAGAATTCTCAAGAAGAATCTCAGATGCAGAGTTCTAACCCTCCAGATCAAAGCGCGCCTTCGGGCTCTAGTCAAGAGAGTCAGGAAGTTTTCCCGATTCCCGCGGAACCAGTTCAGCCTCAGGCGGAAGCCACGCAGCCGCAAGTACAACCTCAGTCAACAGCGAGCGTTAGTCAACCTTCGAACAGACAAAGAGTGAAAATCAAGAGAATCGGGATTCTGTCTTATGCATTGTTCTCAGGTCTTGCAGGTGTAATTATGGGTTTAATTTTTGGTCTTTTAACTTCCTTGTTCTCTTTGTTTGGTATGGCAATTGGAGCAGCTTTTTCGTCAGACAGCTCAGCAGGACTTCTGAGTTTAGTTTTCGGTATCGGAGCACTCATTATATTTCCAATAATCTATGGGGGGATGGCATTCGTTTTTGGGGCGTTAGGGGCGATTTTTTATAATATAATCGCCAAAATCATGGGTGGGATAGCTATTGAATTTGAGCCGAATAATAAATAAATGAGCGATAGGTTTGAAATATATTAAGTTAGAGAAACTCAGAGGTTTCTCCTCTGAAGAGGAAAAACCTCTTAACTAACTCGACTTTACTCAGGGCATACTTTTAATTTTTGAATTACTTTTTACTTTTGAGTTATTTCCCATGGACTTCGGTAATCTAATTTCCAGAGCTTTTGAGATTGTAAAACAGAACAAATTCCTGTGGATTTTGGGAATCGTGTTGACAGCTGTTTCGGCAGGCGGAGCCAATCTTGCAAATGACATCAACTATAGTAGCCTTTCACAAGACTTGCCGCCGGAAGTGGGCGAAACAGTTTCGACGGTTTTTAAAAACATCCTTCATTTCCTAGCGAGCATTCCTCTTTATCTTTGGGTTGTCGCAATCCTTGTTCTTCTCATTTTGATTATTCTTAGTTTTATGCTCAGGCTTGTCATCAAAAGTTGGGTGGAGGGGGCCTTGATCGGGGCGGTTTGCGATCTTGACGAGGGGAAAGAATCATCCTTGGCTGCCAGTTCCCGGCAAGGCAGACGATCCTTTAAAGCTCTTCTGTGGCTTAATTTTGTCCCGGGATTGATATTTTTCGGCGTCATTTTCCTCTCGGGCGCAATTCTAGTCCCGTTGGTACTTTTTGTCCTACCTACCTCAGCTAAAATTTTGGCCTTAATTTTGCTAATCATACCATTAACTTTAGTCATCTTGATAGCTTCTCTGGCTTTGAACTTGACTTTGATTTTGGCTCAAAGAAAAGCCGTAATTGAAGGACTAACACCCCGAAAAGCTCTTTTTGAGTCATTTGCGTTAGTCAAAAAACATTTTTTGGAGCAGATTGCCTTGGGGCTTATTAATGTGGGGATAGGCTGCGGGGTCGGCTGCCTTACTGTTTTGGTAGTTATCCCTTTTATTCCGGTCGTACTTCTCATTTACATTCTTTTCAAAGTCAGTCCTTTGATCGGAGTGCCGTTTGGAGTTTTGGTCTTTATTTTACTAATGGTGGCAATAAGCCTGATCCAAGGCATTTTTATGGCTTACAAGTCAGCGGTCTGGACGCTTTTTGCCCGCGAAATCGGGATTAAGAAAACGCTTCAGCCTGATAAACCTGTTCAGACAGGACAAAATATGCAAAAGTACACTCAACTAACTGTAAAATGCAAAAATGGAGTTGAGTAGAACCCAAATAATAAGCAATTTTAGCAAAAAATTTATGGCAAAATGGAGTTATTTGGGTATAAGAGGTGGGTTTTTATGGAAGAGAGTAAACCTGGTTATGCCGGCTATTTGATAAGATTGGCCGCCTACGTAACGGATGTTTTAATTTTTAATCTAGTCTTTCTTTTTTTAGCCTGGGTTTTCATAAGTCTTTACTTAAAAGATCTGGGCTTACTGCTTAAATCGCTAGGCAGCCTGTTTTTATTTATATTTCTTTTCAATAGAATTCTCTGGCATATCTATCTCATTTTTTTGACCACTCATTTAGGCGGATCTTTGGGAAAGAGGTTGTTTGGATTGAGGGTTACCACCTTGGAAGGCAGAAATTTGTCTTTAGTCCAGTCAGCTTTTCGTTTTATCATCGGGTATTTTGTCTCCGGCGTCCTTTTGGGTTTAGGCTATCTGGCGATTTTTAAAAATCCCCAAAAACAAGGCTGGCACGACCAGGTTTCCGACACCTTGGTGATCCAAGAGAAAAAACAGGGCTTAATTCTGGGCCTCATTTCGCTCACAGTTTTTCTAAGTGTTAGTGTTGGTCTTTTCTATTTCTCGATTGTAAGGTTAGCCGAGAGTCAGACTTTCATGATTCAAGTGCAAAATGAGATCGAAAAGATGCAAACTGTTGTTCAAAATCTTCAGACTAAAACATCTACCGATGACCTCCATTTCTACAGGTCGGACCTGGTATAAACAAGAGATTTTAAGAATAAAGATTTAAGATTGATGAATAAAAAAGAGAAAAGGAATACAAATTTTGTAGCGGCGACTTTTAAGTCGCCATAGATTTAACAATGGAAACTTGTACTTTTAACCCAAAACAATTCGGCTTGACTTTTGTGAAAGCCCTGTGTTATAAATTGGGTGCTCATGAAAGCTAAGAAGGAATAAACGTCTTGAGAGGAAAAAACTTTAAAAAATTTACACATGCTGGACAGATATTTTTATGCAATGGCCGTGGTCAATGTTTGCGTTGTTAAGTAGGTAAGTTTTTAAAGTATAACTTTTTAAAACCCCTCCTGACAGGGGTTTTTAAGTTTAAGGGGCCCTTAGCTTAACTGGAAGAGCAGCCCGCCAAAAAATTTGCAAAGAAGGGCTCGTAGTTCAACCGGTAGAACATCTCATTTGCAATGAGAAGGTAGGCGGTTCGAGTCCGCCCGAGTCCACCAGGTTAGCGGCTGGCAACTAGCTCCTGGCAACTAGCCGATAAAAAAAAGCTAGATGCTAGAAGCCATCTGCTAGAAGCTAAAATTAGCTCCTTAAAAACTGAATAGAATGTTAGTAAAAATCAATTACACCCAAAGGTTGGTTTTGAATTTTATGGGCACACAATGGATGACTTGCTTTTAAGGGCCGAAGAAGGACGTGCTAGACTGCGATAAGCCTCGGGAAGGCGCCAAGAGCCGCAATTACCCGGGGATTTCCGAATGGGGAAACCCTCCCCCGCTTTGCGGGGGGATTCTTAACTGAATACATAGGTTAAGAAAGGGAACCTGGTGAACTGAAACATCTAATTAACCAGAGGAAAAGAAATCGAATGAGATTCCCTTAGTAGTGGCGAGCGAAAAGGGAAAAGCCTAAACCTGCTTGTACGTAGGACAAGGAGACCCAACTTTCAAATCCTAAATTCTAAGCACTAAGCTCCAAATAAATTTTAAGCACTAAAGCATTAAGCTCTAAACACGATTGTTATTCTAAAGTTTAGAATTTTGAATTTAGTAATTATTTGCCTGCCTGCCGCAGGCAGGGAACTTAGAGCTTCATATTTAGAATTTATGTGAAGGTGGGTTTTCCCGTCCTGCGTATGAGCGGGGGTTGTAGGGTTTATCTTTTAAAACACGAAGAGATAGTAGAAAATTCTGGAAAGGATTACCACAGAAGGTGAGAGTCCTGTATACGAAATTTCATATTGTGTTTGTGATAAATTCCTGAATACCTCGGGACACGTGTAATCCTGAGGGAAGCTGGGGCGACCACGCTCCAAGGCTAAATACCCTCAAAAGCGATAGTGAACAAGTACCGCGAGGGAAAGATGAAAAGAACCCCGGTGAGGGGAGTGAAATAGAACCTGAAATTGTGTTGCCTACAAAGCGGGTAAAGGTCGCCGATTCGGCGACTAATACCGTGCCTATTGAAGAATGAGCCGGCGAGTATGTTCCGTCTGTTAAGGTTAAGAGCTTCAGGCTCGAAGCCAAAGGGAAACCGAGTCTTAAAAGGCGAAAGCACGATAGGCGGAACTTGACCCGAAACCGAGTGATCTATCCATGGCCAGGGTGAACCCGTTGTAAAAGACGGGGGAGGCCCGAACCCGTGTCTGCTGCAAAAGGCTGGGATGAGCTGTGGTTAGGGGTAATATGCCAATCGAACTCGGAGATAGCTGGTTCTCCCCGAAATAGCTTTAGGGCTAGCGGTCGTTGATCCAAACGGGGGTAGAGTTACTGAATGAATCGCTGGGGGAGAAATCCTTCGCATTCAACCAAACTCCGAATACCGTTTTTACAAACGACTAGTCAGAACAGCGCGGCTAAGCGCGTTGCTCAAGAGGGAAACAACCCAGATCGTCAATTAAGGTCCCTAAATGGAACTCAGTGGTAAAGGCGGTGGAGGTACATAGACAGCCAGGAGGTTGGCTCAGAAGCAGCCATCCTTTAAAGAGTGCGTAACAGCTCACTGGTCGATCGTACTTCTGCGCCGACAATTCAACGGGGTTCAAGTTTCATACCGAAATTGCGAATTTCCCGCCGACTCGGCGGGGAGTGGTAGGGGAGCGTTCTGTCAGCCGCCGTAAGGCGAGGTGGAGTAAACAGAAGTGAGAATGCCGGCATGAGTAGCGTCTTGGACGTGAAATTCGTCCACACCAAAAACCCAAGGTTTCCTGGGCAACGTCAATCGACCCAGGGTTAGTCGGTCCTAAGCCGAGGCCGAAAGGCGTAGGCGATGGACAAGTCGTTTATATTCGACTACTAAGAAAGGTTCGTTATCAAGTGATGGGATAACCGAGGTAGACAACCAAGCGGATTTAAGGAATTAATTCCGTCTAAACGATAAGGAAGTAGAATGTGGCAAATCCCATTTTATGGTTATCTGAGTCGTGATGGTCCTGCAAAACGCAAGTGATGCGGGATTGGTCAATGTTTAGCTTGCAAGAAAAATCTCTAGCGAGAACCTTTTTTATCCGTACCTAAAACCGACACTGGTGGGTGAGTTGAGAATACAAAGGTGAACGAGAGAACCCTTGCTAAGGAACTCGGCAAATTAATGGCGTAACTTCGGGAGAAGCCATGCCCCCGCTTGGCGGGGGCCGCAGGAAAACACTCCAAGCGACTGTTTATCAAAAACACAGGTCTCTGCTAAATCGTAAGATGATGTATAGGGGCTGACGCCTGCCCAGTACCGGTATGTTAAATGCGAAGGTTATTCCGCCGAGAGGCGGGAGAAGCTTTCAAGTGAAGCACCGGTGAACGGCGGCCGTAACTATAACGGTCCTAAGGTAGCGTAATCCCTTGTCGGGTAAACAATCGGAATTTGCCCGAATTGTACTGTAAAGTATGATAAGTAAACTAGCTAATAACGGGGAAACCTTCTTCTTAAAGCTACCATGAATTTAAGAAATGGTAATCCCGTGGGAATCCTCGCCGATTCGGCGGGGGAACCCCTAACGACTGAGTCGAAAGACGAGATCTCGTTTGATTATGATATAATTTAGCCAAACGAGATAATACGCTAGCTCTTGCCAGAAGAAAGGTGTCATGGAGTTTCCTTCTTTTGTAACAGGATTTTCAGATGGTGAAGCTTGTTTTTCTGTCTCTTTCAGTTTTAGAAAGAAACTTAAAACAGGTATTGAAGTAAGACCAAGTTTTTGCATTGCTCAGCACAAACGAAACTTGTCTCTTTTAAAAGAAGTACGAGATTACTTTGATTGTGGAAGTATAAGATTCAGTAAAAGAGATCAAAATTATAAGTTTGAAGCTAGAAGCATCAAAGACTTAACTGATAAAGTAGTCCCTCATTTTAGAAAGCATAAACTGCAATCTACAAAGAAAGAGGATTTTGAAAAGTTTGACATAATTTGTCAGCTTATTTCAAGTAATCACCACCGCTCAAAAGATTATCTAGTTCAAATAATTGAACTGGCTTATCAAATGAATGAGAGCGGTAAAAGAAAACATACAAAAGAAAAGCTTCTAAAACACTTAAGCAAGATGAAGAGATAGTCTGATTTTTTGTGGAAACACAAAGACAACAAATGAAGTTCCGACCTGCATGAAAGGCGTAACGACTTGGAGACTGTCTCAGCAAGGGACTCGGCGAAATTGCAATGGCCGTGAAGATGCGGCCTCCTTGTACCAGGACAAAAAGACCCCGTGGAGCTTTACTGCAGCTTGACACTGGATTAAGGTTTAGGATGTGTAGCATAGGTGGGAGCTTGTGCGTAGCACAAGAAGACTCTATTTTCAAATTCTAAGCACAAAATTCGAAGTTCCAAATAAATATAAATATCAAAGCACTAAATAAAAAATTAGAATTTAGGTTTTAGAATTTAAGCTTCATTTGGAATTTAGGAATTAGAATTTAGTGCTTTAAGTTGTAGGGTTTTCTCGCGCTGCGCGCGAGCGCCAATGAAATACCACCCTTTCTGAATTTTGATTCTTATCCTTTTTCCGTGAATCCGGTGAGGAGACAATGTCTGGTAGGCAGTTTGACTGGGGCGGTCGCCTCCCAAAGAGTAACGGAGGCGCCCAAAGGTCGACTTATCCGGGATGGAAATCCGGAGGTAAGCGTAAAGGTAGAAGTCGGCTTAACTGCGAGACCTACAAGTCAAGCAGGGACGAAAGTCGGGCTTAGTGATCC
>Ga0210016_1002024_pt1 | contig 18654 bp, 10 predicted proteins | sample CryGeyCG2014_300_FD_185454 | JGI IMG/M metagenome (GOLD analysis project Ga0210016, IMG submission 185454) | Groundwater microbial communities from aquifer - Crystal Geyser CG02_land_8/20/14_3.00 (SPAdes) (version 2) | ecosystem: Environmental > Aquatic > Deep subsurface > Groundwater | place... | reverse complement strand
ACTAAAAACTCTAAACCAAAAACATATAACAATAAACAATAATAACAATAGAACAGAGAACAAAGTATTAAGTATAATGAACAAAAATATTGAAATAAACAGAAATACATTGAAATAAATAGAAATAAAAAACAGAAATAAACAGAAATACATTGAAATAAATAGAAATAAAGATAAACATATAGTTTGAAGTTTTAGGTTTCTGGTTTTAGGTTTTCAAAACCATAAACTAAAAACTCTAAACCAAAAACATATAACAATAAACAATAATAACAATAGAACAGAGAACAAAGTATTAAGTATAATGAACAAAAATATTGAAATAAACAGAAATACATTGAAATAAATAGAAATATAAAACAGAAATTAATAGAAATACATTAAAATAAGTAGAAATAAATAGAAACAGATAGTTTGAAGTTTTAGGTTTCTGGTTTTAGGTTTTCAAAACCATAAACTAAAAACTCTAAACCAAAAACATATAACAATAATAACAATGGTCAAACAATGGTCAAACAATGGTCACTCAATTGTATGCTCACGTATAACAATTGAATGACAACTGAATTACTATGAATTACTATGAATGACAATTGTATGACCATGAACCATAAACTTGAAACATTAAACTTTTTTTGAACAGTGAACTTTTTTAAACAATAATAAATTATAAATTATGGATTTCTTAAGGTTTTTACTCGGTTGTCTTAAAATAATTATTAAAGGCGGAAGAGTTTATTATTCATGTTTGTTTTTTCTTCTTATTCTAATAGTATGGGGTGCATTTGGATATTTTGGTCAATTACAGAATGGTTTAATTACTACTAACATGAGAGATTCGGTTTCATGGGGTTTTTATATTGGAAATTTTACTTTTTTAGTTGGAGTAGCTGCTGCCGCTGTTATGCTTGTTATACCAGCATATATTTATAATTGGAAACCAATTAAGGAAATTGTAATATTTGGCGAAATATTAGCAATTTGTGCAGTTATTATGTGCTTATGTTTTATAATGGTTGATATTGGTAATCCTGTTCGTTTTTGGCACATGCTGCCATTTGTTGGAACAATGAACTTTCCATCATCAATTCTATCATGGGACTTTTTTGTTCTCGCTATTTATTTTTTAATAAATCTTATTGTTGTTACCTATTTATTATATAAACATTATTATAAAAAAGATTATAACAAATCATTTATAATGCCTATAATATTATTAAGTATTCCTGCTGCTATTGCAATTCACACCGTTACTGCATTTTTATATAATGCTCTACCTGCACGTCCATTTTGGAACAGTGCTTTACTTGCACCACGTTTTTTAACAACAGCTTTTTGTTCAGGTCCTGCAATCCTTTTATTATTATTTCAGGTTTTAAGAAAAACAACAAAATTTGAAATTAAAGATGAAGCTATTTTCAGGATAGCAGAACTTATGGTTTATTCAATGTTTATTTATTTGTTTTTTACATTAGCAGAATTGTTTAAAGAATTTTATTCTGATACCGAACATATTATTTACTGGAAATATTTATTGCTCGGCGTTGCAAAAAACCGGGAAATTGCACTTTATAGCTGGGCTTCAATTTTTATGGGAATAACTGCTTTTCTACTTTTCTTAATTCCCTCGACACGAAAAAATTTTTTAACTTTAAATATTGGAGCAGTGTTAATATATTTTAGTGTTTACTTCGAAAAAGGTGTAACATTAATTGTTCCCGGATTTACTCCCGATGTATTAGGTCAATTTTATTTTTATACCCCTTCTGAAACTGAAATTCGTACTGCTGTTATGATTTTCTCGGCAGGTGCTATGCTGTTTGCTTTTTTAACAAAAATTGCAATTGCTATTTTATTCGAAGGATTTAGTTTTGAAAGTGTAAGAAAAAAATAAATCATTTTGTTCAAATTATATATATTTCTGTAAGTAATGTGTAGGAAATAAGTTGCTACAAGGCGCATAAAAATTTTAAACCGCAGCATACTAAAGTATGTGAGGATTTAAAATCTTTTATAGCAACGCCGTAGGAGCTTATTTCATGCACGTTACTAATCATTTCAAAACAATCTTCAGGTATTATTTGATGTTGATAATAATTTGTTGAATTTGAGAACATTATACTTATTATTTTTATACTTATGATATAAATTAATTTTTGTAACTACTCAGCAGCCATAAAAGTTGTCACGCAATCCCTCCCGAAGCTTCGCATTGGCGTCAAGTTAAGGATTGAATTTATGGGCTAAAGCCCGCATCAAATGTGGCATTCAAACCCCCGACATAAATGTCGGGGCTATTGATTATAATTGAATAAAATTATTAGCCCTGACCTTCAGGTCGGGGTAAATAGCTCCACCACAAAATAGGGGACTTTAGTCCCAATCATTTTATTGAGAATCAGGGGCTTTTAAGCCTTAGCTTGACGCGTATGCGAAGCTTCGGGAGCTTCGGGATTGCGTGACATAATATTTGCGGGAAATAATACGCATAAGAGTAGTAATGGTTTTTTTATGAGGTGAGTAATTACTAATTTTTTTTTCAAAAAGAAATTATTTTAAGGTAATATTAATTATTTTATTCTTGAAATTCAGAAATATTATGTTTAATAACATAAAAACATAAAGTATTGTATAGTAATAATATATGTAAAAAAGACCTTGACTTCTTGTAAGTCATTGTTTATTTTTTGAAAAAGTGATTATGTTTGCAAAAAATTAATAATGTTTGATAACATTTAATAAGAAATAAATTTATTAATATTATTTAAATTTATAAAGTGAACAATAGTTCGTTAATATTTTTTAATGAAGGGCTGAAGCCCTTTGTTTTCTTGGGTTTTGAATAGCCCCGACCTTAAGGTCGGGGTAATTGATAAAACCCTGATTATTGCAGGGCTTTAGCCCTTTTTAGAAGAAAAAATTACCGAACTATTGAAGTGAATATACATTAATAAAAATAATTAAAATTAAGTAAATAATTATGCCAATTCAAGTAAAAAGATTATTAATAGCTTTTGCTCTTTTTTTCATAGTTTTTTTTATTCTCGTATATTTTCTATTTCCTGAATCCTGGGGAGATATAGGACCCTATCGGTCTTTAGCATTAAAAGAAATTGCCGATAAAGAACCAAAATATGTTGATACGGAATCATGTACAATGTGTCATGATTCTATTGCTAATTTAAAAAATGATGGCGAACATAAATCAATTAATTGTCAAACTTGTCATGGAGTTGGTTACAAACATGTAAATGAGCCCGAAACAAATAAAATGGATATCCCAAAAGGTCGTGACTTTTGTGCAAGATGTCATGCTTTAAATGCGGCACGTCCTAAAAACATTATAAAACAAGTTGATATAATTGAGCATAATAAAGGTGAAGAATGTCTAAGTTGTCATAATCCACATAAACCATGGCTATAGATAAAAATAATTATTCGAGAAGAGATTTCTTTAAGAAATCAGGAGCAATTGCAGGATGTGTTTTATTTGCCTCTATTTTAAGTCCTTTTAAACCAGTATATGCTGTAGAAGAGCCAAAAGGTAAAGGTAAATGGTACGGAATAGGAATTGATATAGACAAATGTATTGGATGTGCAAGCTGTGCAAGGGCTTGTAAAAACGAAAACGATGTTCCAAAGGAACCGTTTTTCTTTCGCAATTGGATAGAACAATATACAATTACAAATGATGGTGAAATAAAAGTTTCATCTCCTAATGGCGGAATTGATGGTTTTAAGCAAATATTACCCGAAAGGGATATTTATAAAACTTTTTTCGTTCCAAAAATGTGTAATCATTGTGCTAAATCACCATGCACACAAGTTTGTCCTGTTGGTGCATCTTTTGAAACTAAAGAAGGAATTACATTAGTTGACCAGAGTTATTGTATAGGTTGCGGATATTGTGTTCAGGCATGCCCTTATGGTTGCCGTTATATTCATCCTGAAAAGCATGTTGTTGATAAATGTACACTTTGTTATCATAGACTTCAAAAAGGACTTGAGCCTGCTTGTATGTTGGTTTGTCCAACTGGAGCAAGGATGTGTGGCGATTTACATGATAAAAATAGTACAATTGCTAAATTTATTAAAGAAAATAATTGTGTTGTATTAAAGCCTCAAATGAATACAGGGGCTAAATTGTATTATAATGGATTAAGTCAGGAGGTACATTAATCAATAATCAATAAACAGTAAATGAGTAGGCAGTTGGCAGGAGGCAGTAAAACAATAAACAATGAAACAATAAACAACAGAAATACATAGAAATATATAGAAATAAATAGAAATACATTGTAAATTCGTACATTCGTATAATTCGTATTTCGTAAAGAACAATAAACAATATAACAATTTAACAATTGAATGACCATGTATGACAATGAATGACCATGTATGACAATGAATGACCATGTATGACAATAAATGACCATGTATGACAATGAATGACAATGAATGACAATGAATGTCTATTGAATGACTATTGAATGACTATTGAATGACCATGAATGATAATTTAACAATATAACAATAATCAATTATAAAAATGGATAATTATAAATCACTTTACGACGCTTTAGCCCACTTAGATGGCTTTATTTACCCAAATGAGATTGTGTTAAATTGGGATTTACTTATTGTAATGTATCCATATATTACTGGACTTGTTGCTGGTGCCTTTATTTTAGCATCATTAAATAGAGTTTTTAACATTAAGGCTTTACAACCTACTTATGTTATTTCTTTACTTACCGCTTTATCTTTTATGTTGGTTGCTACTATGCCTTTAATTAGCCATTTAGGACAACCACAACGATTTTACGAAATGCTTATTACTCCACATTTAACTTCTGCAATGGCTATTTTTGGATTTGTTTATTTATGGTATTTAATGGTAGTTCTATTGTTAGAAATTTGGTTCGATTACAGATATGATATGGTTTTATGGTCGCAACAAAAGAAAGGTTTAATGAGAGTTGTTTATAAAGCACTTACTTTATGGATTAGCGACAAGTCTCCACAATCAAGAAAAACTGATGATAAATTAGGGTACTTTGTTACGGTTGTTGGTATTCCTTCTGCATTTTTACTTCATGGATATGTCGGCTTTATTTTTGGTTCAATTAAAGCAAATCCTTGGTGGTCAACAGTTATGATGCCTGTTATATTCTTGTTTTCTGCAATGGTATCTGGAATTGCTTTAGTTATGTTTATTTATATGGTAATAAATTATATAAGACGTAAGAAAAACGATATCTTATGCCTTGATACCATTGGGAAATTTTTACTTTATATATTAATTATTGACTTTGCTCTTGAAAGTTTAGACCAAATACATAGAATTTATGTAGCCGACGAATCTTTTGATATTTTAAAATTACTTGTTCGTGGAAAATTATTTTTCACCTTCTTTATAATGCAAATTGGTATTGGAACATTAATTCCATTATCTGTATTAGGTTTTCTTCAGTTTAAAAAACCAAAAGAAAAAATCAGAAAAATTATGTACTTGTTAATAAGTATATGTGTTTTAGTTGGTATTTTCTTTATGAGATGGAATGTCGTAATTGGTGGTCAGCTTTTTTCAAAAAGTTTTTACGGTTTTACCAGCTATAAAGTAGATTTAATAGGAGGTCGCGATGTTTTATTATCTTTGTTATGGTTTATTGTACCTTTTTTAATTCTAACATTTTTACTATGGTTATTACCACCCTGGAAAAAGGCTCCGCATATTGAAGTTGAAGAAGAATAATGAATTTATAAAAATGAAAATACAATCGTAATATTAAAGGTTTCGGGTAAAGAAACCTTTTTTTATTTTTTTTAAATAAATTTGTAATTAAAAACAAATTATGATAGAAAAACCCGAAGAAAATAAAAAAGATGCTCAAATTATTGAAAGACTCGAATATCTCGAACATAGAATCAGTCAGCTTGAATTATTACTTGGAATTAATAAAGTTTCTCACGATGAATTAATAACAAATAAAAAAGATTCAAATATTGATGAAATAAAGCAAAAATCATCAAATGTTGAAACTGAATCTGTAATGGAAACTAAAATTGGCGAGTTTGGTTTGGCTTGGATAGGTAGTATTGTCCTTTTGTTTGGAATGGCATTTTTAACTCAATATATTCAGGGGCTTGGACAACCTTTATTTTCAACAATTTTTGGTTATATTGCAGCTACTATTGTTTTTTATATTTCATATAAACTAAAAAATTCTTTTTATAATTTATCCGATAAGTTTTATATAATCAGTCATGTTTTAGTGTATTATGTTACATTGAGGTTGTATTATTACACTTCATTCCCATTGTTTTCAATTGAAGCAATTCCTTTAATTTTATTGTTGATTATAAGTGCAGTACATGTATTTATTACATTTAAAAGAAAATCAGAATTGTTTGGAGCAATTTCCTTAATCCTGTTAATTGTTACAGCATTTATTTCTTCTTATACTCAACTTTCTTTTTCATTAATTACAATTACTTCATTAATATCAATGTGCTTTGTTTATAAATATCAATGGTGGAAACAATTTTTTCTTTTTCAGTTATTAACTTATTTATTTTTCCTGTTTTGGTATTTAAATAATCAAACTAATTTACCTAACATTATTCCAAATGACCATTATGCTTTAGTTTATTTGTTTATTATTGTTTCTATGTTTTCAATTATTACTATAATAAAACAAAGCGAAAAAATTAATAATGTAGTTGTTTTTATTTCTGTATTTACAAATGGTTTTCTTTTTTCAATATCCCTTGCATTATTTGTTTTAACTTATTATACAAGTAATTATATTGGAGTATTTGCATCTATTTCATTGATTTGTTTGCTCTATTCGGTATTATTAAAAAAATATTCCGATTGGAAATTTACTCCGGCATTTTACGCATTATATGGTTTCGTTACTTTAAGTATATCAGTTTATGGAATTTGTGGTTTGCCTCTAGTTTTTTTGTTATTATCAATTCAAAGTTTATTGGTTGTTTCTATGGCTATTTGGTTTAAATCAAGAATAATTGTAGTAATGAATTTTTTCCTTTTTATTTCTTTGCTCGCAACTTACTTATTTACTTCAAGTTCAATTAATGGTATTAATTTTTCATTTGCAACAGTTGCTCTAATTTCTGCAAGACTAATAAACTGGAAAAAAGAACGGCTTGAAATTCAAACAGAATTACTCCGTGACGTATATTTAATTGTAGCATTTTTCACAGTATTATTTGCACTATATAAAGCTTTGCCAAGTAATTATATTACTTTGTCATGGGCAATTGCAGCAATAGTTTATTTTATTGCTAGTTTGCTATTAAAAAACAATAAATACCGGCTAATGTCAATTTTCACAATGTTAGCTGCAACTTTTTATCTTTTTATTGTTGATTTAGCAGTAATTGATATGGTTTATAGAATACTTGCCTTTATGTTTGTTGCCATTATTTCAATAGCAATTTCAGTATTTTATTCTAAACGCAAAAAGAAAAACCTTGAGCAATAATTTAACGAGAGCTCTAAAAATTCATTTTTTTACTTTAGGGCATCTCTAAAAACTGAAAATCAACTTTACCCCAACCCTAAAGGGAGATTGATTTTCAGATGTTTCACCCTTTAGGGACGGGGTAAAAACATCTGAAAATCAGTTTTTAGAGGTGCCCTTTAGGGCTATTCTAAAAATTCTATAAAGAACAAATTGCTATATTGTTATTTACCATTAAGTAACTTATTGGGTTTATGGTTTCGGGTTTAACTAAAAACTACAAACCATAAACTAAAAGATTTAGCCATTCAACAATTTAACAATTTAGCCATAAAACCATATTTTTACAACTCTCCCTTTACATTTTTTTGATTAAATTATAACATTACTTTTGCAAAAAGATTTTAGCAAAAGATGGCAATTATTGAAAAAGATTTAGGAATAAAACTTCCAATTATAGAGAAATTCTATTCTATTCAGGGTGAGGGATATAATACTGGTAAAGCAGCATTTTTTATAAGAATTGCAGGTTGCGATATTGGTTGTGATTGGTGCGACACAAAATTTTCGTGGAATAATAACCCTGAATGGCTTATGTCTGTTGAAGAAATTATTGAAATAGCATCTAAGTTTCCTGCAAAAGCAGTAGTTGTTACTGGTGGAGAGCCGCTATGTTATAACCTTGATCTATTATGTAATAATTTGAAAAAGAAAAATATTAAAACTTATTTAGAAACTAGTGGTGCTTATATATTGACTGGTTCATGGGACTGGATTTGCCTTTCTCCTAAAAAACAAAATCCACCATTAAATGAAATATACAATAAAACCGATGAACTTAAAGTTATAATTCAAAATGCAAACGATTTTATTTGGGCTGAAGAAAATTCCAAAAAAGTAAATGCGAATTGCAAATTGTTTTTACAACCAGAGTGGAGCAAATTTGGCGAAATAATTGATGAGGTAGTAGAATATGTTAAAGCAAATCCAAAATGGAATATTTCTATTCAAGCTCATAAATATATGCATATCCCTTAAATATAAAACATTAATAACAATAAACAGGAATATTTGAAAATGCAATATGATAGTAAATAATAAGTCTAAAATAATGAACCGATTTTTATTGTCATGTTGAGTGATTAGCGAAACATCTTTTTATTAAACAACGAATTTGTAAATACAATAATGAATAATAAAAAATATTACATATTAATAATTGTCTTGTTAGTAATGTTTAGCGGAGTCGAAACATGTTTCTCCCAAGAAAAATATACTACATCAAATAAAAAAGCTATTGCACTTTTTGAAACTGCACTGGGATATTATAATCAGGGTGATATAGCCAATACTAGAAATTATATTCAGTCAGCACTCGAAAAAGACCCAAACTTTATTGAACCATATTTACTTTTAGCCGATATTGAAAATGAACTTCAGCATTTTGATAAAGAAATTGAAGCATTCTCAAAAATTATAAAAATTAATCCCGATTATAACCCTAAAATTTATTACTTAGTTGCAAAATCGGAAATGAAAATAGGAAATTATTCCGATGCAGAAATTCATTTGAACAAATGCTTGTCCTACGATGATGTTGACAAAGAGACTGATAGTCTTGCTACGATATTGATTAAAAATGCCAGTTTTGGTGCAAAAGCTATTAAAAATCCTGTGCCTTTTAATCCTATTAATATTGGCAATTATGTAAATACTGAATTTAAAGATTATTGGCCTTCGCTCACTGCCGACGAAAACACAATGATGTTTACAGTTCAATTGCCTACCAAAAACAGATTGCCAAATGGTAAAACGCAAATGCAGGAAGATTTTTTTATAACTTATAAAAATGAAGATGGTTCATGGTCGCCATCAAGCAATGTAGGACCGCCATTAAATACTGATGATAACGAAGGGGCACAAGCAATTTCTGCCAATGCTCAATTTTTGTTTTATACAGCTTGTAATAGAAAAGAAGATTTTGGTTCGTGCGATATTTATTTTTCCGAAAAAATTGGAAACAAATGGACTACACCAAAAAATATCGGACCACCAATTAATACCAATCATTGGGAATCTAATCCATCTCCATCATCTGATGGAAGAATTCTTTTTTTAGCATCTGGCGGAAGAACTGATTCTAAGGGAGGCAGAGATATTTATATGTGCAAAAAAAATGAAGATGGAAAATGGTCGGAACCTGTTAATTTGGGCGATAGTATTAATACTTCAAGAAACGAATATGCTCCTTTTATTCATCCCGATGGAAAAACTTTGTATTTTTCTTCTGACGGCTGGCCCGGAATGGGCGGACAAGATATTTTTTATTCTAAGTTAAAAGATGACAGTACATGGAGCACTCCAAAAAATATTGGTTACCCAATAAATACTTTTGTTGATGATTTTGGTTTAATTGTTAATGCTCATGGAAATTTAGCATTGTATTCATCAAATCGAAAAGGTTCAAGAGACTGGGATATTTATCAATTTGAATTATATAATGAGGCACGTCCAACACCAGTTAATTGGGTTTCGGGTATTGTATATGATAAAATAACAAAAGAAAAATTAGAAGCAAATGTTGAGATGTTAGAATTAGAAACTTCTGAAACAGTTACTTGTATGAAGTCTGACCCATTTACTGGCAGTTATTTGGCTTGTATTCCTACCGAAAAAAATTATGCTTTAAATGTTTCAAAATCAGGATACGTTTTTTATAGCGATAATTTTTCGTTGCAAGGTGTTACAGATTTTACAAAACCATATAAATTAGATGTTCCTTTAACTCCAATACAAGTTGGCGTTTCGGTTGTGCTAAAAAATATTTTTTTTGATACCGATTTATTTAACTTAAAACCCGAATCGAAAGCCGAGCTATCTATACTAATCACATTTATGAACGACAATAAAAACGTGAAAATAGAAATTGGCGGACACACCGATAATGTTGGTTCACAGGAACATAATTTAAAATTATCTCAAAACAGAGCAAAAGCTGTTTTCGATTATCTTGTTGCAAATGGAATTAACTCATCAAGATTAAGCTATAAAGGATACAGCTTTTCGAAACCTATTTCAACTAACGAAACCGAAACAGGAAGGGCATTAAACAGAAGAACAGAGTTTATAGTTACTGAAGTTAAATAAAATATTCTGGAATAATTCGAAAAATAATAAAATGTTTTGTAGTTTTAAAAAAAATTGTCTTTATGGAAGTTCAAGAAAAATATAATAAAGAATTGATAATCAAAATTCAAAGTTTGACTTTTGAGCAAGATCTCTTATTAAATAAATTAATAGAAAAAAAATTAAGAAAACTTTCATTACGAACATATCATGCGCTTATTGAGTATTTAAACAATAATATTACGATTACGAATTTTAACGAACGCATATTTTCGCATAAAAATTTTTCTTATTATGATATAAAAAACGTCGGAGTTAAATCAGTTAAAGAACTAACTGGTTTTCAAACAGAACTATTAAAATTAACTGCTCTGATTTCGGTTCACAAATCGGAACAAGAACTTTATTACGAATATTTTCTCTTATATTTAAAAGAATATTATAATATCCAATCAAACCATTTTGCAGAGATTAGTTCTTTTTTTAACAAAACCGAAAAAATTCTCTTATTCAAAACGTTACAAATATTATTAGACAATGACTATATTTTTGTCAGTAAGAAAAAAACGATTTTCAAATATTACTTTAACAATAATACTAAAAAAACAAAAGATTTAGCTGGGTTTGTAAATCTTACAAGAACAAGAATAGGACAACTAAGAAAGCAACTATATGGAAAATTTTCGGACTATTTTGAAATACTAAAACACATTGACAAAAAGCAAATATACTTTTACGATATAGATTTGAACCAAACTTATATTACTATTGATAATATATTAGTCGAAAAAATTAACAAAAAAGAAAATGTAAATTTCAATTTGTTGTTTATAAGCAATGTACTATCTGTTTTGAGTGAAAATACACATTCGTATATTGGCAAAGAGAAACAGAAAGGATTATACAATAATGGTATTAAATATGAATGGAAAAAAAAATATCTGATTGTAATAAAATTAACAAATATTTTCGATTTTACTCAATTTGTTGATGACATAGCAAAACGATTAAGCGAAAGAATTAATAAAACTTACTGGTTAGATTTTAAGCAATACATATTATTATATTATAAATCAAAAAAAATAACAAATATTAATGTAATTTCAGAAATATGTAAAAAAATTCTTTTCAGTGAATTTATGTTAATTATTGATTCTAAAAATATTATTTTATTTGAAAAGAATACCTATAAAAAGCTTCCAGAATATATAGAAGAACTTTTAGAGCGAGAGAGGCGTCCAATGAACATTTATGAGATGTTGGATATTCTTAACAAACAATATCCTAAACTCTTTAAAAGTGTTAATTCAATACGTAGTATTTGTCAGAGAGTAAATAATATTATATATTTTGGCAGAACAAGCACTTACGCATTTAAAGAATTGGAAAAAACCGACATTAATATAAAAGGTGGTACAATTAGAAGTATTGTTGAAGAATATCTTTTACAATTTGACGAGCCAAAACATATAAGTGAAATTGCAAAATATGTAATCCGTTTTCGACCTAACACTAATACAAGAAGCATTATTCAAAATCTTAAACTTGATAAAAGTAAGCGATTTGTTTTATTTAAAAATAGTCATATCGGTTTAAATTGTAAGATGAATTATTATAACAATATACTAAATTTTCCAAGACATATAAGAAAAGAATTTTTAAAATAGATAAACAAAATTTTATTGTTCGTATGGATTTTTATTGTTTTTGAATCTTATTTCCAAAATCAAATTATTATTCTTAATTTTCATTCATTTTTAAAAGCTAAAATTATGTTTACCAAAAAAGTGTTTTTAATGTCAGCTTTGGCTGTAATATTATTGTCAATTCTATGTGCAAACGTTATAATAAATAAACCAAATATGAAACCCGACGATAAACCTTTACACTTTAATTCTTCTAACGATTATAAAAAAGAGTGGGCAACAATTGATAGTTTAGATTCTAAAGGTTTGCCAAAATCGGCATTAGAAATTGTTGACAAAATTTATAAACGTGCTTTTGCCGAAAATAATGCCACACAGGTAATTAAAGCCAGAATTTATCAACTTAAGTATCGAAATATGATTGAGGAAGATGCTTTTGAAAGCATTTTAAACGACCTGAATAAAGATGCAAAAATCATGAAGTTTCCTTTTAGTTCAATATTTCATTCAATTTCTGCCGAAATGTACTGGATGTATTATCAAAATAACAGATGGAAATTTAATAGTAGAAGCGAAACAGTTAATTTTCAGAACGATGATATTAAAACATGGGATTTGAATAAACTTGCCGATGCTTGTATAAAACATTTTACACAATCATTAGAGAATGAAGACAGCTTAAAACGTACACCTATTTCAGAGCTAAAAACTATTATTGAATCGGGAGTTGGAACAGATGGTTTACGTCCAACTTTATATGATTTTTTGGCTTTTAGAGCCATTAATTTCTTCTCTAATAAAGAAATTGCATTATCAAAACCAGCGGATTATTTTGAGTTAAAAGAAGATTTTTATTTTGCCGATGCTTCGGAATTTATGAACACAAAAATTAATACTTCTGATACATTATCGCTTCAATTTTATGGTATTAAAGTTATACAAAAACTTTTGCAGTTTCACTCGCAGGATGTTAATCCAGAAGCATTTATTGATGCCGATTTAGTGCGGTTAAAATTCGTTTACGATAATTCTGTTAATTCTCAAAAAGACGATTTATATTTAAACACATTAAAAAATTTACAGGATAAATATAATACAAATCAATTTTCAACTGAAGTAGAATACCAACGTTCACTAACATTTAATAATCTATCAAGTAACTATGTTGCAAACGACTCAACAACAATTAAGTACAAAGATTATAAAATAAAAGCAATGGAATTGTGTAACAATGCCATAAATAAATTTCCAACATCTTCAGGAGCTTTAAAATGTAAAAACCTTAAGTATCAACTCGAAAATAAAAACCTGTCGTTTAATATCGAAGAAGTTCAAATACCAAATAAAACTTTTTCAACTTTAATAAACTACCAAAATATCTCAAAAGTGTGGTTCAAAGTTGCCAGTATTTCACTTGACGATTACGAAAAAGTTTGTAAGAACAAATATGGAACTGAATTAGCCGAAAAACTTTTAAAATCATCTGTAACAATTAAAAATTACGAAATTAGCTTACCTTACAAATTAGATTATAACAATCACTCTACAGAAATTTTATTAGATGCCTTACCTTATGGACATTACATTTTGTTTATTTCGCAAAATAAAGATTTTAATTTTGATAACGAATTGCTTTCGTACAAAGATTTTATGGTTTCAGATATTAGTTATTTGCAACGCAGATTAACAAATGGAAGTTACGATATTTTTGTTACAAATAGAAACTCAGGTGAACCCCTCAAAGATGTTATTGTTACAGAATATTATTCAAAATACAATTACGTAACACGTAGTTATAACATTATAAAAGGTAACGAATACAAAACTGATGAAAATGGTTTTGTTAATATTTTAACAGATTACCAAAAAGATGTTTATAATGTTGGTTTTGAGTTTAAATGGAACGAGCAAATATTAAAAACCCGTCAAAGTTTTTATAATTACAGATACAACTATGAAAAACGAAAAACTTTTTCAACAATAATTTTTACCGATAGAGCAATTTATCGCCCCGGTCAAACAATATATTACAAGGGAATAGTAATTGAAAACGATAGCTCAACCCGTTCAATTGCTAAAAAGTATTCTACAACTTTATCTTTTATGGACCCAAATTATCAACTTATAACAAAAGTCGAACATGTTACAAATGAGTTTGGAACTTTTAACGGAACATTGCAAATTCCGCAAGGTTTGTTAAATGGAAATTTCCAGCTTACAACCCCCGATGGCTCAATATCAATTTCAGTTGAAGAATATAAACGTCCAAAATTTATGGCTGAACTTAAGCCATTTAATGGAAATTACCGGTTAAACGATTCTGTCGAAGTTTCAGGTAAAGGTGTTGCGTATTCTGGCCCAAGTATTTCTGATGCAAAAGTTACTTATAGAGTTGTTCGAACTCCAATTTGGCGTGGCTGGTGGTGGATGCCTTATAAACAAACATCAGTTGAAATAACAAATGGAAAAACTATTACCGATGAAAATGGCGAGTTTAAAATTAAATTTAAAGCAATTCCCGATTTATCAATAAAAGAAAATGATTTTACAGATTTTAATTATAAAGTGTATGTTGATATAACAGATATTAATGGAGAAACGCAAAGTGATTCTAAATCAATTACAATTGGCTATACATCTTTAATAGTTGATGTTGATGTTCCAAATATTTTAAACTCAAATGAAAAAAAGAAATATAATATTATAACAAATAACTTAAATGGTCAGAAAATTTCAGCGTCCGGAAAAATAACAATATCCAGACTCGAAGATGTTCAAAACTTTTTTAGAAAAAGGTTATGGACAAAACCTGACAATTTTTATTACACAAAAAATGATTGGAAAAGCAAATATTCTGGAAATGAATATGATGGCGAAACCGATATTTCTAAATTAAAAGTATTAAACAAAGTTTTTAGTTATGGCTTTGATAGCGGAAAAGAAGAAAAATTTGAAATCAAAGATTTATCAAACTGGGAACCGGGCAGGTATGTTATTGAAATTAATTCTATAGATTCGTTTGGCAAACCTGTTATCAATAAAAAATTTATAACGGTTTATAGCGAAAGTTCTACGATTCTGCCTTTTGCTACTCAATTTTGGTATGCTTCGGTTAAAAATGAATATCAACCAGGCGAAACTGCCAAATTTATTGTTGGAAGTAGTTATAACAATGCTAATTTATTATATGAAGTTGAACATAAAAGTAAAATAGTTTACCGAAAATGGTTAAAAATTTCGAATCAGCAAACATTAATAGAATTACCAATAGAAGAAAAATACAGAGGAAATGTTTCAGTTCATTTTAAGCTAATATCTTATAACAGAGTATATTCCTCTGATGCGACACTTCAAGTACCTTATTCAAACAAAGAGTTAAAAATCACTTTCGAAACTTTCCGTAACAAATTATTACCCGGACAGCAGGAAGAATGGAGAATTAAAATTTCAGGACCAAAAGGCGAAAAAGTAGCTGCCGAAATGGTTGCAACTTTATACGATAAATCTTTAGATGCACTAAAGGCAAACTATTGGGGATTTAATGTCTTTCCTTACGATTACATGAATTTATATTTAAGTCCCGATTTATTTAGTTATCAATCATCAAATCAAATTATCAGAAATTATAAAAGCTATCCCGAAATGCCATACCAAAGATACGACGCATTAAATTGGTTTGGTTTTTATTATTATAACAATTATTACGGGTATAATCGAAGTGCTGACGGAAAGGGTTCAAAACGTTATAGATATGCCGCAAAACCTGCTATGGCAATGGCTGGCGAAGCTCTTGAAGAAAAAGAGGTTGAGGCAAGTATGATAAGCAAATCAGAAAATAAAAAAAATGTTCAAGAAAGTGATAAAGCAATTGCTGATACAACTCCTAATGAGCAGGGGATAGATTCAAGAACTGAAGGTCAGGCGAATATTGATAATGTAAAAGCCCGAACAAACCTTAACGAAACTGCTTTCTTTTATCCAACACTAATGACAAATGAAAACGGGGAAGTGATAGTTAAATTCACAGTTCCAGAAGCTTTAACAACGTGGAAAATGTTAGGGTTTGCTCATACTCAAAATTTGGAATATGGTTTCATTGATAATGAACTTGTTACACAAAAGGAATTAATGGTTATCCCAAATTTGCCACGTTTTTTCCGCGAAAATGACAAGATGGAGTTATCTGTTAAAATAAGCAATTTAAGTGAAAAGCTATTGTCAGGTAATGCTAAAATTGAATTTACCGATGCTATTACAATGAAGCCAGTTCTCGAAATTTTAGAAAAAAATGAGGATTTAAAATCATTCTCGGTAAATAAAAAAGGAAACACTAATGTAATTTGGAATATTAGTATTCCCCAAGGCGTAAATGCTCTTTCTGTAAAAATTGTTGCTACTGCCGAAAACTTTAGCGATGGTGAAGAAAGTGTTGTACCAGTAATGAGTAATAGAATGCTCGTTACAGAATCAATGCCATTGCCAATTCGTGGTAATTCTTCTAAAACTTTTGAATTTAAAAAATTGTTAGAATCGGGAAATTCATCAACTTTAAAAAGCTTTAAATATACGCTTGAATTTACATCAAATCCTGCATGGTATGCCGTACAGGCATTGCCATATATTATGGAATATCCTTATGAATGTAGCGAACAAACATTTAGTCGTTACTATGCAAATAGTTTAGCAACTTTTATTGCAGGTTCTTCACCTAAAATTAAAGCAGTATTTGATTCATGGAAAAACACTCCCGATTCAAAAGCTTTACTTTCTAATCTCGAAAAAAATCAGGAATTAAAATCTGTTCTTTTACAGGAAACTCCATGGGTTTTAGATGCACAAGATGAAACACAACGCAAAAGGAATATTGGACTTTTATTTGATTTAAACAGAATGTCGAACGAAATGAATGTTGCACTTAAAAAATTAGAAAAAGAACAATCTGCAAATGGTGGCTGGCCTTGGTTCCCGGGAATGCCCGAAAGTCGTTACATAACACAGCATATTGTTTCAGGATTTGGACATCTTCAAAAATTAAAAGTAGTTGATTATAAAAATGATGATAAAATAAAAACAATGGTCGAAAATGGAGTTGATTATCTTGATAAAAGAATAAAAGATGATTATGATTATTTGTTAAAACATTATACTAAAGAAGAGATGCAAAAAAAGTTCATTAGTTCTATTCAAATTCAGTATTTATATGCAAGAAGTTTTTATTCCGAAATTTCAATACCGGCGAGATGTAAAACAGCTTTCGAATATTATAAAGGGCAGGCAGAAAAATATTGGTTAAGCGAAAATAAATATATGCAGGGAATGCTTGCATTAGGATTAAATCGTTTTGGCAGTATAAAAGTACCCCAGGATATAATAAAATCATTACACGAAAATTCTTTAACAAACGAAGAATTAGGAATGTATTGGAAAGAAAACGAAGCTGGATATTATTGGTATCAGGCACCAATTGAAACTCAGGCACTTCTTATTGAAGCTTTTGATGAAGTTGCCAACGCTCAGAAATCTGTTGAAGAATTAAAAATATGGTTGCTAAAACAAAAGCAAACACAAGATTGGAAAACAACAAAAGCCACAGTAGAAGCTATTTACGCATTGTTATTAAAAGGTACCGATTTGCTTTCTAACGATCAATTAGTTGAAATAATTATTGGCGGCCAAAAAATTGACCCGAAAAAAATGGATAACGTTCCCGTTGAGGCAGGGACGGGCTATTTTAAAACAAGCTGGCAAGGCAGCGACGTAAAACCGGAAATGGGAAAAGTTACAGTAACAAAGAACACCGAAGGAGTTGCATGGGGTTCAGTTTACTGGCAATATTTTGAGCAGTTAGATAAAATTACACCTCACGAAACGCCTTTAAAACTAAAAAAAGAACTTTTTGTTGAACGATTAACTCCATCAGGAAAAGTTATTGAACCAATAAAAACTCCAGCGATTTTAAAAGTTGGCGATAAAGTAATTGTTAGAATTGAGTTGCGAGTTGACAGAATGATGGAATTTGTTCACATGAAAGATATGCGTGCTGCTGGCTTTGAACCATTAAATGTTTTTTCATCATATAAATATCGGGATGGCTTAGGATATTATGAAAGCACCAAAGATGCAAGTACAAACTTTTTTATGGATTATTTGCCAAAAGGAACTTATGTTTTTGAATATCCATTACGTGTTCAGCAAAAAGGCGATTTCTCTAATGGAATAACTACAATTCAATGTATGTATGCACCTGAATTTACATCACATTCCGAAGGAATTAGGGTTAAAGTAGAATGAAAAGTTAAGTCTGCCGTTAGATTTTAAAATTAATACTGTGCGTGGGATTCACCACGTTGGATAATCTGTTGGATAACGATATATGAACTTATAAAATTTAC
>Ga0210016_1002013_pt1 | contig 18693 bp, 15 predicted proteins | sample CryGeyCG2014_300_FD_185454 | JGI IMG/M metagenome (GOLD analysis project Ga0210016, IMG submission 185454) | Groundwater microbial communities from aquifer - Crystal Geyser CG02_land_8/20/14_3.00 (SPAdes) (version 2) | ecosystem: Environmental > Aquatic > Deep subsurface > Groundwater | place... | reverse complement strand
TTCAGCCCTTCATTGCCTATTTTTTCGATCTTAAAAAAGGAGAGAAAGATGACTTCAAGTTTTTAATTGTTGGCCTGTATGTGGCCAATTTGGTTCCCCTCGGTTATCTTTTTGCCTCTCAACTTTGGCACGTTTTCTTGCTGGAGCTTGTCAGGGGTTTGGCCATGGCCTGCGTTGTCCCCAGCTGGTCGGGGATATTCACCAGGCACATAAGCAAGGGCTGGGAAGCGTTTTCTTGGAGCATTGAAAGCACGAGCATTGGTTTCGCTTTCGGTTTCGCCGCTGCTTTCGGAGGGGTAATGGCCGCTGCCTTGGGATTTAAGACGGTATTTGTCCTTGTTTCTGCTTTCGGTTTGATATCATCCTCGGTTTTATTGCTGATTCGCAGGGATATTTTTCCCAAAGATCACTTTATTTCAAGGGTTCCGCCCAGCGAAAAACCTTTTTAAGGAGATGGTTAAAAATCAGGAACTGGCCAAAATATTTTATGAGATCGCCGACTATTTAGAGATGGACGAAGTGGCATTTAAGCCTTACGCTTACAAAAAGGTGGCCCTTGCCTTAGAGGGCATGGAAGAAGACGTAGAAAAGATTTATAAGCGGGGGGGGAGAAAAGCGCTGGAAAAGATTCCAGGAGTGGGAAAAAACATAGCCGAGAAAATAGAAGAATATCTTAAGACCGGGAAAATTAAGTACTATCAGCAGTTTAAAAAGAAACTTCCTTTAAAACTGGACGAATTGGTGCGGGTGGAAGGAATGGGGCCCAGAAAAGCAAAAATACTTTATCAAAAACTTGGAATAAGGGATTTGAAAACCCTGGAAAAAGCGGCCAGGGCCCACAAAATCGCCAATTTGTTCGGTTTCGGAGAAAAAACGGAGAAAAACATTCTGGAAGGCATCGCTTTTTTGAAAAAAAGCAAAGGGAGATTTCTTTTGGGCGAAATTTTGCCCCAAGTAAAAGAAATTTTAGAGAGATTGAAAGAGTTGAAAGGAGGCGGACAGATTAGCGTGGCGGGTTCTGTCAGAAGAATGAAAGAAACCATCGGCGACGTTGATATACTGATTACGACAAAAAACCCAAAGAGGGTAATGGGCTATTTCGTTCAATTGCCGGGGACAACCAAAATTTGGATGAAAGGCCCTACCAAGTCGTCCATCAGAATGAAGCAGGGGTTTGATGTGGATTTAAGAGTGGTTAAAAATAAAAGTTACGGTTCGGCCCTGCAATATTTCACCGGCTCGAAAGAGCACAACATCGCTACCAGAAGAATCGCCATAACAAAAGGGCTGAAGCTTTCCGAGTACGGCCTTTTTATGGGCAAAAAAATGATTGCTGGCTGGAACGAAGCCGGAGTTTACAAAGCGCTTGGTCTTTCTTGGATTGAGCCGGAGTTGCGGGAAAACGAAGGAGAAATAGAGGCGGCCTTTCGGCAAGCTCAAGGTAAACCCGATGGCTTGCCAAAGATTATAAGTTATGGTGATATTAGGGGCGATTTGCATTCTCATTCAAACTGGGACGGCGGAGTGAATTCCATTGAAGCTATGGCCGCAGCAGCCCGGGAAATGGGATATGAATACTTGGGCATTTCAGACCATACGAAATTCTTAAGAATCGAGCACGGGCTCGATGAAAAAAAACTTTCGGCTCAAAGAAAAGAGATAGATAAATTAAATTCGAAATTCGAAATTCGAAATTCGAAATTTCGCGTCCTTCAAGGATGTGAGTCAAATATACTCAACGACGGTTCAATCGATATAAAAGATGAAGCCCTCAAAAAATTGGATTACGTGATAGCCGGCGTTCATTCCAGTTTCAAAATGGAAAAAACCGAGATGACGGAAAGAATAATCAGGGCCATGAAAAATCCCAACGTTGACATGATTTCTCATCCCACAGGCAGGATTTTGAAAAAGAGAGACGAGTATCAGATTGATTTCAGCAAGATCCTAAGAGCGGCCAAGGAATACAACGTTGTTTTGGAAATCAACGCCTGGCCGGAGAGGCTGGACTTAAACGATCAGAACATAAGAAGGGCCAAAGAGGCCGGAGTTAAAATGGCAATCAATACGGACAGCCACCGCAAAGAACATTTACGCTTCATGGAGTTGGGCGTATCACAGGCAAGAAGGGGATGGGCCGGGAAAGAAGATATAATTAACACCCAACCCCTAAATAAATTACTCAACTTTTTTAACTAAATAAAATGAATTTGCGTACAGACTTTGCGTACAGACGCCCGACGTCTGTACGATCTGTACGATAATTAATAATGTATGCCATATAGAAAAGAACAATTTGTTACGGATGAAATTTATCATATTGTAATCCGAGGCATTGATGAAAATAAAATTTTTAAAGACATTGGCGACCACTATCGGGGAATTTTTTCCATATATGAATTTAATGATGTTAAACCGGTAATAATTAGAGATAGGCGGAAAGCTCGTGTTCATTTCAAGAAAGTTCTTAAAGGGGCGAAAGAAAATCCACCTCTTTTTGTGGACTCTCGCGATAAATTGGTAGAAATTTTAGCTTTTTGTATTATGCCAAATCATCTTCACTTGCTTGTAAGGCAATTAAAAAATGACGGCGTTTTCAAATTTATGAAGAAGTTCGGTTCAGGCTATGGACGTTATTTTAATAAAAAATATCATCGCAAAGGTTATGTTTTCCAAAATAGATTTGTGGCTGTTCGTATTAAAAATGACCGTCAGTTTAAAATAATTTTTGCTTATATCCACAGCAATCCAGCTTCCTTAATAGAACCAAAATGGAGAGAAATAGGTATAAAAAATTTAGAGAAAGTTATTAATTTTATAGAAAATTACAAATGGGCAAGCTATCAAGATTATATCGGCAAACAAAATTTCCCGTCCGTAACAGAAAGGGAATTTTTATTAGAAACGATGGAAGGAAAACGTGGCTGTAAACAATTTATGAAAGATTGGTTAAAATACCGAGGTAAAATAAAGGAAAAGGAAGAAGGGAAAATTAAGAAACTCATGTTAGAATAAAACCATACAGACGTCGGACGTCTGTACATATCCTTCGTTGAAGAAAAAGACATTGTCGACACGCAACTTTTAGAAGAATATTAAAGTTTTTTAAATGAAAAAGAAAGCAATCAACTATTTTTATTTTGTAAGAGATATTCCTTACAAAATACCAACGTCAATAAAGGAAACTGATTATTGTTGCGGTGGTAAACATAAGATTTTGTCTGATCTGTTAAAATCGCTGGGTTTACAGGTAAGAAATCGTGTGTGTCTATTTCTTTGGAACAGTTTAGATTTGCCCTCAAAATTTAAAAAAATTTCTTATGAAAATGACTGTACCCATACATATTTAGAGATAAAAACAAACAATAGATGGGAAGTTTTAGATGTTACATGGGACGTTGGTCTTGCTAGAGTTTTTCATATAAATGACTGGGACGGAAAATCGAATACTGAAATTGCCGTGAAACCAATTAAAATTTTTTCTCCGCAAAAAAGCGAAGAAATCCTTAAGAATTTTGAAAAAAAAGAAAACATAATTAAAGACCTGAAGATGAATGGTAAATTCTATGAAGCCTTTAATAATTGGCTTGAAGAAATAAGAAGGTCGAAAGAACCAAAGAAGCTGGCGTTAAGATAAATTATGAAGGATAGTTTAAAAATCAAAATTAGAAAAGGGAAACCATCAGACATGGAATCGTTCTGGAAGGTGTTTCAAAACAGCGTACGGTCTCAGTTCCCAGAATATTCCCCGAAAATAAAGAATATCTATCTTAAAAGAATTTTTACAAAGGAAAACCTGAAAAAAGACATCAAAACTAAAACAATGGATTTGTTTTTAGCCTTCGCCAATGGTCATCTGGCGGGTTATCTCTTAATTACTGCTCCCTACGGTGGAGTTTCTTGCATTGGTTGGATTGCCGTAGAAAAAAGGTCTCAAGGGAAAGGAATAGGGCGCAAACTTTTGAGAAATTATGAAGAAATAGCTAAAAGAAATGGAATTCACAAAATCCATGCCTGGATAGATAAAAGGAACATTGAATTTTACAAAAAGAACGGATGGATATTAGTTGGCCGTGTTCCTCAGAATTATTTTGGTCATGATGACTGGTTGTTTTATAAAGCAATTAAAAAACCAAGATATTAAATAAAATATGCCCGTAGAAAGATCTGCCGGAGCTGTAATATTTAGAAAAGAGCCCTTCAATACGGCTCAGGGTAAAGAAGATAAAATTTATTATTTGCTTTTACACTATCCTGGTTTTAGGGGCCCAAAGAGCCATTGGGATTTTCCGAAGGGCAAAATTGAAAAAGGTGAGAAACTAGAGGAAACAGTAAGAAGGGAAATAAAAGAAGAAACCAGGATTAAAGATATGGCTATCATCAATGGATTTAAAGAAACGATAAAGTATTTTTTCAAATTTGAAGGAAATAATATTTTAAAATTCGTTACGTTTTTTCTGGCGGAAACAAAGAAAAAACAAGTTAAAATTTCCCCGGAGCACATCGGTTTTAAATGGCTTCCTTATAAGGAAGCTGAAGTTCAATTAACCCATGAAAATGCCAAAGAAATCCTCCGAAAAGCAAACAAGTTTTTATTAAATGGCAAAATTACACCCCGACTTACAAAATAAAGAATTCTGGTATAAGGACATTACCTTGATTCCCAACCGTCTCCCTGATTTTGAAAGAGATGAGGTTGATTTGACGACAAATTTTACAAAGAATATTATTCTAAAAACTCCTTTTGTTTCTTCGCCGATGGATACAGTCACTGAAGCTAAAATGGCAATTTTGACGGCTCTTTTTGGAGGAATTGGAGTTATCCATTACAATTTTTCCACGATAGAAGAACAGATTAAAGAAGTTGAAAAGGTCAAAAGATTTCAGGCCGGATTTGTTCATAATCCGGTTGTTCTATCTCCCCACGATACAATTTAAAATGTCCATGATATTAACGATAGATACGGTTTTTTCAGCGTTCCTATCACCGAAGACGGAACTTTAAATTCAAAATTAATAGGCATTGTTACCCACCGTGATGTCAGATACCGCCAAGATATGGAGGCAAAACTTAAAGACGTGATGACGCCGAGAGAAAAATTAATTGTGGCTAAAAAATCAGAAACGTTTGATAAAAATGATTTAATAACGGCAAATAATATATTAAAAAAATATAATTTAGACACTTTGCCTGTTGTCGATGAAGGAGACAAAATAGTTGCTTTGGTTATCGACAGCGATCTGGAAAAAAATGAATGGTATCCTTTGGCAACTAAAAATGAGAACAAGCAATTGAGAGTGTTTATTGCCGTCGAATCGAGGTTACAACTTGCAAAAGAAAGAATTAAAAAAGCAATTTTGACTGGCGTCGACGGGATTATTATTGACGCCAGCATTGTTTTTAGAGAACAGTTGGAAATCGCCAAATGGGTAAAACAAAATTTCCCAAAATTAGAAGTGGTGGTAGGCAATATTGATTCAGCTCAAATGGTAGAAAAAATTTTAAACGAAGCTTCAAACTTTGTTGATGCTCTCCGGGCGGGAGTTGGCCCCGGCGCTGCTTGTATTACTCAGCAAGAGTTGGGCACGGGCAGGGCGCAGGCTTCAGCTGTTTTTGAATGCGTCCAGGCCGTAAAAAAATTAGAATCTAAATACGGTCCTATCCCAGTCATTGCCGATGGAGGAATAAAAATTATTGATGAAATCGGACAAGATATCCAAAAGCCAGGGGATATAACTAAAGCCCTGGCCTTAGGAGCGAAGACCTGTATGATGGGTTCTCTTTTGGCTGGTTTAGATGAGTCGCCCGGCGAAAAAGAATTTGATTACAAAGAGAACAGAATGGTTAAAAAATACCGAGGCATGGGGTCTTTAGAGGCAATGGAGAGAAGGTCAGCTGTCAGATATGCTGCAGATTTAGGAAAAACGAGAATTGCCGAGGGAATAGTTACCAAAATACCTTATCGGGGGTCAGGATATGATTTTCTGCCCAAATTAATCATCGGTATAAAGCAAAGCCTGCAAAAGCAGGGCTTCAAAAATATAAAAGATTTACAAGAAGAGGCAGATATCAGACCTATTTAGACTTTACTAAAAAAGGAAGGAGTGGTAATAAAAAATAGGAGGGTTGTTCATTAACAACTCATCTTAAAATAAAAATAAGGGAGGTTATAGAAAATGGCAGGACTGTTTGCATTGAGTATCAATTCTGAAAAGTATCAAGGCAATTTCTTGGATGATCTATTTTGGGGAACATTTTACCAACAACATGCGGGCGAGGAGTATAGCGGATTATCAACTTATAATCCAAACAGAGATAAAATTGAAATCCGCACCCATCGAGGATTATTTAGACCTACCTTCAGTGAAGATTTGCTAGGACTTGAGGGGACAGAGGGAATTGGTTATTGTGGTATAGCCAGAGAGCCGTTTTTTGTAGATTCAAGGCTGGGTAAGTTGAGTGCCTGTTTTTCAGGGAATCTCATTAACTGCCCCGAATTAATAGATCGGTTTAAGGACTTTGGGCATACTTTTGAGAGAGGGGATGATATAGAGACAATTACTAAACTCATAGCCCAGAAAAACAATGTGATTGAGGGTATTAAGAAAGCAGACGAGGAAATAAAAGGAGCATATTCCCTTCTTATCCTCACAGTCGAAGGAATTTATCTTGCCCGTTGCCCAAGTGCCCACTGGCCCTTAGTTATTGGCGAAAAAAAAGGAGCAGTTGTGGTTGCCTCTGAGTCAGGGGGATTTTTAAACCGTGGATTCAAACTTATTCGTAGTCTCGAACCTGGAGAAATTGTTTTAATGAAAAATGGTAGTTATGAGACGAAAGATAAGATAGCGGGAGACAAGATACAGTTTTGCAGTTTTCTCTGGGTTTATAGCGCATTTCCAAATGCCGTATTTGAAGAAATTTCAGCCTCGGCGGCAAGAAAGAGGTTGGCGGCAACTTTAGCTCGTCAAGACATTGAAAGGGGGTTTATCCCAGATATAGTAATTGCTATTCCTGACTCAGGCAGATTTCATGGAATAGGCTACCATCAGGAATTTTGTCGGCAGATGAACGAAGGGAAAATAAAGAAAATCCCTATTTACGATGAGGCTCTGCTAAAATATCCCTATGCTGGTAGAAGTTTTACTCCTCAAACAGAAGAAGCGAGAGAGTTAGAGGCTAATATAAAAATCTTAGAAAGTGGAGAAGACTGCTATCGAGGCAAAGAGGTGGCTGTATGCGACGACTCCCTAGTCAGAGGAGTTCAAACCCGAGCGAATTTAGTTCCTAAATTAAGAGCATTAGGGGTAAAAGGAATCCACTTTCGAATTTCCAATCCCGAACTGCGCTCACATTGTCCTTGGGGGAAAACCACTAAAAAAGGAGAAACCCTAGTCCACAGATTTTCCTTAAAAGAGGACAGAATTCAGGTTTTAGGAATTGAGAGTTTGGAATATAACACCATTGAGGGTTTGGTGAGCGCAATTGGACTCCCGAGAGAGCAACTCTGTGTGGACTGTGATTTGGATCTCCCTGAGTAAAACGTATGCAAAAATAACTCAAAGGTCACCCCTAAACGGGTGACCTTCTATTTTAATTTAAAATATTTTCAGATTATTATTTTACCTTCTCTACTATTTTCTCGAAAATCTGAGGGTTTTTTTCCGCCAAACCTGCCAAGACCTTTCGGTCAAGTTCGATTTTGTTTTTCTTTAACCCGAAGATAAACTTGCTGTAAGGAACGCCGAATTTACGGCAAGCGGAATTTATCTGCGACTGCCAAAGCGCCCTGAAATCTGCTTTTTTCACTTTTCTGTCTCGGTAAGAATATTCCCAGGCATGATAGAGCGCGTCTTTAGCCAGGCGATATTTGGCTTTTCTTCCCCAGCGAAAACCCTTGGCATGTTTTAACAGATGCTTTCTTCGTTTTTGCGCGGATTTTCCTCGTTTTACCCTAGACATAATGGTAATATATTACCTATCTTTTGGCGCCCAACAATCTTTTAATTTTCTTTACTTCGGTCGGGGAAACCTCGACCCATTTTCGCGAATTCCTGACCTGCTTTCCCGATTTTTTTGCTCGGTAATGGTCAATGCCGCTGGGTCTCCTCAGGACTTTCCCGCTTTTCGTAATTTTAAAACGCTTAATCAGCGCTTTTCTCGGCTTGAACTTCGGCATATTGTTTATTTTTTTGAAATAATCATTGTAAAGCCCCGCGGCTCTCTTTTTAATTCCCTCTCGGTTTTTATCGGCAGTTTATTCCCCAATATTTCGATGAATTTCTCCACCTTCTCCCTGGCGAATCCCGGAAGCGCTTTTTCTCTTCCTACCAGCCTTAATTCTATCCTTATCCTGCCTCCCTTTTTTAAAAACTTCTCCGCCAGATTAACTTTCGTTTCCAAGTCGTGCGAGGAAATATTGAAACCGAGCCTTATTCCCTTTACCTCTCCGGTTCTTTGTTTGCGGGTAGATTTTTCTCTTTTTTCCTCCTGGTAAAGATATTTTCCGTAATCTCCCAGCTTGCACACTGGCGGCTCAACCCTTTCCGTTACCTGTATTAAGTCCAAATTGCGCTCCTCAGCCATATGAAGCGCCTCAGCCAAAGAAATCACGCCTATTTGTTTTCCGGTTTCATCAATCAGTCTTACCTCTCCTGCCCGTATTCGGTTGTTGACTAATGGTTTTTTTATCAAAGATGATTAAAATACTGCAAGTTTTGCTCTTTTTTTTGTGGAGATGGCGAGTTCTGCCCTCGCGTCTGAAAGTTCATTTAAAATATTTCTACAGGTTTTTCTGCTTTGATTTTGGAATGCTGGGTATAAAGCAGAAAAAATTCCAGCATTATAGCCTCGATCTTTCGATAGAACCATTGAGGCAAAAAGAACTATCTATCTCGATTATATGACACCTGATTTCATCCATCGAGAATCAATGATCAGATGGCTTACGAGTTTATGCGTAAGCAGGAGCAAGCTTTGGGCTTGCAAATAAGTTGGCACTTATTATGTTACTAGAAGTTTAATGAGTTTCTAGCAAACTCAACCCGCATATTTTAAAAGATTCTTTCATCAATTCTTTTTCATCCCCTTATTTTCAATTGTTTCTCTATCTCTCGTTCTGTCTCGCGTTTTCTTATCAATTCTCTTTTATCGATTTTCTTTCTTCCCTTAGCTACTCCGAATTCAATCTTTATCCTGCCTTTAATAGCATACACCCTTAAGGGTACTAAAGTCAACCCTCTTTCCTTGCACTTCCCGATTAATTTTTTTATCTCAGCTTTTCTCAAAAGAAGCTTTCTGGAGCGCTCCGGGTCGTAATCCCTAGGTGCGTTTTTCGGCTGATAAGCCGGAACGTTGGCTCCGACCAGATACGCTTCCTCGCCCCGCAATACAACAAAAGACCCCGCCAGGTTTATCCTGCCCGATTTTATGGATTTTACCTCTTGCCCAATCAGGGAAATTCCGGCCTGAAATCTGTCTAGAATTTCGTAATTGAAGTAAGCTTTTTTATTCTCAGCCAGTGGCTTCATCCCTTTTATTTTAGCAAAAATTAAGCTAAAATTGAATCAATGATTCGTCAAGAAATAATAAAATTAATTCAGAAGGCAACAGGTGAGCCGCAGGAAAAAATTCAGGTTGAACGACCAGAAAATGAAACCTTCGGCGACTATGCCAGCAATATAGCGATATTGCTCAAAAAGAATCCCCAGGAAATCGCAGGCAAGCTGAAGTCGCCCATTTTGGAGAGGGTGGAGGTTAAAAACGGTTTTATTAATTTTTTTCTTTCCCAAGAATATTTGCAAAAACAAGTAAAAGACATTTTAAAAGAAAAAGACAAGTTCGGAAAGATTAAAATCGGCAAGGGGGAAAAGGTGAACGTTGAATTCATCTCCGCCAATCCCACGGGTCCCCTGCACGTGGGCAATGGCAGAGCGGGATTCTTCGCCGACGCTTTGTCGAATGTTTTGAATGGAGCTGGCTATAAGGTAACGAGGGAATACTATATTAACGATATGGGCAGGCAGATTAAGTTCCTGGACAATTCCTTAAAAGGAGAGGAACCGTCTTATAAAAATGAATATATAGAAGAGCTGAAGGCAAAAGAAGAGAAAGACGCAAGGAAGGCGGTGGAATACATAATTGGAAAAATTCAGGAAACGACAGACAAGATGGGAATAAAATTTGATAAATGGTTTTACGAAAGCAGATTGTATCCGAAAGAAACGAATGATATTTTGAAATTGCTTAAAAAAAATAACCTAACCTACGAAAAAGAAGGGGCAGTTTGGTTCAAATCCAGCGAATTCGGCGATGACAAAGACAGGGTTTTGGTAAAATCTAAAGAAAAGACTACTTATCTGGAGGAAACTTATTTGCTTTCCGACATTGCCTACCTGAAGAATAAGTTCAAAAGGGGGTTCGAGCATCTGATAATTTTTCTTGGAGCGGAACATCACGGTTATACCGCAAGGCTTTCGGCCGCGGTTCAGGCCTTGGGTTACGATAAAAATAAATTAAAGCCGATAATACTGCAACTCGTAGATCTTCTGGAAAAAGGGCAGCGGCTTAAAATGTCCAAAAGGGCGGGTATATATGTAACCATGAATGAGTTGCTGGATGAGGTTGGTGTTGATGTGGCAAGATTTTTCTTTTTGACGAAAAGCCCAGGCAGCCATTTGCTTTTCGATTTGGATTTGGCTAAAAAACAGTCGGAAAAAAATCCGGTTTACTATGTTCAATACGCCTATGCCCGCATTTGCTCAATAATTCGCAAATACGGAAATTCCAAATTGCAGAGTCCAAATTACAAACTTATTAATCATCCTTCGGAATTAAGGCTGATTAAGCAACTGATAAGACTGCCGGAAATTATTGAAGACACGAGCAAAGATTACCAGATTCAGAGGCTGCCCCAGTATGCCATGGATTTGGCCGGCATCTTTCACCAGTTTTACAGAGATTGTCGCGTAATTTCCGAGGATAAAGAATTGACAAAGGCGCGCCTTTTCTTGGTGCAGGCAACAAAAATAATTCTGAAAAATACTTTGGACTTAATGGGTATTTCGGCCCCTGGAAAAATGTAAAATTATGGAAATAAGCTTCCCGGAAATTGAAAAGAAAATATTGAAATTCTGGAAAGAGAACAGAACATTCGAAAAAAGCATAGAACAGCGCAAACGGGCTGGGAATTTTGTTTTTTACGAAGGCCCTCCTACGGCCAACGGCAAACCCGGGATTCACCACGTGCTTTCCCGTATTTTTAAAGACATAGTCTGCCGTTACAAGACCATGAAGGGCTTTAAGGTGCTGAGAAAAGCTGGCTGGGATACTCACGGCCTGCCGGTTGAACTGGAAATAGAGAAGAAGCTGGGACTGAAAAACAAAAAAGATATCGAAAAATACGGCATAGAAAAATTCAACAAATTGTGCAGGGAATCGGTCTGGCAATACAAAAAGGACTGGGAGGATATGACGGAAAAAATCGCTTACTGGCTTGATTTAAAAAATCCTTATGTTACCTACGAGAGATCTTACATGGAAACGGTTTGGTGGATCATAAAACAGATTTCCTTGAAGGGTCTTCTTTATCAGGGCTATAAAATCATTCCCTATTGCCCTCGCTGCGGCACGGGACTGTCCAGCCATGAAGTCGCCCAGGGGTACAAAACCGTTAAAGACAGATCGGTTTATGTGAAAGTTCCCCTGAAAGGAGAAAAAAACACTTATCTTTTGATCTGGACGACAACTCCCTGGACTTTGCCCGGAAACGTGGCGGTCGCTCTGAACCCCGATTTTATCTACGTCAAAGCCAAAACTAAAGAAGGAAACTTAATTTTAGCCAAAGAAAGACTGGATGTTTTAGAAACGGAATTTAAAGTTCTCCAAGAATTTAAGGGGAAAACCTTGCTTGGCAAAGAATACGAGCCCATTTTCAATTTTCATAAACCGGAAAAGAAATCCTGGTTTGTGATTGCGGGGAAATTCGTTTCCTTAGATGAGGGAACGGGATTGGTTCATATCGCCCCGGCTTTTGGGGAAGAAGACATGGAAGTCGGCAAAGAGAACGATTTGCCGATTTTGCTTAACGTTGATGAGGATGGAAAATTCAAAAAAGAAGTAAAACCGTGGGCGGGACTGTTCGTAAAGGATGCCGATCCTCTGATTATTGAGGAATTAAACAAAAAAGGCATGCTCTTTAAGGAAGAAATTTACGAACACGAATATCCTTTTTGTTGGAGATGCAATTCCCCTTTGCTTTATTACGCCAAACAAAGCTGGTTCATAAGCATGCAGAAAGTGAAAAAGGATTTGATAAAGAACAACGAAACTGTAAATTGGGTGCCCACTCATTTGAAAAAAGGAAGATTCGGAGAATGGCTGCAGGAGATAAAAGATTGGGCGGTTACCCGGGAAAGATACTGGGGGACTCCTTTCCCTGTCTGGCTATGTAAGGCATGCGGAAATAGAGAAGTTTTGGGATCTTTGGCGGACCTTTTATCCCAAAAACACTCGCTTAACAATTATTTCATCCTTAGGCACGGAGATTCTTTGAGGCAGAAAAGCAAAGTTAGCGTCTGCTGGCCGGAGAAAACTCATTGTCCCTTGACTAAAGAAGGAGAAGAGCAGGTTTCAAAAACGGCCAAGGCTTTTAAAAATAAAAACATTAATCTGATATTTTCTTCGGATTTATTAAGAACCAAACAAACCGCTCAGATTGTTTCAAAAGAAGTCGGAGCTAAAGTTATTTTTGATAAGAGATTGAGGGAGTACGATGTCGGCACATTCAACGGAAAAGATCCTTCTTTAGTCTGGGAATATTTAAAGAAAAGCGGCGACATTCTTTTGGCCAAGCCCCCTCGGGGCGAGAGCTTGCTGGAGATAAGAAAAAGAATGTATGAATTTTTAAAGGATATCAATGAAAAGTATCAGGGAAAGAACATTTTAATCGTTTCCCATGAACTGCCCCTGACGATTTTTGAAGGCACTCTGAAGGCCTGGCCATTGGAGCAGATTCTGGAATGGAGAAAATGGAAAAAAGAAAGCAAAATCGAGACAGGCGAGTGGCGGAAAATCGAATTCAAAAACCTGCCGTACAATGGCGAAATGGAGCTGGATTTCCACCGTCCCTACATCGACGAAGTTAAGTTCCGCTGCCCCAAATGCCAAAAAAGCTTAATGACGAGGGCGGCGGAAGTAATTGACTGCTGGTTTGATTCGGGAAGCATGCCCTTTGCTCAATACCATTATCCCTTCGAAAACAAAGATTTGATAGATAAAAAGGAACAGTTTCCGGCAGATTACATTTCCGAGGCAGTTGACCAGACCAGGGGCTGGTTTTATACCTTACTGGCCATATCGACCCTTCTGGGGAAAGGGGCTTGTTATAAAAACGTTGTTTCTTTGGGCCACGTTCTGGACGAGAAAGGCGAGAAAATGTCCAAGTCCAAAGGAAACATAGTCGTTCCCCAGTCGATCATCGATAAATACGGAGCAGATACCGCCCGTTGGTATTTTTTTACTCTCAACCAGCCGGGAGACGCAAAGCTGTTTTCGGAGAGAGACGTTGATTTGACCTTAAAGAAATTTATTCTGACTTTATGGAACTCTTTTGTGTTTTTCGAAACATACGGCAAAAATGCGAAATATAAAATAGAAAATGTAACGTCAAAGAATGTTTTAGACAAATGGGTAATTTCCAGATTAAATAATCTCATCGGAGAAGCGACTAAAGAATTGGAAAAATACGATGTTACCGGAGCGGCCAGGGCTATAGAGGGTTTCGTTATAGAAGATTTATCTCAATGGTATATCAGGAGATCAAGAAAAAGATTCCAGAAGCCGGAAACGAAAAAAGAGCTGGACGAAGCCTCCCACACTTTAGGATTTGTTCTTCTGACTCTAAGCAGATTGACCGCTCCTTTCATCCCGTTTTTGAGCGAAGAAATAAACCAGAGATTGGGCGGCAAAAAGAGCGTGCATCTGGAGGACTGGCCCAAGGCTGATGTAAAAATGATAAACAAGAAATTGGAAGAAGAAATGGCGAAAGCGAGGGAAGCCGCAGCTTTGTCTTTGGCGGAAAGGGCAAAAGTCGGAATAAAAGTGAGGCAGCCGCTCGCTGCGCTCAAAATCAAAAATCAAAAATCAAAAGTCAAAATGGATAAAGAAATGTTAGATTTAATAAAAGAGGAAATAAACGTTAAAGAAGTGCTTTTTGATTCTAAAATTAAAAAAGAAGTAGAATTGGATGCTAAAATTACCCCGGAATTGAAAGAAGAGGGGATGGTTCGGGAAATAGTTCGCAATATACAAGAAATGAGGAAAAAAGCGGGACTTAAGCCAAAGGATAAAATTTTGGTGAGATTTTCCGGCAGTCCTGATTTGGAGGAAATTTTGGCAAGAAATAAAAATACCATTTTGACAGAAGGGAAAATTAAAGATTTTCTATTTGGAAGAAAGATAAAACAAGTTTTTGATTTTGAAAAAATAATAAAGGTCGATAATAAAATTCTATGGTTAGCCATAAAAAAAATTAAACATGGCAATTGAAAACAAAAAACAAGAGTTAAGCCGGGGGGCCGGTCGGCCCGGAGGAAGAGAAAGAAATTACCCTGCGGCGAAAGAGGTGGAAGAAAAAAGAGACGCTTCGATCTTCGGAGGGAAGCCTGGCATGGAGAAAGGGAGCCTCAACTACAAATTGAGAGACCCTGAAATGTACAGGGGAACTGAGCTGGGGGAGCAGAGAAGAACGGAACTGGGCAAGAAGATGTTCGGAGGCGAAGATTATGTCAAGAAATCGGACTTGGAATGGATGGATAAAGAATTAGACCAGGGAAAGTGGGGAAAGTTTAAAGAGTTTTCGGAAAGAGACAGGCTGGATTCCAAAAAATTAATAAGGAAGATGCTGGGAGAAAAAAAGTAGGCCTGTTCTGATGTTTACTCATTACAGGACTCAAGGTTTTATTTTGGGAAAATGCGACAGCGGTGAAGCGGACAGAATTTTTACAATTTTCACAAAGGATTTCGGTAAACTTGATTTGCTGGCCAGGGCGGAAAGAAAAATTACGTCAAAATTGAGAGCGGGATTGGAAATTTTTTATTTATCGGAAATTGAATTCATTCAGGGAAAGGCCTATAAAACCCTGACAGACGCTATTTTAGTCTGTGATTTCAAAAATTTAAGGAGCAATTTAAAAAAGTTAGCTACGGCGTATAAGATATCGGAAACGTTAAACGACTTGGTAAAAGGAGAAGAGCCCGATAAAAAAATCTGGCAGTTGCTGCAGGAAGTGTTTGGCAAGCTGGATGATCCCCGTATGCCGGGCGCCAAATACCAGATACTTTACCACTATTTTTTATGGAATCTGCTTTTAATTCTGGGGTACGAATTGGAAATTCACAACTGCGTTTCCTGTGCCAAGAAGATTGCGCCCAAAGATATTTTCTTCAGCCCCAAAGAAGGCGGCTTGCTCTGCGGCCAATGCGCGGAAAAGACGAAAACGGCCAAAGAAATAGATTCTGATATCGTAAAAACAATCAGATTAATGATAAAAAGAGACTGGGCTACTCTTAATAAATTAAAAATCAAGGCGGAAGATTTAAAACAGCTTTCCGTTGTTTCGAACCATTATCTTTCTCAAATCTTGGAGCAAACCAGATAATTTGTTAAGATAGAAAAAGTATAGTCAAAGACAAATGAAGAGAATAACCCTAATTATAATTATCTTAGCCGCAATCACCGGGATTGTCGGCCTTTATTACTACCAAAGGAATATTTATTCCAAGGAGATTTTAAAATTGGAGATTTTGGGGCAAGGCGAAGCGGACTTGGCCCAGGAAATAGAGTACATCGTGAAGTACAAAAACAACGGAGACACCCGCCTGGAAGAACCCGAGCTTATTTTTGAATACCCCGAGTATTCCATTCCCAGCGAGGGAGACTCGCAAAGGGTGACCAAAAACGCCTCGGACTTCGGGGGAGCGATTTACCCGGGGCAAGAACAGACTTTTTCCTTCAAAGCCCGCCTTTTTGGCAGAGAAGGAGAAGTAAAACAGGCGAAAGCCACTTTAGGCTACCAGCCCAAAAACTTAAAAGCCCGCTATAGTTCCGACACCACTTTTACAACCGTAATTAAAAAAGTTTCTCTGACCTTTGATTTTGACTTGCCGACGAAAATTGAATCCGGTAAAGATTTTGATTTCAAATTGAATTATTTTTCAAACGTGGATTATCCTCTTTCCGGTTTGAGGGTAACCGTTGAATATCCCTCCGATTTTGAATTTGTCGAATCGGCCCCGCAATCTTTAGAAAAAAAAGAATGGGAAATAGGCCTTCTTAATAAGGCCAAGGGCGGAAGAATTTCAGTTACAGGCAAGTTGAGGGGGGAAATCGGAGAAGAAAAAGTTTTCCAGGCCAAATTGGGAACCTGGCGGGATGGAGAGTTTATTTTATTGAAGGAAGTCGCCAAAGGCGTGGAAATCACCAAGCCCTCTCTATATGTTTCCCAGCAGATTAACGGAAATCCCCGTTACGTCGCCAGCCCGGGAGATTCGCTCCATTACCAGATTTTCTTTAAGAATCTGGGAGAGGACATATTCACTAATCTGTTTTTGATAGTAAAGCTTGAAGGAGGGGCTTTTGACTTCAGCACGATGATCGCGCCCCAGGGAACCCTGGAGAGCGGAGACAATTCCATTATTTTTGACTGGAAAAGAGTTCCCAGACTTCAGTTTCTTGATGCCGGAGAAGAGGGAGAAGTGGACTTTTGGATTGAGCTGAAGGATGAGTGGCCCATTTCCGGCTCAGAGGACAAAAATCCTGAGATTAAGATGAATATTTACTTGAGCCAAATCCAGGAGCAATTTGTCAATAAAGTTAACTCAAAACTTGAGATCGTCCAGAAGGTTTACTTTCAGGACGAGGTGTTCGGTAACGCAGGATCCATCCCGCCGAGGGCCGGAGAGAGCACTACTTACACTGTTATGTGGCAGGCCAGAAATTTCTACAATGATGTCAGCGGTGTGAAAATAAAGGCCAAGCTGCCGCCCAATGTTGATTTGACCGGCAACATCTTTCCGGAAAACGGCTCCTCGAACTTTACCTTTGATTCGGACTCCAGAGAAATAGTTTGGGGGGCGGGAGATTTGAAAGTGAGCGAAGGGGTGGAAGGCACGGCGGCCCCCAACCTTTCTTTCCAGGTCAGATTAACTCCTTATGCAAACCAAGTGGGCCAGACTCCCGAGATCATCGGAGAAGCCGTGATTTCCGGGGAAGACAAGTGGACCGGAGAAATAGTCAGGGGAACTTCTCCGGCGGTGAACACCACCTTGCCCGACGACCAGACAATAACGGGAGAGCAATCAATCGTCCAGTAAGTATATGCAAGACTTAATGCAAAAAATCATATCTTTGGCCAAAAGAAGAGGGTTTGTTTTTCCTTCCTCGGAAATTTACGGCGGTTTCGGCTCTTCCTATGATTTCGGACCGTTGGGGGTTGAAATGAAAAATAATATTAAAAAAGCCTGGTGGGATGAAATGATAAAAAGCCATGAAAACATCGTCGGATTGGATGCGGCAATCTTGATGAATCCAAAGGTTTGGCAGGCATCCGGTCATTTGACCGCCGGGTTCGCCGACGAATTGGTGGAATGCAAAAAATGCCACCATCGATTTAGAAAAGATTTTCTAGAAAAAGGCGAATGTCCCGATTGTGGCGGAGAATTAACTTCTCCTCAAAAATTCAATTTGATGATGAAAACTTTTGTGGGATCGGTGGAGGATAAGGCCAGTGAAACTTATTTAAGGGCTGAAACCTGTCAGGGAATCTATATGAATTTTGAGAATGTTTTGGACTCGATGAGATTAAAAATTCCATTTGGGATAGCCCAAATCGGCAAATCTTTCAGAAATGAAATCACCACAAAAGATTTTATTTACAGGGTCAGGGAGTTTGAACAGATGGAAATGCAGTGGTTTTGCCATCCCAAAGAGGCCGATAAATTTTTTGACCATTGGAAAAGTGAGCGGATGAAATGGTATCTGAATTTAGGAATTAGAAAAGAAAACATTAGATTCAAAGAGGTTCCCAAAGAAGAGCTTGCTCATTACGCCAAACGAGCGGTTGATCTTGAGTACAATTTTCCCTTTGGCTGGAAAGAAATTGAAGGAATTCACAACCGGGGAGACTGGGACTTATCCAATCATTCAAAACATTCCGGTCAGGACCTCAAATACTTCGATGACGAAACAAAAGAAAAATATTATCCTCATATTATTGAAACGTCTGCCGGAGTCGACAGAAGCTTCCTTACTTTTTTGATTGATGCTTATCAGGAAATAGAAGGAGCCAGGACGAAAACGACCAAGGCCGCCAAAGAAGTGGAAATCGTTCTGAAGCTGGACAAGAAAATTGCGCCGATAAAAGTTGCGGTTTTCCCCTTGGTCAAAAATAAACCGGAACTGGTCAAAAAAAGCAAAGAAGTTTACAAACTTTTAAAACCTCGTTTTTCCTGTTGGTATGATGAAGTAGATTCAATAGGCAGAAGGTATCGGAGAATGGATGAGGTGGGGACGTTTCTCTGTTTAACGGTGGACTTTGAAAGTTTAGAAAAAAATGATTTGACTATCCGCGACCGCGACACAATGAAGCAGGAAAGAGTGAAGATTAAAGATCTGGCGGAAACCATTAAAAATAAAT
>Ga0210016_1002009_pt1 | contig 18718 bp, 20 predicted proteins | sample CryGeyCG2014_300_FD_185454 | JGI IMG/M metagenome (GOLD analysis project Ga0210016, IMG submission 185454) | Groundwater microbial communities from aquifer - Crystal Geyser CG02_land_8/20/14_3.00 (SPAdes) (version 2) | ecosystem: Environmental > Aquatic > Deep subsurface > Groundwater | place... | reverse complement strand
TTTATTCCCCGTAGAACAGGATTCCATGATAATCTGAGGCTTCATAAAGCTACTAGTCATGGCAAATTTTATTTTTTCAAGAATATCTTCATCTCCAGTATCTAACTTTGCACCTTCAAAATAACCATTACCCAATTGTATGGATGTCGGGCTTCCATGGCCACCTATGACCAGAAGCGATGCAAATCCAGATTTCTTTTTCACCTTCGTCATCATTTGCACGAATTCGTCTTCATCTTCGCTTTCAAAGACTACAACATGATATCATGCAGCAAAAAGTTGGTCTATGCGGTTATGATAAAAGGCTATGATAAAAGGCACTGTTTCGGTCTACCTTTGGATAGGCAACTACAGCCAGCGGTTTTTGGAAGTTCCTTTCACCCTCAAGCATATCTTTAAGTACTGGCGCAGGATAACGTGTGAAGCAGGTAATATTAAATTCTTTTTGGAGTCTATCTACATTTTCAAGCACAAATTTAGTTATATTTGAGCTAGCTAATAATTGTTTGGCCTCCGGACTTAGGCGATCAAACAATGATAATAGATGTGCACGTGCAAGCGGTGCGGTGCTAATGAGATATTTCAATGCTTCTGCACATCAGAGAGCGGAATTTTTATTCTGTAAACCAGCAATCAGGGCCTCGACATATTTCTCCTGGAAAAGACCAGGATTATTGGAAGCCAACCAGGTTAGAGCTGCAGCACAATTACGCGCAACATCCTTGTACTTATTTTGCAATAAATTTATGGAAAGGGTATACACATGTTTTTCTTGGAAAAGATCAGCCCTACTATCGGCTAAATTACCTAGAGTTGAAGCAAAATAACCAGCGGAATCTTTATTCTGAAAGCCAGCGAATAAAGCATCGACATGCTTTTCTTGGAAAAGATCAGGATGATAGGAAAGAAGGCGATCCAATGCTCAACAACATTGAGACGCAGAATCTTTTTGTCCTAAGCCGAAAATAAGAACATGTACATCTTCAGTGGCAAATTTTAACTTGTCATAAGAATTATTCACCTTTTCGTAGGTATCTATTATCTTTTTTGAGTCTGGGTTGATGGGAGTAGCCTCTTTAGCTAATTTAGCATCAGCTCTCGCCTCTTCCTTCTTGAGCAAGAAAAGATCTTTGGACTGTTCTATCTGGATCATTTTGATGCTTAAGAAATAAAAATGCCAAAAAATTAAAGACTATTCAACAATCCATCAGGATCTTCCTGAGATTGTTCAGCTTGTTCTTTTTCTTTGATTTCATCGATTTTCTTCTTTATCTTCACAAAACTTTTATTCTCCAATTCTCTATTATTCTCCATCTTCTTCTGGGCCAATTCTATAATTTCCTGATAAATCACTTCCAACAAATGGTCACTCGGATACTCCAGAGTCTGGATATTGTCATAGACATATTTGAAGTTCTCGTTCCCATCCTTGAGGATTTTCAGCATTTCCAAAACAATCTGATATCTTTCATCATGAGTCAGTTGTTTGAATTCGGTCATTTTCAGTTGCACAGTTTTCATAACAAACGTTAAAGCGATAAAGCGTTGAAGCGTTTAAGCGTTTAAGCGTTTAGTCGTTTAGTCGTTTAGTCGTTTCATCATTTAGAGTATAACGATTAATAGATTTTTTGCAAACTTTTAATTATTTTATTTTTGCTTTTTATGAACCAATCAGTAGAGTTGCAAATAACGGCGGATTTGGGTCGATTGCCCAGCCAAAATGTACAGAATTTAAATTTAAAAAACGTCGACATCACATTGTCTGAAGCCACCACATACACCGATGACTAAAAAAACGTAGCGAGGGGTCTGATCCCTGAGCGGAACATGGACTGCACCAGATATCTAGATACACGGAAATTTAAAGGCAAAATAGATAAGAGGGCGAGGTTTGATGTCGACTAGACCTCTTTATTACTTTCTGGGGAAATGCCAGAAAGTAAGGCAAGAAGCGCCGCAGGCATGAGAAATTTTAATACATTACATTACTATGAAACAATCCATCCTCAATCCAAATAACCTCCAGACCTTCGCAAAAGAGCACAAGCTCCAGCCTTTTAGGGTAAAACAAATAATCCAGGAGATCTACGACAATCAGAACATCAGATTTGAGGATATGACCACCCTTTCCAAGGATTTGAGACAGCAACTCGACGAAAATTTTGAAATACTCTCCATCATCCCGGAGACCATATTGGAGAGTGAAGACAATATAAAAATCTGATTCAAAACTCATGATAACTTCACCATCGAAGCGGTAATTCTCTTCCACCGAAGCAAACATGAAAAAGAGTCCATAAAGTCGAAAGTCCATAAAGTCGAAAGTCAAAACAAATGACCTGATGACCTTACGACCTTATGACCTGATAGACCCCTTAATAGGATAACATTGTGCGTCTCTTCACAAATCGGCTGCCCCGTCAATTGTGTTTTCTGCGTCACTGGCAAACTCGGAATCAAGAGAGATTTGACTCGAAATGAGATCATTTCCCAGCTTCTCTTCGCGAACAATTTCATCAAGACGAAATTCGGTAAAAAAGATGACCAAACGCTCCGAGCAGTCAGAAATGTCGTTTTTATGGGTATGGGTGAACCACTCATAAACTATCAAAACGTAAAAAAATCCATAGAAATCATGATCGCGCAAGCAGGCGGATTTTCTCTAGGCAAAAGACATATTACCATCTCGACAGCAGGCATCATCCCTGGCATCGAGCAACTTATCAAGGACGACATACCAGTCAAATTGGCAATTTCCCTTCATGCTCCGAATCAGAAACTCCGTGAAGAACTCATGCCGATAGCCAAAGTCTACACGCTCGACAAGCTCATGAAAACGATAGACGACTATGTCAAAGTCTCCGACAATAGAATCTTTTATGAATATATCATGATCAAGAACAAGACAGATAAGCCTGAACTTGCAACACAACTAGCAGATCTCCTTCACGGCAGACTCGCTCATGTAAATCTGATTCCTTACAACATGAATCCAGCCATCAAACTTGAAGAAAGCGACGAAAGAACGATCAGAGCATTCAAAGATATCCTCGAAAAGAAAGGCATCACGGTGACCATCAGAGATTCTTTGGGAAGGGATTTGAAATCTGCCTGCGGACAATTATGATACGAGAAGATTGCTAACCGTCATTGCGAGGAGTAGGGGCACATTGCATGTGTCTCACGACGAAGCAATCTAAATCTCCTTTTACGTCTTTTACGAATCTCATGCAATTTATTCCTATCAAAACACGCCCACTCTTGCCGCCCAAAGACAATCTTTTTGAAGTTCTGGACACCTACGTGACAGACGTTCAGGATTGAGATATTATTTTTATTACTTCCAAAATTCTCGCCATTCATCAAGGGAAATGCATCAAAGCTACAGAAATCAACAAAAAAGACTTGGTTGAACAAGAAGCGGATAAACGGATACGCACAGATGTAATGCCGGGAAAAGACACCTATCTCACCATCAAAAATGATATTCTGATTCCATCAGCGGGCATCGACGAAAGCAACGCAAACGGCTACTATATTCTCTGGCCGGATAATTTGCCGACATTCAGTAAAGAAATCCACGATTATATCTGTAAAAAACACCAAGTGAAAAATATAGGAATCATCATCACAGACAGCACAACCAGACCATTGAAATGGTGAGTGGTAGGAATATGAATTTATGCCTACGGCATCCAACCACTGATAGATAAAAGAGGAGTCAAAGACATCTTTGGGAAAGCGTTGGAAATCACCCAAGTAAATGTCGTCGATGCACTTAGCGCCATGGCAGTATATCTGATGGGCGAAGCAGCAGAATGCCAGCCTATTGTCATAGGAAGAAATATTCCTTGAATAGAATATGCCGATACCTATACCTTTGAAGCGACAAAAATTCCGCCTGAGAATGATTTGTATAGACCATTGCTCAAGCCACTCATGGAATAATTTTATATGGTAATATGCCGAGAATGAAGAACATCAATAAATTAGATTTATTATTCGGAGTTTATATATTCTGCGTAATAGTTTCAGAGCTCATGGGAGCAAAAGTATTTAATATCGTGCATTTAGGGAGTTATCAATTACGCGCCAGCGTAGCAATTTTCCTAATCCCTGTGGTCTATTCTATCAACGATGTCATCTGTGAAGTTCATGGCAAAGAAAAGATGAGATGATATATCAAGATATCATTGATTATCATCACATTATTGATCTTAGCAGCTGCACTCTTTACACGATTACCAGCAGCTACGCGCTTCTTGCCTACAGAAGCAGCATACGATACTATATTCTCCATGTCAGTCAGGATGTCCATAGCAAGCTTAGTAGCATTCGCAGTAGCAGACTTTTTGGATCTCTATATCTTCGCCAAACTCAAAGCGAAATTACACAGATATGGATTGTGGTTTAGAAACAATGCGTCCAATTTCCTTTCAGAATGAATAGATTCCATCGTGTTTATGTTCCTTGCCTTTTATTCGCTTCAGCAAGGATTCGGATCAAATGTAAGTTTTCTTTTCAGCCTGATCTTTCCATACCGAGCACTCAAATGCCTCATGTCCGTGATAGGAACGCCTTTGGTCTATGCATGAGTCAAACGATTGAGAAAAAAGTCTGATTAAGGACGGATACAAGAGCATAAAAGATCATGCTAGCTAAGATACAATTATAAATTAATCTGTTTTCCGTTTATCCATTATACATGTATCATCCATGAAAAAACTATCCATCATCATACCATTTTTCAATGAAGAAAAAACTATACTCCATGTCGTAAACGACGTTCTAGCAGTCGATCTAGAGACTCTCGGATACACCAAAGAGATAATTTTGGTTAATGATGGCAGTACTGATAAAAGCAAATGAGTAATACAATGATTTTTAGGTTCACATCATCCTCACGTTGAAATACAATACCTTGAAAACAGCAAGAGATCATGAAAAGGATTTTCTCTCAAAAGGGGTTTCGCGCAAGCAAACTGAGATCTGATGATTGTCCAGGATGCAGATAGGGAATATACGCCTAGTGATTATATCCCTCTGATCAAAGAGCTTGAAGAAAAAAACTTAGATTTTATCTATGGATCTAGACCCAGAAAGATAATCAGATTGGGGAGTCATTATTCCAGACTCTCAGCTATAATATCACTGATAACGGGCGGGCTTCGAATCAATTTGCTAGCATCTTTGCTTACGCTAAGACTCATTACTGATGCACCTACGTGTTACAAAATGTTCAAAAAGAAGCTGAAACCAGATCTTCTTGTTCCTCCAGAAAACGCTTTTGATCGAGAACCTGCGGTCACCATGCTCTTGTTGAGAAAATGATACAAATATGGCGAATCACCAATCCACTACACACAGAGAAGAGTAAGTGAATGAAAAAAATTTAAACGACGACGAGATTGAATAATAGCTACAATTACCTTATTCAAATGGAGATTTAAAAAAATTCAATAAGAAAAAGCCGGAATCCCATCCGACCTATTTTCTTATTTTTCATTTTGGCTCCCTTGTGAAAGGGAGAGGGAGCGAAGCGGAAGAGGAATTTGTTCACGCATCCCGTTCTATTTAACTAATTCGCCTCGATCCCCCATTTTTAACCCCGCCGCATTCGCTTCTTCGATATCGAGATGACAATCAAGTTCGTAGGTATCTTTTGCTCTGACTTCGACATTTTCAAACACCAAACCTCTTTCTCATCAGACTTTGATGTTGATATTCTGACCACTTTCTAGTCACAGATCCTGAGCTTCTTTGACGCTACAATGCAAATGTCTTTTGGCAACAATAGCGCCAAAAGGAAGATCCACTTCGCCTGCAGATCAGATAAGTTTGAGTCCTGGAGTGCCTTGTAAATTTCCAGAAATTCTAACCATAGGTTCTATCCCAAGCGCAAAAGTGTCGCTTATCGAAAGCTCCACTTGGGTGAATTTTCTCACGGGCATAAGTACTCTGACATGTTCTATTTTTCCCTTAGGTCACTGAAGAATAAGTGTATCCTTCGTTGCCTTTTCTCCAGGCTGAGTAAGATCTTTGACAACCTCAAAAACATGTCATTTACCGAAAAGTTTATCAGCATCGATCTGCGATAAATGCACATGCCTATTGGAAATTCAAATCGGAATTCTCACCATAATAAATTTGAAAATATAAAACTATTTTCTTCCTTTTTTTGTCCCTCCTGAGAAGGAGGGGGGACCCGAAGGGTGGGAGGTTTGTTAACGCGTCCCTATCGCTTCATCAACCTGTCTATACAAATCTTCAAATGTTCAATCATTTCTAAGTTTGTAGTCAGACATTTCAATGCATGCGGGAAGATTTATCTTGGAGGGATCATCACTGCCTTGTAATTCTCTTGCCTCATTTGAGACAAATGTTTCAAAATCAATCTGGTCTTTGACGCTGTTGCGCAAACGGATTCTGTCATATCTCAGTTTTTGATCCGCATCCACAGAGAGCAAAACAAAGTCATCCAATTTTTTGAGTGATACAGCTTCTCAAGGAGATCTTATACTTTCTATGACAGCATCTTTTCATTCTGTCTTTGCTTTCTTATACAATTCTTTGACGATAAAATCTGGTCAGAATTTCTGTTTCAGATCCCATCCGACGGTATACATGCTGTCTCTATTGACCTCCAGTCCTCTTTTTTTTATTTCTTCTACAATATAGTCACTCACTGAGTAGTGATTGAATCATTTTTTGACGAGATAGTCTGAGATAGTACCTTTCCCAGCTCATAAAGTGCCAGTTATTCCAACAATTAACATCAAATGTTAAATTTAAAATTTAAAATTCAATTTTTATCGCATTAGCGTTTATCGCGAGCCCCAAATCGGGGCGAACTTTTATCCCCCGCTATACAGCGGAGTTTTATCACACGAAGTGTTTTTATATATTCTTAAATTTATAAAGCTCCAAACCATTGATCATATCTGTCCTTTCGTCTTTGACGGATTCATTTGCCTGAACGATGATAATCTTATCATCAAGCGAAATATTTCATTTGAACATGATTCTAATCATCTCTTTTCCTATCCTTTTCAGATTTTCATAGTTGAAGGATTGGGAGATTTTATAGCCTCTGACTCATCGAAGCAAGTTCAAATATCTATATGTTTCATCGATTTTAGTGAAAGCGATGACTGGCACCATCGGCGCAAGAGAGGACAGTCTTCATGTAGTATATCCATTCTCGGTAAATGACACCATAGCTCTGACATCAAGTTCTCTGGTGATCCTATAGGCGTTGTAAATAATATAATCTCTGACTTCATAATCACTATCATCCTCGTAGAAACGATCAAGCTTGTTGTCTTCAAGTTTGAGTTCGTGTTTCTCGAGCATTTCAAACAATTCCGTCACGATTTCTAGTGGATCATCTTCTCTGATCATCGTATCAATCATATATCCATCTACGGCGAGTGAACAGAATCTCTTCACAGCGGCCTCATTGATCAATTTATATTTTCCTGCACTTCGAGTGCCGACAAAGGTGACCATGACTGGTTTCCCCACATTCTTGGATTTTTTGATAAGTGCTCTTTCATCAATTTTTTTGGCCTTCATCGCTTCAGATATTTTATCAAAACACAAAATAATTCCATCTGATATTTCAATAATATCATCAATATTCTTCAGCGCTTCTTCCGTTTCAATCTTCGCCAAAATTTTCATTTTGTTAGCATTTTGTGAAGTAAGGAAATTTTTCATCTCCATGATATCAGACTTAGTCTTCACCATAGAAGCGATGACCATATTCACTCCATATTCCAATCCCCAGAGGATATCTTTCTTGTCTTTTTCTGTCATAAAAGGGATTTCCACTTCATATTTATCGAATAAGACTCTATCAAATTGGACGACTTCACCTCATTTGACGACCTCGCAATTAATGGCTTCAGCAGTGATTTCTTTCACCTTCAATACTACTCCGCTTTGTTCAAATTTGATTTTGTTGCCTTTTGGAAGATCACGCAAAAATGGCGCATCGATGAAAATTTTCTTATTATGCTCTTGAGCATATTCAGAATATTCCACGGCGATGATATTACCTTCCTTGGCTTTCACGTTCAACACATTTTTTACTCTGAGATCGAGTCCTCTCATCTCGAGCATGACAGTCTTGCTATTATCCAGCTTCATGATAGTGTCGATGTATTTTTTATTGTTATCGTCAAATCCCTGAGAAAGCGTAATCCTGAATGCATCTACCATATTGATGATTTTGGAAAGCACCGTTTCTTTTGCCAATGTCGGACCTACACCAGCGATGATTTTTGCAAAGTGGAAATTGTTCATACAGATATTTTAAAGTGATAAAAGGTCATACTCAAATTACCACGCTTCGCTCGTAATGACGAGCATGGGTAACCAGTATAATGCGACTGTCATTGCGAGGAGTACAACGACATGGCAATCTAGTCGCATTATAGTTTCTCAAGATCAACAATGACAAATCATTTCTTCTGGATGGTCTTAGTCATGGATTTATCTTTGATAGTGATGATAGCATTGATGTCGGCAGTGAAATACACAAGATCTTCACCAATCATCAGACACAATACTTTACCGGCGTATTGATCTGGGAATGCAATATCTAGACGAGCATTTTTCTTGGATTCACTGATATCGGTTTTGACATCAAGCAGTGGTAAATTTTCAAATGATTTGACGTTGATACTCATTCACACAGTCTTTTCTAAGTCACCGATACTTGCTCATGCTTTACCGATGATACGTCATTTATAGAAATCAGGGACATAGAGATCCAAGCCATTGCCCTTCACCTTGATGAAGAAATCACACGGCAACAATTGCGCAAGTTTTTTGTGAATAGCTTCTTTAGCATATTCCGAAATTGCACTTTTTCCCTTACTCGTAACGCGTCACTCGTTACTCGACCCCTCAGCTCCGCTGAGTGGCATGACGACAATCTGTTCACCGAAAGTATAAATTTCATATTCTACAGCCTTAGTCAGAAAACTTGTTACAATAATCACCGGGCGAGCAAGATCTTCTGATTCCATTCACTCTGGAATTTTCACGGTAAGCTGTAAATTATATACTTCTTTGACTTCTCATTTGTCGATATAGATGACAGTATCCAATACCTGCGGAATAATCCCCATCTCAATGGTCCCCAGAAATCTCTGAATACTATCCACAGGTCTCGTAGCATGAATCACTCACACCAAACCGATTCCCGTCAATCTCAAATCTTTATAGAGTTCAAAATCAGAGGTATTTCTTACTTCATCATACACGGTATAGTCAGGTCTAGAAAGCAATAAGATATCTCTTACTTCATCATGCGTTCCGTAGGTGAAACTATATTGCACGACATCATCAGATACCAAGAGATCACGTGGGGATTCGACCGTCTTGATGATATGATTGTCTCTATGAAAAAGACCGATAAGAGCCTGAGCAAATGTCGTTTTTCCGCTTCCTGGCGAGCCTGAAATAAGAATTCCTTTAGCCTTATTTCTCAGGAGATCGAAGACTTCCGGAGTCAATTTATAATCCTCTATTTCCAAAGTTTTGATAGGTTTGACGACGGTCATTTCCATCCCATCAGATAAGGGCGGATGCACGATGACGATTCTGTATGGTCCGAGCTGAAGCACCTTGGAAAGTTTCCTATCGATTTCCAAGAATCCGTCATCTCTATTGTCGATTTCTTTATAGATAGCATCTACCAAATCAGCGAATGCTTTTTTATCCAAACTTCATCATTCGATCACTGGTTTCCAGCTTCCCGGATGTCATTTCTTTTTGAGGATTGGTCTGCCTTCCTTGATATGCAACGACATCGTCGTCTCATCAAAGAATTTGTCCAATATAGAATTCCCAATAATTTCTTTCATAAAGAATATTTAGGGGTTAAAAGTTATTTAATAGCGAATCGACTAAGTGCATTAGTGATTGTTTCATTCAAGAGTGCAGCATATTCGGTATTTGTGGCGACATTGTCGGTATAATAATTGATGATATTCTCTGGCTTTAATTTGTGATTAGGATCTTTATCTACATACGCCATTTGCGCATCATAAAAATCTTTCAGCGTTTTGGTGACGGCCGGTGATAGTTTATCTATTCCAAAAACATCCATCTTATGAAGATTTGTTATCCTCACTAAGTAATCTCATTTTTTGAAAATAATATGGATAGTCGGACCCATCCCGTCCTGTCCTTCGAAGCTGATAAACGTCCTCGTAGTATCCGCATTAGCAACTGTATATTCCGGCATCTCTACGACACTTGGCGTTCGGCCTCGATTCATCCATATAGTATTCGTCAAGATATTTTTGATCAAGTTTATAGGATATGTTGATGTGGGTGTAAGTTCTAGCATTCAACTGGCAAGCATTTGTTCATGTCCTGGTGCGGTAGTAGTATTCAACACATAGACAGCAAACCCGGAATATTCGATAAAGTAGTCCGCTAATACATATGAGTCTAATTGTTTTTGGATATTATTACATACTTCGATTCCTCAGAAACTTGCGGGATCTGCTTTGCATTTATTAATGTCTGCAATTCCATCCGGATATTCTGCCATATCTTCTATGCTTATAGTCGGAGTTTTAGTAAACCATGCGTCGTTGACAAAAACCAATCCTGTAATTGATGTCTCTTCTAGAGATTGAGTAGAATCCAAAGATAATCGCGCATTTTTTTTGATAGTGAAAAAACCAACTCACAACACGGCCAAAATCAATAAAGTTCGAAGAAATTTTTTCATAAAGATATTTAGAAGTTAAAATTATTTCACCTTTATCGTCTGCTTGAGCATATTAGCAATATCGCTGCAATATCATTTATCTCATTTACCACACCCATCGACAAAAATCATAGAATCGATAGTGATCAAGAAAGGAACATATTTACTGCTTGCATAACACTTATTAAAATCTTCGAAGAAGGCTTCTTTAGCAGGATATTTGATCTTGTTGGGAATCACATAGACATTGGCAGATTGCTTACCGACGATGCCACCAGGAGGTGCTTCTCTTACATTGGTAGGATCTTTGAAACTCACCGTATATTTGGTTCAGGTATCTTGTGCAGTGAAGACTGATAACAATTTTTTGAAATAAGCGAGATCTTTTGTTGCTGGGCGAGTGCAATCGCTTTTCACCAAATCTTGAGCAGTGAGAAAATCTAAAACTTTGAATGTCTTTGGGCTCATACTTATGAATTCATCTGAATAATAACGGAAATGATCGTTAGAGGTATTGGTCACGATTTTACCTCACGCTATGCTTTTTAATTTACCATCTATGACAGTTTTTCTGAGAGAATAGATGGAAGGCTGTGTCGCTCATGCATCTAGGAAACGCACATAGAATTGATAAAGATTGTCGCCCAATTGCTCGATTTTGAATGGAGATAATTCTAGCACCTTAGCATAGGTGCTCTGCAAAGCGACAGCATCTTTCTCTCCACTAGCGACCAATGAACCGGCAGTGACGAAATCATGAGTCTGGATAGCGTTATAATACGTTCTGATGAGATTCATATGCCCTGTAGCATCATCAGTAATCGGTCCGATTCCATTTGCCGAAACGATATCACCGGTCGCAAGGAATTTCAAAGTCTGATACCGAGGAGTTCTAAGGTCGGTAGTTCACATGATGTTGCTTTCTTCTCCTATAGTGAAGAAATAGACGACGTCTGGTATACGAGAATCAAGGGCAAAGAACTTTAAAGCATCCTGATTATCATAGATGGATTTACAGAGAGTTGATTCAGGACCTCCCGTATCACCAGTTCCCAAGCCGAGATATTTTCGTGGTGATTTGTTGACGACCGTAAGTTGTTGGGCGTGGATATCAGTCAGAAAAGTTCATGTTTTAAATTCGAAGGAACATCTTTTGTCTGTTCATGTTAATAATTTTTTGAGAAAAGCATCCAAAGTTTGAGCAGGATCGTGACTCAAAACTTCCATACTCTGAAGTCATACTTCCGGTCATCCTACCAAAATCACTTTTCCTGATTCAACAGCAGTGGCCTCATAATTGTCTATATGGTCCAAGTAATCAAATTCCACTCACAGTGCATCAGATACATAATGTTGAACAGCTCATGTGATATCCACATTTGAAGGATTGAGCTGCGTTGATTTCATAAATTGATATCCCAAGAGCAAAAGCAAAAGGATTACAACTACACCCCAAAATTTTTTCATCACCCCATATGTAAAAATTAAAAATCTAGAATTTAGAATTTTGTCCAGTAATGCTTATTCATGTACTCGTCACACGACCCTCGATCCCAGTTCCAATAATTCAGACGCCTTGTCTCACCTTATTCAAAAACCTATCATCAGCCTTCCAGAAAAGCAGCAACAATGCGGCTCATACAAGAATGCCTGCAATCAAAATCCTATCGATCATCCTTCAAACTCTGAAAAGTCTCATTTTTTCATTGTGCAAGAAAACTAAAACAAGACGCTGGAAGTTCCCAAAGAACTTTAACGTCGGTTTTATCCATAAATTTCTTTATGGATAAAAAAAATCACAAATGATTATGATTTTTGCATTGATACTGCCTTACAAAACTTTATACATAGCCAGGTAATTCTATATGAATTAAACATAATAATATTTGGAGAGCATTTGCGGTGAATTATTAGGTACTAACTGTTCATTGGGCCCGAGTATATACGGATTTTTTCGAAAAATTCAATAGAATGACAAAAATGGACAAGTGAATTTGGCTTTTTAACCACGTATTTAATTGATGACATTTATCGTAAATGGTATAAAAGAGGAGTTCGACAAAAAATACAACATAGAATTCATTTTGTGAGTCGATTCCGCTTTGTTAGCCAAGAAATTCCTAGAAAGCACATGAATCATCGTTCTTTCGCTCAAAGAATATAAAGAGAAGAAGGAGGGGTTTGGTAATATCACTTTTACCATCAATTATCTCCAGCAAGATATCAGATTATTTGCAAACTTTGAAGGTAACCTTGCCCAGGCTTGTGAATTTTTTCTCATGGCAGGATTTAATGTGGATTATATAAACTTTATCGGCAATCCTATATCAAATGACGAAGTGACGAAAATAATCGCAGCAAGTATAGAAGAGCAGAAAAAGAAAAAAGAGGAAGAAAAAAAGATAGTAGTACAAAAACAAGAGGCTGAAAAAAAGATCTTTGAAGATCCGAGATTAGCGGGAGACAAAAAAGTCATCGAATGGATATTCACGAGAACAGAACACGTGATAGAGCTAGCTAAGTGATTCATTTCAGGTAAGGATATGAAAATGCTTAGGGAGAAAGAAGATGAATTAAAAAAACTCAAACTAGGCACCAATCATGAAAGAATAGTCGAACTCGTAGAAGAGATGACAGCGATATTGGAGGCAACGGAAAACGACTTTTACAATGCGAACACCGACAAAGATAAGAAGATATTCGAAGATTCGGTGGTGACAGACGTAGACATCCAGAAAGAGATCAACAAAGTAGAAAAAACACAGCAACTGAAAAATGTCTGATGAAAAATAAAAAGCACGGAACAGGATTATCAGATATTCGGCAAAAACATCATCTTCTTGAAGATCCTTTTCAAGGATGTATTACATCTTTTCAAAACACCGAAACATCTGATGAATATGCTCTACAACACATATGATCTAGTAGAATTGACAGTTATACTGATCTTGATATTGATAAGCACATACACGTTAGCAAATACTATTTTTCTGTTTTCAAGCGATAGCAATTACGAATATTTCTATATACTTTGCATCAAGATATGACTCATCTGACTGCTGCTTTTCTGAGCTAGACAACTGAGACTTCAGTCCAGCTCGGCTGGGCATTTTCCGATATTGATAGCATTGATTCCGGCGATAATAATCCTCTATTATATTCTCATCAGCATCATCAATAACAACTTCTCGATATAGAACAATCAATAAACAGTAGATAAAGTTTTATCGCACGAAGTGCTTTTATCGCAAGCAATAGCGAGCTTTTATCACTTTAGCCTTTATCATTTTTAAAGCCATGTCCCTCTTCTTACTCTCACTAGGACTCATCTCATTCATACTCTACTTCTATGGCATCGGTCTACGATATCTGGGGTTTTTGCCGATCATCTTTCTCGCATCATTCATCAGTTACCATGGCATGGCCAATACCATCAGAATGAAATCATCGGAAATATTGGGAAGATATAGTCTCTATGTAGCACGGATTATCATCCTGGTCGGCTTTGTGGGAGTACTTAATTTCTTTGGTATGGAATTGATAAAGATATCACTGACATTGGTGTGAGTAAACTTATTCTTATGGATATGATCATATCTCGTGGATTACAAAGACGGCAAATCAGTATTTACATTAGGATATTATCTATCATTGATCTTCCTCTTGATGATAGGAGCGGTCTTTTCAGATAGCAAATGATTTTTTCTCATATTCAAATATCTATGGATCTTCAATCTGGCAATCATAGCATTTATGACATTCATCGTTGGACTCTTCAAGGAAGTAGAAAAATATATGTTATACAAAACCTTCATTCTTTGAATAGGTGCAATCATCTTAGTAATCATAGACCAAGTGTCAAATATCTACATCGCGCTAGCGATGAGTACGGTATTTCTGACAGCAATCTTCTCTCGGATATTCAAGATTCTGCAACACAGACCAATCCCCAAAGACTTCAGTCCAACTCTGCTGGGCAAGAAAGCGAATATATCCATCAGACGCATCCTTGCGGGAGAAAGGATCACCCAGCCGAAAAAATATTTCAACTCCGCTACAGCGGGACAAATCTACGAATTTACAAGCAATATGCCAGCACTTAGTAAGCAGGCATTGGAATTTATAAATATCATTTTGATGGCGACAGTGATCATCAATTATCTTCTTCATCGACAAGGATTCACAACACTAAATCAATTCCTCTATCGGATAATCATCGCTTTTTTTATCGGGAATGTGCTCATCTTGAAAAAAATCAATTACAATAGCATCTTCCAGAATTTAGCAGTGTTTCTTGTCATAAACTTCGCTATCTATCTGAGTCTGTTTTCCTATTTCGACGGTAACTTCTCTTCCATAGCCCTGCGGTGAATCATCCGGAATATCGCAAGCGCTATCTTCATTTTTTATGCACCCAGAAAATTATCGCATATTTTTGATAGTGTGGATTATATATATCGGACTATAGCAACCATCATGGCAAGCATTGTAAATGTCATATTGCTCATCAAAACACCTTTAGCCTGAGAGCTCATTTTCTTCCTAGCACTCTTATATCTAGGCGTGCAATGAATGCTACTCTTCTACGCCGTCAAGTATATCATGAAACTGGATACCACAAAAGAACTGATTATAAATAAATAGCTCTTTGTATTGACTTTCTGTATAATTTATATATAAATAGAGAACACTAAAAAATCAAAAGACATGAGAACAACAATTTTTGTCGTACTTTTCGTAGCATATTGTGTGCTACAAAGTAGCGCACAATTATTGTTAAGAACAAACTCCGTCGCCGACATCTCGGCTATTTCACTTGGGACCAATCTCAAAAACCCCAGCTATGGGGAAAGGTTGAGCTTAGAAGAATCCTTTTTTTATCGTAAACGGTTCAACCGAGAAGACAGAGAAAAAACTGTCTACAACATCTTTACCATCTACAAGAAAAATGCTGTTGTCGGATTCTGCCCTTATGGGATTGACATTGACATGATGTCCGAAAATTTCGAAAGGAGCAAGCCAAATACCTTTCGATATCGGAACAAAATCCGTATGGGATTCAAATTACTGTTTGAAACAGACCCGGGCTATCCAGATTTACCATTACTTTATTATCTGAACGCCGAATTCTATGGTTCCTATTTGTATCTCCCACACAGTGCAAGGGGCGATCAGACAACCAAAGCAAGAAAGGGTTCCTTTATGGCGTTCATGCTCGTCACTCCAGGATCGTTCAACGATTTTGTCACTAATGCATCTACGAAATTCCTCGGGTACATGAAGTACAATGTAGGCTCCGCATGGATAAAGGCATATCTACGCCAAGGCGGAAGCATCACTTACACAGGATTGTACGCTGAATTTGAATTGAATCCTAAAGGCTATGGCAAAAACAAGGTAGAATCATCAAAAGATACCTATAGAGGTATCACTCTCTTCGGCGGATCGGAATATCAAATCCAGATAAACAGGATTTCCATAAATTTTGGAATATCGCTTACCACCGAAAACCATTAAATGCATTCTTTATTTTCTATAGAGGATGCATTTTTTAATTGAGACGCAAAGAAAGCCTGAAACGAAGTGAAGGTTTTCTAACGTCGAAATTATGCCGACTGCGTCGGTATTATTTTTTTTCCTAACTTTGTCCATTTTTTTCCACGGATTTATGAGTATACCACCGGCCGAAGTGTTCTTTACAACACTCAGTCATAATAGACATGAATGGGGGGCACCTGGCAAAATCACAAAACAAAACCTCAAATAAAATGAAAACAGCAATGTGCCTTATCGTATTGATCGTGCTAGGCACGACAACAGCATGCGAAAGGGACCAAAAGGTCCCTTTTGATTACCCAAATATCAGTCCACCCGATCATGAAGGATTGGACTCATTGGGGATGGCTGACTTTTTTGACCACACTACTAGCAAGTAAGGTGTGGAGTTTCTCTCTGCACCTTCATTTTTTAACCGTCAAAAGGAATTAAAAAAACATTGTTTAAAAAAAATTAAAAAGGATTCTCACATGAATGCAGTCAACGCTTTTGGTTCTTTGCATATTGTTTGAGCTGGGTGCATTCAGGAAAAGCAGACTGAACTCTATGGCGAGGCTGGTAGTTACTCCCCAAACAAGTCCGAAATGTAATGAGGAATGTTTGTGGTAGTGACTATCCAAGCTTCAATCAAAAATATAAATTATATTTTTGAAGGAGCTTGTACAAAGAACTAGACCTTTTGCTGACTAGCGCCTGTTCCGCAATAGTGCTGGAGGGCAATGATAAAAGTAGGTTTAGAAAAGCCCCGCAGGGATAAAAAATAAACAGTAATTTTATTTTCCATATAAACCAATGACCAAAATTTTCAAAACCAAAACCTTTACGAATCTCGGCCTGCAAGGATATGAAATCACCGTGGAAGCAGATGCCAACAACGCACTTCCGAGCATAGAAATCATATGACTGCCCGATGCGGCAGTCAGAGAATCCAAAGAAAGACTGAGAGCGACTTTCCGCCATGTACATATCACATTGCCCAAACACAAAATCATTTTGAATCTCTCCCCTTCCGACACCAAAAAAGTAGGGACAAGCCTGGACCTAGCCATGGCCATAGCAATTCTCATACTCATCAACGAAGGTAAAGTCCATCATCAAGATCAGATTGAAAATTTTATCTTTTTCTGAGAGCTTGGATTGGACGGGAATATCAAAAGAGTTAACGGGCTTCTACCATCAGTCATCAACGCCATCAAACACGGTTACAAACATTTTTTCATCCCGGCAGAAAATATGCATGAATTAGAATATGTGCATGACATCAATGTTTATCCGCTTGATAATTTTCAGCAAGTAGTAGAATATTTTTTAGAAAACAAAGAAATTCCTATAATTACCGAAGCGAAAAATATCCACAATCTCATAATCAATAGAGAATACGAAACTGATTTTGAACATATCAAAGGGCAATTATTGGCCAAAAGAGCTTTGAGTATTGCGGCAGCAGGACTGCACAATCTACTCATGGTCGGCTGACCGGGATGTGGGAAAACTTTATTGAGCAAAGCATTGCATAGCATTCTCCCTCCGCTAACATTTGAAGAAATCCTTGAAGTCAGTCAGATTTATTCTGTCGTAGGAAAGCTCACAAAACAGCAACCGCTCATTACCCAAAGACCATTTCGTCAGATACACCACACAGCGTCCAAAATTTCTATCGTAGGATGATGATCACAACTTACACCCGGAGAAGTTTCGCTCGCCCACAAATGAATTTTATTTTTTGACGAATTGACTGAATTCCCGAGAGAAACTTTGGAAGTACTGAGACAACCGATAGAAGACAAAACCATCGTCATCTCTAGAGTCGCAGGAACCATCCAATATCCTGCAAGTTTTATGTTCGTGGCATCGATGAATCCATGCAAATGCGGCTACTACAAAGATCCAGTAAAGCCATGCATATGTTCGCTCTTTGACATCAAAAAATATCAAAACAAGATATCCTGACCCCTACTCGACAGAATAGATATGATTCTAGAGATCCCCAGAGAAAACGTCGACAAGATACTCGACACGATTCCTCAAGAAAGCTCGGAAGAAATCAGACAGAAAGTTCTCAGCGCACGAAAAGTCCAACAGAGAAGATTTGCCAATTCAACAGTCATTCCGGCGTGAGGTATTGGAACCGGAATCTCATTACACCATTCGCAAATCTTCTCAAATTCCCAAATCACTTCCAAGGATATCGACAAGCTGATTCCGCTAGACACACAGACCAAAGATTTTCTTAAGGATGCGGCCAGAAAACTTAGCCTCTCTCCGAGAGTGATTCATAGGACCATCAAGCTTGCCAGAACCATAGCCGACATGGAATGAATAGAAAATGTAGGCATTATTCATCTTGCTGAGGCACTTCAATACAGAAATAAGACCATGTTTGTCGATAAGGAATAAGGCTTGTGAATTCTATTCCCAATCTGCACAGTA
>Ga0210016_1001998_pt1 | contig 18775 bp, 16 predicted proteins | sample CryGeyCG2014_300_FD_185454 | JGI IMG/M metagenome (GOLD analysis project Ga0210016, IMG submission 185454) | Groundwater microbial communities from aquifer - Crystal Geyser CG02_land_8/20/14_3.00 (SPAdes) (version 2) | ecosystem: Environmental > Aquatic > Deep subsurface > Groundwater | place... | reverse complement strand
TTGAACAAAAGCAGACTGGCTGGATCGAACCGATGTCAGAATGGATAAAAGAGGCAAGAAACTTGCCTAAAATCGCACGGGAGACCAACCTTTTTGCGAAAAAGGTTGCTGCCAAAGAAATCTTTGGCTCGAACCTCATCCTGTCCGCGCGCGAAGCGCGCGCAAAGCCGCAAAAACAGTGGGCGGCGCTGAGCGCCGCCCCTCAAAATCTCTCTAAAAAATCTGAAAGTTTGTTCCTAGTGGGACCAGTAGGATTCGAACCTACGACCAAGCGATTATGAGTCGCCTGCTCTACCGCTGAGCTATGGTCCCTCTTTTTGGGTGGTTTGTGGGTGATACTGGACTCGAACCAGTGGCCTTTTCCACGTCAAGGAAACGCTCTAACCAACTGAGCTAAACACCCGACAATTTTTTTTAAAATTACAAGGCTTACGCGTTTGAAGGAAAACTAATAATGATAATCTTTCAAAAAACAATTTAATCTTGATCCTAAACTAAATTAAAGACACTACTAATCATATTATTTCAATTTTTTCTTTTGGTCAATGTTTCTTTTGTTTTTTGGCGTGAAAATTTTTGTGAATTTCTTTGAGACGCGGATTGGTAATATGGGTATAAATCTGAGTGGTATTGATGGAAGAATGTCCTAGCATAATTTGAACGGAACGAATGTCGGCTCCATTTAACAAAAGATCAGTAGCGAAAGAGTGGCGCAAGGTATGAGGATGAATATTTTTGACAATGCCGGCTTTAATGGCGCAAGAATGAACAATTCTTTGAATAGATCTAGGGGTAAGTCTTAAATCTTCTGAGTCGGTTTTTTTTGTTAAATTTTTTTTGTCTCTTACGAAAAGCGCCGGATCAATGTCAGTTCTTTGAGCAAGATAATCTTTCAAAACAAGGGCGGCGTCTTCGGAGATAAAAACCAAACGAATTTTTCCACCCTTTCCTCTTATGCTTAGTTCTCTACTTTCCAGATTTATTTTATCTCGATTAATGCTGACGAGTTCTGAAACTCTAAGTCCGGTGGAAAAAAGAAGTTTTATAATAGCTTGATTTCTCAAATCTTTAAAGGTGTTGGCTGAAGAAGAGGAAAATAATCTTTCTATTTCAGAGTTATCCAAAAAATCCACTTCTCGTTCCGGAATTTTTCCAATTTCCACTTTTTCCGCTTGAATGGTTGCGATATCTCTTTTGGCTAAAAATTTCAAAAAATTCCTAATAGCGATTAAATGATAGTTTTGAGTGATTTTTTTTAAAGGAATTTTTTTTTTGTCGCAAGAGCGGTTGAGAAAAAGACGAAAATCGCGAATAATTTTTTCATTGATTTGAGAAACTTCTTCTATTTTTGCCCATAGAAAAAATTTTTTCAAATAGCGGTCATAATTCTCCAGTGTTTTGGGAGAACGATTTTTTTCTACTTCCAAATATTCCAAAAATTGATGTTTGAGTTCAAAAATAGGAGAAGGCATTTTTTATGTTTAAAATTTATCTGTTGAATAAAAAAAGTATTGAAATGCAATTAGGGAAATGAAAATAATTTGAGTCAGACAAGAAAAAAATACTAGACTTTAAAAATGTTGGCTGTTTTTTATTTAAAACGATACTTTTCATTATGCGACAATTAGATTATATAGAAAAATTGATTATGTGACAATTTTTCAATTTTAGCTTTTTTGCGCGTGAGTGATTTTTTTCTAAATCTTAATGGTATAAAAAAAATAAAATCAAAAAAGTGGCTTTTTTGAGGCAAATTTAGGTATTGACTTTTTTTAGATTTAGGTTTATAACAAGCGGTCGGATGGAAGAGCGCGACGGTGATATTATTGCCGTTGCATCGGTTCTTTAAAAGGGCGCGGAATTCTCCGCGCCAAAAGGAGGAAAGAGATGAAAAAAGTATTTTATCAAAAACGAAAGTTTTCTTTTAAAAAATTGTCAACTTATCCAAGAGGATATGCATCCTCTCTGGATGTATCAGATTTTCTGAGAATAAAATTCTCAGAAAAAAATTTTTATTTTGATGGAAACAAAAAGGGAGGGGATATGTTTTATACCCTTCCCGAGAATTGGTTCCCGAAAGATAAAAATCTTTTCGGGAATATCCCCAAAAGGGGAATTGTCATGGTTGATGACCATGGCAAAGAATTTTTCTGGTTTAACATCGATGATGTTAAGCCAAGGGATATGTTGTTTCTCAGATCATGGGGGGACAACGGCATGGTTTTATTTTTGTTCCAAAAAACCCGTTTAGGGTTTTGGAACATCTATCTCGGTTCAGAAAACTGAGATAGGGGAATAAGTATTTTCGGCTAGAAATAATTGATTTCTAGCCGTTTTTTTATTTAAAATAAAAATATGTTAAAAATTATCAGTCAATTTTTTAAATTTTTTATGAAGTTTGATATTAAAATTTTTTTTCTAAATCTTAATGGTATAAAAAAAATAAAATCAAAAAAGTGGCTTTTTTGAGGCAAATTTAGGTATTGACTTTTTTTAGATTTAGGTTTATAATAAACGGTCAGATGAAAAAAGCGCAACGGTGATATTATTGCCGTTGCATAATAGTTCTTTTAAAAGGCGCAGAATTTACTGTGCCAGAAGGAGGAAAGAAATAATGAAAAGAGCATTTTTGGCCACCTTAGTGGTGGCCATTTTGAATTTTGGTTGTGCCTCCGACCCGGCGGGTCGGATGGCGCAATCGGTTATTGGCGCCACAGTTGGTGGCGCCGTAGGAGCCGGACTTGGTTACGCCATTTCCGGCAACTCCCAAGGGACCGGGAGAGGTGCTGCTGCCGGAGCAGCTGTCGGCGCTTTGGGAGGGTTTCTCTCCCCCTCCTCTTCTTATGGAGGAGGATATCGTGGGGGCTACGGTAACCCCTACGAGCAATCTTACCGCCAGGAGGCGGAGAGATTGCGGAGGGAGGAATATTATCGTTGGCTTCAAAATGAAAGACAGAGAGGGGCCAACGATGCCCGTCGGGACTATCAAACTGGTTCCGGGGCAAGATGATATTGAATTTTAGGCGGTTATCAATTCAACGAGTTGCTAACCGCCTTTTTCTTTGTCTTTTTCTTTGTCTTTATTTTTTTCTTTTTTTCCGTTAAGATAAGATTATGCTCAAAAAAGTTATTACTCAAAATTCAAAAGAAACTCAAAAATGGGGTGAAAAAATTGCGTCTAGAATTTTTAATTTTAAAAATAAATCAAGCAAAAACCGAAAAATTCAAAAAGAAAAAGCAATGGTGATTTGTTTGGAAGGAAATTTAGGCGCGGGGAAAACTACATTTACGCAAGGTTTTTTGCGGGGGCTGAAGTTAAAAGGACCATTTACCAGTCCGACTTTTTTGATTATGAAAAATTATCATATTCAAGAAAATAGCAACAAAAATAAGTTTGAAAATGTCTATCACATTGACGCTTACAGAATTGAAGAAAAAGATATGGCAGAACTTGGTTGGGAAGAGATTGTTTCCAATTCTAAAAATATTGTTATAATAGAATGGTCGGAAAGACTCAAAAAAATTATTCCGAAAGAATCTTATTGGATTAGGTTTAAGCAAACAAGTGAAAAAGAAGAAGAACGAGAAATTGAATTTGGAAAAAATTTTATTTTTTAATTTTAAATTTATATGAGAAAAGTATTGGCTTTTTTGGGATTATTTTTCATTATCGGGGGTAGTATTTATTTTCTCAAGTTTGAGAAGGAAAAACCGGTGGGAAATTTGTTGGAAGATTTGGGAGATTACGCACCTAAAATGATAGAAACTGATAAAATAGCGCAAAAAAGTGTTCAAGATTCGGTTAACAAAGAAAATGAAAATATAAGAAGAGCGATGAATGAAGTGGGACTAAATCAAAAAAGCGAGGATAAACAAAATAATTTACAATCAGAGACTATGGAAGAAACTAAGGATCAAAATCAAGTTAATGACAAAAATAATCAAAATTCTTTGGGAGATAATTCCGAACTGGTGAAAAAGTATGCTTCGGCGAAAATAAAAACCAATTTTGGAGATATTGAAGTGAAATTTTATTCTCAAGATTCTCCGGTTACAGTGGGAAATTTTTTGAAACTGGCTAAAAGCGGTTTTTATGAAAAAACTAAATTTCACAGAGTTATCAAAGATTTTATGATTCAAGGAGGAGACCCTAATTCTAAAGATGATAATTGGGAAGATGATGGATTGGGCGGTCCGGGTTATAAATTCCAAGATGAATTCAACGATCATAAATTGGTGGCAGGATCTTTAGCGATGGCTAATTCCGGACTTGCGACCAATGGAAGTCAATTTTTTATCGTAACCGCCGAATCTACTCCGTGGCTGGATGGAAAACATACTAATTTTGGTGAAGTTGTGGAAGGGATGGATGTAGTAAAAAAAATTGAAAAAGTGGAAGTCAATGAAAAAGATCATCCGACAAAGGATGTCGTGATTGAAAAAATAGAGCTTTTGGAAAAATAATTTTTAGTCAATTTTTTTTCACTAAATCTCCGTTTTTATAGAAATATGAATATGGTATAAAATTTGCAGGAATGATGGTATATTTATTTTTAGGTATAATATAAATTTTGCGAGTTTAGCGCATTTTTGCGAGAATAAAAGCGAATCCGCAAGTTTCAAAAAAATATAATTTTTTGAAAACAGGCTTAAAATTGTGATGACCTGTTTTTTTTATTGAATTTATAATATACTGGAAATATGCAAGATAAATCTCAAAAAATTATTCTTATTGATGGGAACGCTTTGATTCATCGTGCTTATCACGCGCTTCCTCCCCTCAAAACTAAACAAGGAGAATTGGTTAACGCTGTTTATGGTTTTTCTTCCACTATTCTTAGCGTCATTTCTCAATTTCAACCGAATTATATGATCGCCACTTTTGATTTGGCGGCTCCCACTTTTCGGCACAAAGAATATGTTGATTATAAAGCAACAAGGATAAAAGCCGATCAGGAACTCTATGATCAAATTCCGCGAGTCAAAGAAGTAACGCGAGCGATGGGGATTCCTATCGTGGAAAAAGAAGGTTTTGAAGCGGATGACATTATCGGAACACTGAGTTATTTAGTAGAAAAATATTCGGAAAAAATGGAAATTATAATTGTTACGGGAGATTTGGACACTTTGCAATTAGCCAGCAAAAAAACCAAAATATACACGGTGAGAAGAGGTTTGAGCGACGCGGTTCTTTATGATGAAAATAAAATATATGAGAGATATGGAATTTCTTCCAAACAATTGATTGATTTTAAGGGTTTGAGAGGAGATCCGTCAGATAATATTCCGGGAGTGTTTGGGATTGGAGAAAAAACCGCTGTCAGTCTTTTGCAAGAATTTGAAACATTGGAAAATATTTATAAAAATATAGAAAAAATAAAAATTTCGGTGAGGGAAAAATTGACAAGAGATAAAATGCAAGCGATCAAGAGCAAGAAATTGGCAACGATTGTTAGAAATGTTCCGGTGGAATTTGATTTGGAAAAAGCCAAGATTGATGATTTTGACAAAAAAAAATTGGTGGAACTTTTTGAAGAATTGAATTTTTTTTCACTAATAAAAAGAATTCCTCAAAATAAATTGGATGAATCTGAAAATTGTTCAAAAAAAGAAAAGAAAAATAAGAGCGTCAAAGATTTTAAATATAATTTTATAATTAAAGAAAAGGAGAATGATTTTTGGAAGGATCTTTCTCAAAAAAAGGAGTTGAGCTTTAAATTGGAAACACAAGAAAGGGAAAACGGGCACAATGAAATTTTAGGAGTTTCTTTTTCTTGGGAGTCCGGGCGAGCTGGATATGCAAAATATAGTGAAAAAAACCGTTCATTTATTAAAGATATTTTTGAAAATGAAAAAATTGTTAAAATCGGATATGATTTAAAAATAAGTATAAAAATTTTATTTTCTTATGGAATAATTTTAAAAGGAAAATTATACGATATTATGCTATTGGCTTACGTTCTTGACCCGGGAGCTAAAATTGATTTTCCTTTTTTAGTTTTGAAAGAATTGGGAGAAGAAATTGAGGAAAGAAACAATAAGGGGCAGTTGGGATTGGAAATAATGTCTTTTCAAGAAAAAATTGAAAAGATTTGTCGCCAAGCGGATTATATCAAGAAATTGAAAAAAATTTTTGAAGAGAAAATGGAAAAAATATCCCAAACGCAGAAAAAACAAAAAAATTTGGAAACTGTTTTTTGGGAAATTGAAATACCTTTGGTGGAAATTTTGGCTCAAATGGAAATGAATGGAATTCTTCTAAATGCCTTTATTTTTCAAGGAATTTCGCAAAAAATAGGAATTAGAATTTCAAATTTGGAGAAAAATATTTATGAATTGGCGGGAGAAAAATTTAATATTAATTCTCCCAAACAATTAAAAAGAATTCTTTTTGAAAAACTTCAAATTTCCACAAATGAAATCAAAAAAGGAAAAACCGGTTTTTCTACCGCTTCTCAAGAATTGCAAAAAATCAGGAAAGAACATAAAATTGTGGAAAAAATAGAGGAATATCGGGAAATTTTCAAAATAAAAAACACTTACTTGGATGTTTTGCCCAATTTAAGAGATGAAAACTCTCGCGTTCACACCACTTTTAATCAAGCGATAACCGCGACTGGACGGCTTAGCTCTTCTGATCCAAATTTGCAAAATATTCCTATCCGAACACAGTTAGGGCAATTGCTTCGGGTGGCTTTTGAAGCGGAAAAAGGTTTTAAATTGATCAGCGCTGATTATTCACAAATTGATTTGCGAGTGATGGCGCATATGTCAGAAGATAAAAAAATGATTGATTTGTTTTGGGCAGGAGAAGATATTCATCAAGCGACCGCTATGGAAATCAATAAAATAAGCGCCAGTAAAGTAACCCAAAAATTGAGAAATTCCGCCAAAGCTTTGAATTTTGGAATAATTTATGGAATGAGTGTTTTTGGTTTTTCGGAGGCGGCCGGAATTGGAAGAGACGATGCCAAAAAATTTATTGATGAATATATGAAAAAGTTTCAAGGAGTAGCCGACTATATCAGGAAAATTAAAATGTTTGCCAAAAAAAATGGTTATGTTGAAACAGAGTTTGGTCGTCGTAGATTATTGCCGGAAATAAATTCGTCCAATTTTAAAGTTCAAAATAGCGTTGAGCGAATGGCGATTAATATGCCGATACAAGGAATGTCGGCGGATATTGTAAAATTGGCGATGATTAAAGTATACGAGAAATTTAAGGATGATTCTCAAGTGAAAATGCTTCTTCAAATTCACGATGAGATTATTTTTGAAGTTAAAGAAGAAATTGCCGATGAGACTGGTAAAAAAATAAAAGAAATTATGGAAGCTGTCTATAAATTAAAAGTCCCTTTAATAGTGGATGTGAAAATTGGCGACAATTGGGGGGAAATTTAAAAAAGATTGCGACAAAAAAACAGTTGGCTGATACAAAAAATAAAAAATCTTTTTCTGTATAAGCTGAAAAAGTTTAATTTTTTTCAAAAATTATGCCGGAGTTGCCTGAAGTTCAAACTATTGTTTCTGATTTGAATAAGAAAATTAAAGGTGATACGATCACTGGTTTTTGGAGTGATTGGGGAAAATCTATCAGAGGAAAAACGGTGGGTGATTTTACAAAAAAGATAAAAAACAAAAAAATATTGGGTGTGAGAAGAATAGGAAAAAATATTTTTTTGGATCTTTCTGGAGGAAAGACGCTTTATCTTCACTTAAAAATGACCGGACATCTGTTAGTCAAGAAACAAGAGACAAGAGACAAAAAACAAAAAAATTACAAATTACAAAATTCAAAAAATGAAAATTATTTTTTTGATCGGGTTAATCAGTATATAAGGCATAAATTTTATCTTAAGTCCGGAAAAATTTTGGAATTTTCGGATCTGCGAAAGTTTGGAAAAATTGTTTTAGATGATAGGCAAATTGTAAATAATTTGAAAGAAATAAAATCGTTGGGAATTGACGCACTGAATCCAAAATTCACATTTCGAAAATTTCAAGAAATTTTGAAAAATAAACCCAAAGCAAAAATAGGAATTCTTTTAATGGATCAAAATTTGATTGCTGGCATTGGCAATATTTATCGCAGTGAAATATTATTCCAAGCTGGGATTCTGCCAGAGCGAGCAGTCAAGTCAATTTCTCAAGAGGATTTGCATAAAATATACGACGCAATTATAAAGATTCTCAAAAAAGCTGTGAAAATGCGCGGGACTTCTGATTCGGATTATCGTGATACTGCCGGCGCTCCGGGAAATTTTCAAAATTTCTTGAAGGTGTATAACAGAGAAAAGCAAAAATGTCAAAAGTGTGATACAATAATTCAGAGAAAAACACTGGGACAAAGAAGCGTGTTTATTTGTGCAAAATGTCAAAAATAAAAAAACTAAAAATAGGAATTGCGTATTTTAAAATTATTATGACATAAACCGGTGGAATCAATAAGATAATTTTTATTGGTTCGGTGAAAATTGCAAGATATTTATGTTATTGTCAATATTTTTTTTAAAAAACGCGCTAATCCTGAAAATAAACTATGGAAAAAAGAAAAAAAATGATTGTTTTTTTTGTGGCGATTGTTTTAGTTTCTGTGAGTTGGTTTTTTTGGCGTCAGTCTAACGCTAAAAATGTCAAGCAAATCAAACTGAATGAAAATGAATCATCTCAAAATTCTCCAGCAGTCAATAATGGTCCGGTGAGTCCTATCTCGGGATTATCTTGTGAAAATTGGAACAAACGTCCGGTGGCGGTAATGCAACCGGCAGATGTTCAGGCTCGTCCGGCAGCCGGTTTTTCCGAAGCGGATATGGTGATTGAAATGCCGGCTTACACTTCTTCAGTTACGCGTCTTTTGGGAGTTTATCTTTGCAATATTCCAAAGGAAATCGGAGCTATCAGAAGCTCTCGCCATGATTATATTGCGCTTGCTAAAGGTTTGGACGCTTTTTTCATTCATTGGGGAGGATCGCATTTCGCTCTTGATTTGCTTAAAGAAAATGTTATTGATCATATTGATTGTATGAATACCAATTATTGCGCAAGATGGGGAGTTTCAGGAAAAATGAGAGTAGAAGACACAGGGCATATAGGAGAAGAAAAAATTTTACAAGCGATGGACGATTTGGGGATAAGAAAAGAAAATAATTTTTCCGGTTATCCCCATCGAGAAGAAGCTCCAATAGAAGAAAGACCTTCTGGCGGACATTTGAGAGTGGCTTTTGCCAAACCTTATGATGTGGAATACGATTATGACAAAGAAAGCAATTCATATTTAAGAACTTGGGGTGAAGATGCGGATATTGACAAGAATAATCAAAAAAGAATCGCTCCTAAAAATGTGGCGGTGTTATTCGCTTATTCCGATCAAATCACCATAAATCAAAATTATGTCGGAAAAGGATTGAGAGATCCTTGGCTGGGAATGGAAGAAATCAAAAAAACCGGGTCAGAAAGCATTAGCGGAAGGTATAATAATGTTCAAATTGGTGATCCTTGGTATGATGAAAGTGGTTCCGGTCCAGCGCGATATTATATGAATGGAAAGGAATATGCGGGAAATTGGAAAAAAGATAAATCAAAAATTGACAGCAAATTGTTTTTTTATGACGAATACGGAAAAGAAATTCAATTTGTTCCCGGTCAAATTTGGGTGGAAATTTTAGAACCCGGTCAAAATCTTAAGTGGGAAGCTAAAGACTAAAATAATAACGGAAAAGATTTTTGTGATGGATGTATGGTTTCATACAAGAGGGTTTGCGATTTTAAAAATTTATTTGTGCGACTGACAAAATAGCGATTGTTACGACTAGACGGTGTCTTTGTAAAAAAAAATAGTTTATTTTTTATACTTTTCCCCTTTTTGGGATATATTTTTTAGAAGGGTGCGCAAATTATTTTAAAATGAAATTTTCTTGATACTTAAAAAGAATTGTAAATTAATTAATTCTATGATCATTTTTTTTTATGGCGAAGATGATTTTTGTTCTTCTCAGAAAATTTTTGAGGTGCGAGATAAATATTTATCTTTTGATTCTAGCGGGTCGGGAATAAGCATCTTTGATTTTAGCGAAGAAAAAAATCTGTTGCCCAAAATAAAAAGTGTTTTTTACACAGCCAATCTATTGGTGTCTAAGAGACTTTTGATAATCAAAAAAGTTATTGAAGCAGGATCTCCTTTGGAACAAAAAGATTTGTTGCAATCTATAAAAAAAAATTATTCTCGGTTAATTTCGGATAAAGATTCGGTGGTTGTTTTTTGGGAAGCTAATCAACCTAAAAAAAATAATGTTTTATATAAATTTTTCGTTTTAAAAGAAGAAATAAAAAAGCAAAAATTTGAAAAACTAATTGGATTGAGATTAAGTCAATGGATAATAAAAACAATAAAAAATATTGATAACAAAGCTGAAATTTCTCGTTCAGGTTTGGATCAATTGGCAATTTATTGTCAAGGGAACACGAGGCTTATTTTTTCTGAAGTGCAAAAACTTGTTTCTTACACTGATGGAAAAATAATCACAGAAAAAGAAGTAAGTTTTTTGGTGAAAGCGGAGGTTGAAAATAACATTTTTAAAACAATTGATTTTTTGGGTGCGGGAAACAAAAAAATGGCACTCCAGCTTTTGCACGAACATTTGATAAAAGGCGATGATCCTTTCTATCTTTTGTCTATGGTTATTTATCAATTTAGAAATATGTTGAAAATTTCTGATTTAAATCGGATGAATATTTTTTCTGAATATGAAATTTCTCGTGAAACTGGGTTGCATCCTTTTGTCGTCAAAAAAACAAGCACTCAAATTAAAAATTTTTCTTTTTTAAAATTGAAAAAAATTTATCAAAAACTAGCGGAACTTGATAGAGCGATAAAAATAGGGGAAATAAACATTATCTTAGCACTGGATGAGTTTGTTGCCGGAACATAAAAGAGATAAAGCAAAAAATTTCCAATTTTTTTTTAAAAATCAAAATATAAACGGAAAAACTAAAAAACTTTCTTTGGCTCAGAAAAGATTTGTGTATTTCATAAAATTTAACATTCACTAACCTTTTTCAAGAAAATGCACGAATTTTAATTTTTTTTAAAATTCATTTTTTTGCTATTTCTTTGACGGCTTTATTCAGTTTGGATTTATATCGTGCGACTGTATTTTTATGAAGAACTTTTTTTTGCACCGCTTTATCCAAAGCTTTAACGGCCTTTCTCAACTCTTTACCAGCGGACTGAGAATTTTTTTCTTCAATAGCTTTTTTAGTCGCTTTTATGGCGGAACGAAAAGATCCTTTAATTCGTTGATTCTTTTGGTTTTTTCGTTCTGTTACTCGCATATATTTCTTAGCTGATTTTTTAATAGGCACTTTTTTAATAAAGTTCAATAGGCGAATCTAAAATGCGACAATTGAACTTGAAAATTTAAAAATTTATTAAGATTAACAATCAATTATTTTTAGCACAAGAATTATTTTTTGGCAAGAATACGACACTTGAGTTCAGGAAATAATTGCAATACTTCATTGAAATAACATAAGAATATATGAATAAATTACAAAAAAGCGTTGGCGGATTTAAAATATTAATTTTTATTTTTTTTAAATATGAACTTTTGAAAAGTATTTTTAGCTTATGAATGTCAATTTTGCAATATTTTGCCTATTTGAAGGTATTATAGTACATTAGAATTATGGGAACAGAAATTGAGGAGATAAAATCTCGATTGAATATTATAGATGTCTTGGGAGAATATATTCGTTTGGAAAAAGCCGGAATTAATTTTAAAGCGGTTTGTCCTTTCCATAACGAAAAAACCCCCTCTTTTATGGTTAGTGAAGAACGTCAAATGTGGCATTGTTTCGGTTGTCAAAAAGGCGGAGATGTTTTTTCTTTTGTAATGGAAATGGAAGGAGTGGAATTCAAAGAAGCACTTAGAATATTGGCGGAAAAAGCCGGAATAGAAATTAAAACTTATAATTATCAAAAAAATAAAGAGAGAAATAGAACGTTGGAGATTTTAGAAGAAGCTACCATTTTTTGGGAAAAAAGATTATGGGAAAATACGGAAGGAAAAATAGCGTTGAATTATTTGAAAAATAGAGGACTGCGAAATGAAACTATCAAAAAATTTCGTTTGGGGTATGCTCCTAACGGATGGAAAAATATTTTGGATTTTCTAATTGAAAATGGATACAAAATGAAAGAAATTGCTCAAGCGGGAATTTTAGTGAAAAAAGAAAAAAAGGAGAACTCTAAAGACGATTCAGGCTACTATGACCGGTTTAGAAATAGAATAATTTTTCCTATTAGTGATTTTTCTGGGAAAGTTGTGGGATTTTCCGCTCGGGTAACTCCCGGTCAAGATGAATCTCAGGCAAAATATGTCAATACTCCAGAAACCGATTTTTATCATAAAAGTCGAATTCTTTACGGTATGGATAAAGCAAAAAATCAGATTAAAAAAAGAGGCTGGGTGCTTTTAGTGGAAGGCAATATGGATGTGATCGCTTGTCATCAAGCGGGAATTGAAAATACAGTGGCGGTTTCCGGGACTGCTCTTACGCAAGAACAAGTAGATTTGATAAAAAGATATACAAATAATTTGAAAATGTTTTTTGATATGGATAAGGCTGGAGAATCAGCTACTCAAAAAAGTTCCAAACTTTGTTTTAGACGAGAAATAAATGTTAAAATTGTAACTCTTCCTAGTGGAAAGGACGCATCTGATTTGGCACGAGAAAGTCCGACAAAGTTGAAAAAGGCAATTGCACAATCTTCGGAAGCAGTTGAATATTTTTTTCAAAAAGCCTTTTTAAAATTTGACAAGAATGAAGTTATTGGAAAGAAAAAAATAGCTCAATATTTTTTGGAAGTTGTTTCATATTTGGAAAATGATGTGGAAAAAAATCATTGGTTGAGAAAAATGAGCGAGGCGTTGAATATTTCGGAAATGGCATTGACGGATATGCTTAAAAAAGTTAGTCTAGAAACAGAGGTAGGCGAAAAAAAGAATGATATTCAAAACAATAAGCTGGATAAAATTTTTTCCAAGCAAGAAACTCTTTTGAATGATTTAATAGGAATAATGTTGATTTATCCATTGGCGTGGAAAAAAGGATTGGAAAAAGCGAAACAGGAAGATTTTTCTTTTTTAAAAATGGATTCTCTTTTTTTAGTAATGGCGGAAAAAGGGGAATCTTGCGGTTTTTCTTTTGACAATTTTACGAAATTTTTAAAAGAAAAACGAGAAATCAAAGAAAGAGCGGAAAAAATTTTTTTTCAAAAAAAATTTCAACTTGATTTAAACAATAATTTAATAGAGATAGATAACGTTGATTCGTTGGCAGAATTGGAAAATATTTTAAAAGAATTGAAAAAAGAAAACTTAAAACACAGATTGACTCAATTAACGTATGATCTAAAATTGGCGGAAAAAAGAGGAGAAGAGGAAGTTTCTTTGATATTGAGAAAAGAATCGGGAAAAATTTCAGGAGAGTTGGCGAAAATTATTGGTTGATTTTTTTTGAAGAAAAGTTAAAGAATTTTATATTTAACATAAAAGACACAAAAAAATTGTGTCGTTTGAAACTTATTATGGCAAAAGTCAAAAAAAGAAAAAATGTTCAAAAAAAATCTGTCAAAGAAAGAGCGGTTTTTTTAAAGAAGAAAAAATTGACTAAAAAGAAAATGAAAGACAAAACGAAAAAATTAAAATCAAAGAATAAAATTAAAATGAAAAAAAAGATAAAAATGAAAGAAAAGAAAAAAAATCAGATTGGGACAAAAACAAAAAAGCGATCAATTGGCGTTTCTTCTAAAAATAAAAAAAACCAAAAAAATAAAATTAAAAAATCAAAAAAAGCATCATCCAAAAATAATTTATCTTCAAAAAATAAAATTCAAAAAGAAAAAGAAATTTTTAGTGATTTCATATATAGAGGAAAACAACGCGGATTTATAACGGAGGACGAAATTTTGCATATCATTCCCGATGCTGAAAGAGAAATTGAAAAATTAGAGGAGCTTTATAAAATTTTGGAAAAACAAAATATCCGAGTAATCAGTTCGGATGAAATTCTTAGTATGGAAACAGAAAGGCTTTCTCAAGATTTTGACAAACAAAAAAGCAAAAAAAAATTGGTTGAAGAAAGAGATAAAGAATTAAAGATGGTTGCGGAAGGAAATTCTTCCGATTTAGTGCAAATGTATTTACGCGAAATTGGACGAGTGGATTTATTATCATTTGTAGAAGAAGTAAGTTTGGCAAAAAGAATTGAAAAAGGAGATATTTCTGCCAAACAGCGGCTAACTGAAGCTAACTTGCGTTTGGTAGTCAGTATCGCCAAAAAATATGTAGGAAGATCGCATAATCTTTCTCTTTTAGATTTAATTCAAGAAGGAAATATTGGTCTTTTTAGAGCGGTAGAAAAATTTGATTATAAAAAAGGATATAAATTTTCCACTTACGCTACTTGGTGGATTCGCCAAGCTGTTACTAGAGCGCTTGCGGATCAATCTAGAACTATTCGTATTCCGGTGCATATGGTGGAAACAATCAATAAATATACTCAAATAACTCGAAGATTGGTTCAGGATTTGGGGCGAGAACCTTTGCCGGAGGAAATTGCGGTGGAAATGGGTGTGGAAGTGGAAAAGATCAGACATATTATGAAAATTTCTCAAGAAACGGTTTCTTTGGAAATTTCTGTGGGAGATTCAGATGATAATAGTGTTTTGGGAGATTTTATAGAAGATACAGAAACAATTATGCCTAATCAAACCGCTTCTCGTAAGATTTTAGGAGAACATATTCAAGAAATTTTGCAATTTCTTACTCCTCGAGAACAAAAAATCATTAAAATTAGATTTGGATTGGAAGATGGAGTTTCCCATACATTAGAAGAAGTGGGGCAAGAATTTGGAGTTACCAGGGAAAGAATTCGTCAAATTGAAGCTAAAGCATTGGAAAAAATTCGCGATTTGAAATCTGTCAAAAAGTTAAAAGATTATTAATTTTATTCAATATTTTTTAATAATATTATGAAATCTGATATAGTTATTGCACAAGAAACTAAAATGGAACCGATTGTTGAAATTGCTCAAAAGGCGGGAATTTCAAAAGAATATTTGAATCTTTATGGAAATTATAAGGCCAAAATAAAAGCGGAAATTTGGGAAAAAATAAAAAATAAAAAAAACGGGAAATTGATTCTAGTCACGGCTTCCAGTCCGACTCCGGCGGGAGAAGGAAAAACCACCACTTCAATCGGATTGGCGCAAGCTTTTTGGAAAATGGGAAAAAAGGCGATGCTTTCAATCAGAGAACCCTCTATGGGTCCTTGCATGGGAATGAAAGGAGGAGCGACTGGCGGAGGATATTCTCAGGTAATGCCTATGGAAGATATTAATTTGCATTTTACCGGAGATATTCATGCTGTAACTTCCGCCAATAATTTATTATCTTCAATTATTGATAATCATATTTTTCACGGAAATGAACTTCAAATTGATCCCAACTAAGTAGTTTGGAAAAGGGCGATGGATTTGAATGATAGAGCACTTAGACGAATCATAATCGGTTTGGGAGGTCAGGGAGCTCTGCGAGAAGAAGGGTTTAATATAGCGGTGGCTTCTGAGATAATGGCGATTTTATGCTTGAGTGAAAATGAGGAAGATCTTAAAAGAAGATTAAGCAGAATTGTGGTGGCTTATTCCTATTCAGGCAAACCTATTTTTGCCGGAGATTTGAAAATTTCTTCCGCGATGGCAGTTGTTTTGAAGGATGCTTTGTCTCCTAATCTTTGTCAAACATTAGAACATACCCCCGTTTTTATTCATGGCGGACCTTTTGCCAATATCGCTCATGGATGCAATAGTGTTTTGGCAACTCGTTATGGACTGAAATTGGGGGATTATTTAATAACCGAAGCGGGTTTTGGTGCAGATTTAGGGGCGGAAAAATTTTTCAATATTAAATGTAGAATAGCCCAGCTGAAACCGGATGCGGTAGTTTTGGTAACAACAGCACGATCATTGAAATATAACGGAGGAGAAAAGGTGGAAAATTTAAAAAAGGAAAATTTAGCGACGTTGAAAAAAGGAATGGAAAATTTAGAAAAACATTTAAAAAATATCCAAAAATTCAATGTTCCAGTTATGGTAGCAATCAATGTTTTTCCAACGGACACCAAAAAAGAGCTAAAAGTTATTATTGATAAATGTAAAAAAATAGGAGTTTTAGCGGGAAATTCTTATGTTTGGGAAAAAGGAGGAGAAGGAGGGAAAGAAACAACTCAAAATTTGTTGAAGCTTCTTTCAGAAGAAAAATCTCATTTTAAATTTTTATATAGCGAAAAACAATCGCTTAGAATAAAAATAGAAAAAATTGCCAAAGAAATTTATGGCGCTGATAAAGTTGAATTTAGCGCTAAGGCAATTAAGCAAATGGAGAGAATTGAAGCGGATAAAATGGATAAAGTTCCTGTTTGTATCGCCAAAACCCAATATTCTTTTACAGATGATCCTAAGAAAATCGGATGTCCCAAAAATTTTTCTTTGTCAATAAAAGAAATTAGAGTTTCCAATGGTGCCGAGTTTGTAGTAGCTTTAACAGGAAACATTATGGTTATGCCGGGATTGCCCAAAATTCCGGCGGCGGAGAAAATTAATTTGAATAAAGATGGAAAAATAGAGGGTTTATTTTGAAAATATGATTGCGCAACTTTTTTCAAGCTTATTGCCGGCTTAAAATTGCTTTAAAAAAATATTAAAAATAATTTATGAAAAAATATCTTGAAATCAAAATAAAAGAAATGGAAAATGCAATTAGAGAATATAATAATAAAATGATTGATATCCAAAAAAGAAAAAACGAAATTTTAAAAAATTTTTCTGAAAAAATAAGTATGCTTAAATTAGAAAAAATAAGAAATAATTTAAAAAAATAAAAAAATGAAAACTTTAGCAGATTATTATGAAGGAGAAAAAAATGCAAGGATAACACAGGAAAATACAAAAAATACAGAAAATGATAAGGAAAAATCAATTGGAGAATTGGCGGTTAAATATGAAAATTTAATGAATCAATTTGAAGCGTTTAAAAATGGGCATGATGGTTTTTCTTCTGGCATGGACTTTGAAAAAAGAAAAATTTCTGATAATTCTCAGCTTTCATCGGAAGAATTGGGTGAAATTAGTCGGGATATTAATTTGACAAGAGAAATTGAGGGTGTAAAACAGCAAGAGCGTGGTTTGTGGGAACAATTAGCAGGAGAAGTGGGAAAAATTGGGAAAGACATTAGTCTTTTAGTGGTTTCTAGAATAGTAGCGAGGATAATTCAAATGGGAGGCACAAAAGAAGCTTACGCAGCGGAAGGAGAGAGTCTAAAACCACCGATTGAAGCGGTTATGGAAAGCGGAGATGTTGATATGATGGCTGAAAGACTTAATGATTCTGAATATTCTCTTGAAGGATATCTTCCTGAAGAACCTAAGGAAGGAGAAAAAATTAATAAGGAGGAAAAAATGGCGGAAGAAACATTTGAATCTATCAAAAAATTTTTAATTGATAATGGAGCAGATAAAGATATTGCCACTGAGGTTTTTGATAGAAATAAGGAAATGTATAAATCATTACTTAAAAACTCTGGAAAACAAAAAGAAGATTGGCATCTTGATATTGATACAACTTTTCCAAAAAATTCAGAACCAGAAGGAGAGGGAGGAATTAGTAAAGGATTAGGTTTTTTCTTAAAGAAAAGGTGGTGATTTTTTTTGATTAATTTATTATAGACCATTATTTTTTTTAAAAAAATGCCAGTAAAAATAATTGATGGAAAAAGAATAGCGAAGAAAATCAAAGCGGAATTGAAAAATGAAGTTTTAAACTTGAAAAAAAAAGGAGTTATCCCGGAATTGGCGGTTATCTTAGTAGGTGAAAATCCATCTTCTAAAATTTATGTTAAAAATAAGGAAAAAGCTTGTCAAGAAATAGGAATAATCTCAAAAGTTTATACCTTCGGAAAAAATGTTGTTCAGAAAGATATTTTATCTTTGATTTTTCGTCTTAATAGAGACAAAAAAATCAACGGAATTCTAGTTCAACTTCCTCTGCCAAAAAAATTTGACACAAAAAGAATAATCAATATGATTGATCCTGAAAAGGATGTGGATTGTTTTCATCCTGAAAATGTCGGGCGATTATTTTTAGGATTTCCCAGATTTTTCCCTTGTACTCCAGCCGGAATTATGGAAATTTTATCTAGAAACAATTTAAAAATTGCTGGAAAGAATATGGTTATCGTGGGAAGGAGTAATGTCGTAGGAAAACCTTTGGCGGTAATGGCGACAAACGCCGATGCCACTGTAACTTTAGCTCATTCCAAAACCAAAAAATTGAAAGAAAAATGTTTGTGGGCGGATATTCTTGTTTCAGCGACTGGGAAAATTGGTTTGATTAAAGCTGATATGGTAAAACAGGGAGCGATTGTAATTGATGTTGGAATTAATTATAATAAAAGTGGGAAATTGACAGGAGATGTGGATTTTGAAAGAGTAAAAAGAAAAGCGATGGCTATAACACCGGTTCCGGGAGGTGTGGGACCGATGACGATTGCAATGCTTTTGAAAAATACTATAAAAGCCGCTAAAGATAACTGTTAGAAATTAGAGCGTTGTTTACAATTCTGTAGGATAAAAATATTCAATCAGTTTTTCTATGGGTGTCAGATTATCAATTCCTTTATGTGTTTTCACAGTATTATAGTAATTTACAAATCGGAT